>Ga0116164_10001513_pt1 | contig 17547 bp, 16 predicted proteins | sample AD_UKC109_MetaG_FD_89888 | JGI IMG/M metagenome (GOLD analysis project Ga0116164, IMG submission 89888) | Active sludge microbial communities of municipal wastewater-treating anaerobic digesters from Hong Kong - AD_UKC109_MetaG | ecosystem: Engineered > Bioreactor > Anaerobic > Digestate... | reverse complement strand
AGTGGAAATGGTAATGCCCGGGGACAACTCGCAGTTTGAAGTGAATCTCATCGTGCCCATCGCCATGGAAGAGGGTCTGCGTTTTGCCGTACGTGAAGGCGGCAGAACCGTGGGCGCTGGCGTGGTTACCAAGATTCTCGACTAGAGCTTTATTACGTTAGTTTGGAGGCGTTTTTTACATGGCGGATGTGGTAGGACTTCAGTGCACTGAGTGCAAACGTCGTAATTATGTCACGAAAGTAAATAAAAAGAAGCAGCAGAAGAAACTTGAAAAGAAGAAATTCTGTCGTTTTTGCAAGACGCACACCTTGCACAAGGAGTGCAAGTAAGGTATAATTCCTCCGGTGCGTAGGTCCGTAGCTCAACTGGCAGAGCACCGGTCTCCAAAACCGGGGGTTGCAGGTTCAAGTCCTGCCGGGCCTGCCATTTTTATTTTGAAGTTTTGACTTTAAATTTTAGTGGGGAGGCCGAGAATATGGGTAAGCTCTTTGGCTTTTTTCGCGAGGCAAAGGCTGAGCTCAAAAAGGTTACTTGGCCGGGGAAACAACAGGTGTGGTATTCCACACTTATAGTGATTGCGGTTACTTTTATGATGGCGGCCTACCTTGGGGTAGTAGACATGCTTTTAACCGCAGTTTTTTCTCGTGTTGTTGGTTAGGAAACCCGAAGAGACATCAGTATGCTCTAACTGGGAGGTGAGGGGGCCACTTTATGGGCCCCCTTTTAAGTGATGAGTGAAAATTATCAGAAACGCTGGTATATAGTCCAGACGTATTCAGGGTACGAAAATAAGGTTAAGGCAAATTTGGAGCAGCGGATCGCCACCATGGGAATGGAGGACCGCATTTTCAGCGTGCTTGTTCCCATTGAGGAACGTTTGCAGGTGAAAGACGGTAAAACCAAACGGATTCGCCGCAAACTCTATCCCAGTTATGTCTTGGTGGAGATGATCCTGAACGATCAGTCCTGGTTCGTGGTTCGTCACACCCCCGGGGTTACGGGTTTTGTAGGAGCCGGTAATCATCCCATGCCTCTCTCCGATAAAGAAATTCAGGATGTAATGGATAAGATCGGCCTCGGCCATGCGAAACCCAGGGTGGAGATCGATTTGAAACCGGGAGATGTGGTGACGGTAAAATCAGGCGCTTTCGAGGGTCAAAGCGGCCCTGTAGTCGAGGTGCTTGCGGAGAAGGGAAAAGTGAAATTCTCCGTTACCGTTTTTGGACGTGAAACCGTAGTCGAAGCCGATTACAGCGAACTTCAAAAGCTTTAGAAGGTGCTGTTTTTGTAGCGCGGTTTTCAGCTTGTAAAGAATTTTAACGTTCGTCTCTTTTCTGTTGAGGGAGAAGAACGATAGGAAGAAGGGAGCAACTAGTATGGCAAAAAAAGTGATTGGAGAGATCAAGCTCCAGCTACCTGCAGGAAAAGCGACCCCCGCACCTCCCGTGGGGCCTGCCCTGGGGCAGCATGGAGTGAATATCATGGAGTTTTGCAAGCAGTTTAACGCAAAAACTTCTGATCAGCCGGGAATGATCATCCCTGTGGTAATTACGGTATTTGCAGATCGCAGCTTCAGTTTTATCATGAAGACCCCTCCGGCAAGTGTGCTTATCAAAAAAGCTATCGGCCTGGAGAAGGGATCCGGAGAGCCGAACAAGACGAAAGTCGGCAAGATTTCTCTGGCTCAGATCGAAGAAATCGCAAAGATTAAAATGGAAGACCTTAACGCCAATACCGTGGAGGCTGCCATGGAGATGATCAAGGGTACCGCTCGTTCCATGGGCGTGGAGGTTCGTTAATTAGGAAAGGCTTTTCAAAAGAGCCTTGTAAAACGCAGTACGTGGCAGGAGAAAAAACTCCGCTATGACCACAAGGAGGAATAAGAATGGCAAAAAAAAGTAAGCGATATAAGGCCCTTCTCGAGAAGGTTGATGCGGATCGTCAGTATAGCCTCAAGGAGGCTGTAGCCCTGCTCGGCGAAATCGCTACCGCCAAATTTGACGAGAGCGTGGAAATTCATGTCCGATTGGGCGTCGATCCCCGTCATGCGGATCAGCAGGTGCGGAGCACCGTTTCTCTTCCTCATGGAACGGGTGTTACGAAACGGGTTCTTGCCATTGCCGGAGGCGAGAAGATTGCCGAAGCGGAAGCTGCAGGTGCGGATTTCGTGGGTGGCGAGGATATGGTACAGAAGATCCAGGGAGGATGGATGGACTTCGATGCCGTGGTGGCCACTCCGGATATGATGAAACTGGTGGGGCGGCTCGGTAAGGTTCTTGGTCCCCGGGGAATGATGCCCAGTGCCAAGGCGAATACCGTAACCAGTGAAATTGCAGATGCCATTAAAGAAATCAAGGCAGGGCGTGTGGAGTTCCGGGTGGATAAATTCGGAATCATTCATAACGCCGTGGGTAAGGCGAGCTTCGGAGAGGAAAAGCTTTTCGATAACGTGGCCACCATTTTGCGGGCCATCGTGAAGGCGAAACCCTCGGTTGCCAAAGGGCAGTATATCCGGAACCTTACTCTTTCTACCACCATGGGCGTTGCCATTCCTGTGGATGCTCTTTCGGCTCAGAAGGAAATTGTAATTCAGTAGAAAACGCTTTGTTTTGACAAAAAGAACGTGCTATAATACCCGCGCGTTTTGGGACTGTAGAAAGCTGGTGCGCAAGAATGCGCTTAATTTTGCCCGCCGAGGTCCGGGATGATCGTATGAGAAGATTTTATTCTTGCCATGCGTAGGTGCTCCCGGTCTTCGGCCCGGGAGCACTTTTTTTGTGAGGAGGTGAAAGAATGCCTAACGAAAAACGGATGCAGCAAGTAGCGGAATACAAAGAACTGCTGGAGCGTGCGGAAGCGGTAATTATTGTAGAATACCGTGGTTTGACCGTGGCCCAGATGACGGATGTCCGCAGCAAAGTGCGGGAAGCCGGAGGGGAGATGAAAATCGGTAAAAATACTCTCTTCCGTATTGCTCTTGAAGAAGCGGGACTTCCGGTTCCTCAGGAACATACCCTTGGTGCCAATGCGTATACTATGGTGTACGATGACGTGGCGGCGGTGGCCAAGGCTTTGCGGGATTTTGCAAAGGAAAAGAAGAATAAGGATCTCCTCATTAAAGCGGGAATCCTGGGGGGAAAAGTTCTCGAAAGCGAGCAGGTTCTTGCCTTGGCAGATCTCCCCAGCCGGGAACAGCTTCTTGGACAGGTTGTGGGAACCATGGCTGGCCCTATTCGCGGACTGGTTACGGTGCTTTCCGGCAACGTGCGTGGTTTGGTTACTGCTTTGTCTCAAATCAAGGAGCAGAAAGAAAAGGACGCAGCCTAAAAGGTTTTGCGCCGTATATTGAACGTAAACTATCAAGGAGTGTGACTGTAATATGACCCGTGAAGATATCATCAAGGCGATTGAAGAAATGTCCGTACTCGAGCTTTCCGAGCTCGTGAAGGAACTCGAAGACAAGTTTGGTGTTTCCGCTGCTGCTCCTGCCATGGCTATGCCCATGATGATGCCCGGTGCTGGCGGTGCTGCGGCTGCGGAAGAAGAGAAGACAGAGTTTGACGTAATTCTCAAGGGAGCGGGTTCCAACAAGATCGCCACCATCAAGGTAGTGCGTGAGATCACCGGCCTGGGCCTGAAAGAAGCCAAGGAACTGGTGGACAATTCTCCCAAGCCTCTTAAAGAGGGGATCACCAAGGAAGAAGCTGAAGAGATCAAGAAGAAGATCGAAGAGGCTGGTGCCGAGGTAGAGGTGAAGTAGAGCAATTTTTCAGTTTTCTCATGATATACTTTCAGGGGTAACGGTGTTTTAGGCCGTTGCCCCTGTTTGTTATGGTTTTTTTCTTCTTCTATGTTTTATGCTGGACTGAGAGCCCGGAAAAGAAAAAAGGAGTGTTTTTTCATGTCCGGAATCTGCAAGCGCTTTGCGGAGGTTCAGCGGAATCTTCGGGAACTTCTTCCTTTGGCTTCTGCGAGGGGCGGGGTTTGCAATATCATAGGCGGAACGGATGTTTCTTATTTTTCCTCTTCTCGGGGAGAGACGTTTGCTCTCGGGGGGTTGGTTCTTTTTTCGTATCCCGCTCTGGAATTGATACATCAGGCTTTTGCAATACTTCCCGTAAAGGTGCCCTACATTCCGGGGTATCTTTCGTTTCGGGAAATCCCAGTGCTCCTCGAGGCTTTTGAAAAACTGAAGCTTCTTCCGGATCTCTGGTTGGTGGATGGAGCCGGAATCGCTCATCCTCGATCGTTCGGGCTTGCCTGCCATTTTGGCCTTCTTACGGGGATTCCCTCCGTAGGCGTGGCCAAAAGCCGCCTGATAGGAACCAAAGACCTTCCGGGGCCTTTGAAAGGGGACAGGGTGCCTTTGAGAGGCAACGATGGATCTGTGCTGGGAATGGTGGTGCGCTCCCGTCGGGAGGTAAGGCCTCTTTACATCAGTGTAGGATGGGGGATCTCCTTACGGGATGCGGTGTCCCTGGTGCTTTCCTGCTGCACAAAATACAGGCTTCCCGAGCCGACTCGGTGGGCGCATAAGCTCTGTGCGGAACGAAAGAAACGATGCAAGGAGGAAAGGGATTGTGATTATTGATGCCCATGTGCATATGTACCCCCCGGAAATAAAGCGTAACTGGCAGAAAATTGCCGAGAGAGAGCCTTATTTCGCCGCTCTCGTTCAAAGCCGGGCACATCGTTGGGGAGCCCGGGAAGATCTTTTGCAGGCCATGGAAGAGGATGGGGTAGATACATCCTGGGTATGCGGATTCGGATTTACCGACATGGGGCTTTGCCGGGAAGTGAACAATTATGTTCTCGAAGCGGCGGAAAAGAATCCCGGAAAGATTTGTCCCATGATCGTGGTCCCTCCGCTTCATCCCGAAACGGAAGCGGAAATTGCAAGGTGTGCTTCAAGAGGGGCTATCGGAGTGGGGGAACTCTTTCCTGGAGGACAGCGATGGGATATCGACGATGTGCGGCAAACCTGGAGGCTTGCGGGAATTTGCCATGAGGCTTCTCTTTTTCTGCTGATTCATACGGCAGAGCCCGTAGGGCACGACTATCCGGGCAAAGGAGCTACGGGGCCCCGGGAGGCTGCGGCTTTTTGCATGCATCATCCTGAAGTGAGCGTGATTTTTGCCCATTGGGGAGGAGGGCTCTGGCTTTATGAAGCCATGCCCGAAATGAAGCGGTATCTTCAGAATGCCTGGTATGACATGGCGGCCTCTCCTTTCCTGTACGGCAAAGAGATCTTTCGGGCTCTTTCGGGGATGCCTTGGGTGATGGATCGGGTGCTTTACGGAAGCGATTATCCCCTGCTCCGTCTTCCCCGTTATAAAAATCTTGTACAGGAAGCTTTCCCCCAGGCTTTCCCGGAACATGTCCCGGGGCTTTTCGGAGGGAATGCCCGAGCTCTTCTGCAAAAGCTTCGAAGAGAATAAGCCTTTTTCCCTCGGGGCCGAAAAAAAATGTAGAAAATCCTTTTTAGAGGCTTGACACAAAGCCCTGCTCTGGATATACTTACCCTCGCGCCGGCAGGAATAGCCGGAGGGCGGGGCGGATAGCTCAGTGGAAGAGCACCTGCCTTACAAGCAGGGGGTCGTTGGTTCGAACCCATCTCCGCCCACCAAATTAGAAGGCATCTTGTAAAGCATAGAATAATGCGGGGTTGTAGCTCAGTTGGTTAGAGTGCCGGCCTGTCACGCCGGAGGTCGCGAGTTCGAGTCTCGTCAGCCCCGCCACTTTTTATGTCCCCATTATGGCGAGATAGCTCAGTAGGTAGAGCAGAGGACTGAAAATCCTCGTGTCCCCAGTTCGATTCTGGGTCTCGCCACCACTTGTGAATTACTGCGGAAGTAGCTCAGTGGTAGAGCACAACCTTGCCAAGGTTGGGGTCGCGGGTTCGAATCCCGTCTTCCGCTCCATGAGAGATTAAACGGGGCGGCATAGCCAAGTGGTAAGGCAGAGGACTGCAAATCCTTCATCCCCGGTTCGAATCCGGGTGCCGCCTCCACTATCGAAACGCCTCGTAGAATGTTTGGGTATTCCTCGGTAGCTCAATCGGCAGAGCGGGTGGCTGTTAACCACTAGGTTGCAGGTTCAAGTCCTGCCCGAGGAGCCAAAATTGAACAAGCGTCCTCTTTCGCAGTGGGGGAGAGGACGTTTTTTGTGGTTTTGCGTTACCCAAAGAGCAAGTAGCGAGTTTCCCCTCGGACAAAGAAAGTGCAGCGTTTTCTGCAAAAAGAGGACTGTCCCCCCCTTCTTTTATTCCGGAAAAACCGTATGCTTTTATTCTGATTCGTTTTGAGGTTATCCCTTTCTGGCAAGGGATGCTGGTGGAGAACTCTTCAAGAGGCTTTCCAGCGGAATTCTGCGTGCCTTTTCATGGATTCTGCGGAGATGGCTCTAAATTGACGGCGCAAATAAAAATAAGAATAAAATAGAACAAGGAGAATGAAAATATGAAGTTAGTGTATATTCAAAGAAAACCCTATTGGATGACCCCGGAAGGACGTTTTATCGATGTCCATGCCACATCGACTCATCAGTATGGAGGGCTCTATCTTAAGACCCCTGAAGGAGTTCGTCTCATGGAAGGGCAGAATTGCCTCTAGGGTTTAGCTTAAACAGCTTAGACTGAAAAATTTTACAAATTCCGGAAAAGCTTTACTGCGTTTCTTACAACAGTTTCCGGGTGTACGTAAGCTCCAGCCCCTTTCGAGGGTGCCGGAGCTTCTGTGTTTTTTAGGGTCCCTTTTCTTGCGATAGGCTTTCCCTTGGGAGGGTGTTACAATACGGAGAAATCGTGTATTTTCGTTTTTCCGGAGGGAAACAAGCTTCGGAAAGAAAGGAGGAAGAGAATGCAACGTTTTCTTGATATGACATATTCCGAGATTGCCGCTCTTTCGGGCCGAGAATTGCTTCAGAGTTTTCGCCTCAGCGAGGGCAGAGTCCTTTTTTCGGAAATCGTGGCACATAAAGCTCCTCTGGTGGATGGAATAAGTAATGCGGAACTTGCTGCTGCCATGGGAGCGGATTGCATTCTTCTCAATATGATCGATCCGGGGAAGCCACAAATCGCAGGGATTGCCGGCATGGAGGAGAGCGTTTTTTTCTTTGAACTTGCCTCGTTTTTAGGACGTCCCGTGGGAATTAACCTGGAGCCTTCGGATTTGGTGAACCCGGGGTATAGGGCTACTCCGGAACAAGCGCGAAGAGCCGTGGATCGAGGGGTCTCTTTTATCCTTCTTACGGGGAACCCCGCTTCCGGAGTGACCCTGGATGATATTGCCCGTTCTCTTGAGGAAATCCGAAAAACTCTTGGAGATGACCCGGTGCTCATGGCTGGAAAAATGCACCATGCGGGGGTGCTTCCCTCGGAGAAGGAGCCTTTCCTCTCGGACAAATGTATTCGTTCCTGGAGAGATGCGGGGGCGGATGTAATCCTTTTTCCGGCTCCTGGCACGGTTCCGGGAATTACGATGGAAAATGCGGTTTCCTTTGCTTCGGAGGCTCATTCCTCGGGACTCCTTGCCATGACTTCCATAGGAACCTCTCAGGAGGGGGGGAGTGCCGAAAGTCTCGCCCAGATTGCTCTGTGGTCCAAGATGTGTGGTGTGGACCTGCACCATATCGGAGATGCGGGGTATTCGGGAATTGCGGTTCCCGAAAATATTACCGCCTATTCCGTGGCCCTGAGGGGAAGGCGTCATACCTGGAGGCGTATGGGAGCTTCCATAAGGAGATAGGCGAAACGAAAGCAAGGATTCAAGGATTCCAGGATTTGGAACAAAAAAGGTCTTTTCATCTTGTGAGATGAAAAGACCTTTTTTAGCTTTTGTTATTTGGCTTTCGAAAACAAAAAACAAAAAAATTGGCAGTCCCTAGGGGATTCGAACCCCTGTTACCGGGCTGAGAACCCGGCGTCCTAGACCACTAGACGAAGGGACCGCTTACTCGCATTTGGCTGGGGAACGTGGACTCGAACCACGACTACTTGATCCAGAGTCAAGCGTCCTGCCAATTAGACGATTCCCCAAGGCCCGGAAATGATAGCATGAGTTTTTTGGAAATGCAAGTCCTTTTTGTGCTAAGATGTGATGCGAGACTTTTTTTCGATTTTTCCGTGTTTGCCGTGGTCTATGAAAGGATCTTTTGCTATTATGATAGCAAGATGATTTGTGCGAACCATGGCGGAGGAGCTCTTTCGGGAGATGTGCTCCTTCGGTTGTTCCTGTTTTTCGTATATGATACATTCTCTACATGCAAGGTCTTTCCCTTCTCTCTTTTCAGAGATCTGAAGATGCTTGAGAAAACAGAGGTGACGTATGGTGACCCATATCCGAATCCATATTTTCCTGGAGGTGCCTGTTACGTGCGTACTGTACTAAGAGAAAAGCTTCGTAAGTACCTTTCGGAACATGGAAGGGATATTTTTCAGGAACCGAAAGCACTCCGGCTTTATCTTCTTCAGGAAGAGGGCAGATTTCCTCAGGAGATCGATGGCCTTCTTCGACTGATTGAAGAAGGGTATCTCCCCCCTTTTCCGGAAGAAAAAGAACGTGAAGCTTTTCTGAAGAGAATTGTCCGGGAAATGGGCTTTTCTCCCGAAGATGCCCTTTGGTTTCTGGAATCTTGGGAAGGGGTTCGGCATATGTTGGAGGCCTCGGAAGAGCAGAACCATGTTTCCTCGGAGGACTCCGTTTCTGCCGGGGATAGTACGGCTGCGGCGGTAGGTCTTGTTCCGGCCTTTCAGATGTTTCTCGCAAGTCCGGAAACCTTTGTTCCTCCGCCTTCTTCTTCTGTCGCTCCCGGTTTGGAGTCTTTTGTAAGAGAGGCAGCTCCGGCAAAGGAGTTCCGGGAACCTGAGAACCCCTCTTCGGAGCCTCTTTCGGAAACCCCGCCGGAATTCGAGGAAGAAGCTCCTCCCGAAGCTGAAACTTCTCCAGAGGGCGAAGAGATTCTTGCTCCTTTCTCCTCTCCGGAGGAAGAAACGGAAGAACCTTTTTCGGATGCCGGGGAAATGCCTCGGGAAACCTCCGGCGCTTCTGCGGAAGAACTTCTTGAGGAGAAAGAGCTTGCTACGGATCTCCCCGAGCATTCCGGAGCTTTGCCTTTTTCGGAAGAAGAACCTCGTCCGGAGACTTCTCTCCAAGAGGAGCTACCTTTTCGGGGAATTTCTTCCGAAGAGTTGGCCCCCGCTTCCGAAGAGACGGAAGCTCCTGAAGACGATAACGAAGTGCCCGGAGTGGAGGAGCCCAAGGCGGAAGAAATTTTGCCCTTCCGGGAAGTTCCCTCCGTTCACGGAGAAATGCAGGAAGATTTCGAAGAACCTTATCCCGATTACGTGGGGTCTCGGGAGCATGCAGTCCTCTTCGACGATTCTCTTCGGCGCAAACGCATGTTCCGCCTTGCCCTGGCGGGAATCTTCGGTATTGCCGCAGCGGGAGTGGTGGGGTATACCATGTGGCGAAATACCCCGACAAATCTTCTCGAACGGGGCAGAAGCCGACTCCAGAAGGAGGATTACCCCGGGGCGGTGCAGCTTTTTAAAAAGGCTCTTCAGAAAGACGAGGATCAGCCCGAGGGGTATCGTCTTCTCGGAGAAGCTCTCTACCAGCAGGGAGAATATAAAGAGGCTCTCAAGGCCTTTGAGGAAACTATACGTAAAGTCTCTGCGGACGCCCTTCTTTACAACGATATCGCCTATGCTCAGCTCTCTTTGGGTAATCTCGAAGAAGCCACGGGATCTTTCCGTGAGGCTCTCCGGATGGTTCCCCTTTATCCTCAGGCCCAAAAAGGGCTTGGCTTGACTCATTTCCAGAAGGGGGAGCTTGGAAAGGCCGCGAAGGAACTCCAGAAAGCTCTCGATAGCCTTCCCGAGGACGGAGAAATGTTGCTTGCCCTGGGTCAGATTCATGTTCAGAGCGGAAGCCTGGATCGCGGGGAGACCCTTTTTGCAAGAGTTCTCGAGTTGGATCCGGAAAACGAGAGTGCCCGACTCGAAATGGAGGAGTTGGGCCGGGAGAAATCGTTGCAGCAGGCCCGGGAGGCCGCAAAAGCTGCGCGGCTTTCGGAATATCTCGCCGTAGGAGAAAAGCTTCTCGTGTCGGGCGATTTGGCCCCTGCCGAAGAGATATATCGCAAAGCTCTCGAGGAATCTCCTCAATCTCCGGAAGCTCGGGTGGGGCTTCTGGACGCTCTCTTGATGCAGCGTCGTTCCGAGGATGCTCAAGCTCTCGTGGAAGAGGCACGAAATATGCAGAAGGGGACGCTCCCTGAAGATTTCCTTCACTATCTTGAGCAAACCTTGAGTTCCTACCAGCGGGCAGAGGAAGAACGGGCAGCCCGCCATAAGGCCTATGATATGGCTATTGCCAGGGCTTCGGAAATGCGGGAGCAGAGCCGGATGGAAGGAGCTCTTGCGGCTTATCGGGGAATTCTCGAGGAAGAAGAGTATCCTCCGGCCTATCTTGGATTGGCCCGCACGCTGGCAAAGGCAAAGGATTATAAGGGAGCTCTCGAGGCGTACGAACGCTGTGAAATCCTTTTCGACTCCTCTCCGGAATTTTCCGAGAAGCTGCAAGGGGAAATAGAAGGAGTCCGTACGGACCTGGCCAGGCAGGAGCTTGCGGAAGAACTGGGAGGGCTTTACTCCAGGGCGAGAACTCTGGAGCGTCAGGGTAAACGTGAAGAGGCACGCAAACTTTACGAAGCGATTCTTCGCCGGGATAACTCTTACAGCAGAGCCCGAAGACGTCTGGAGAGACTTGCTCAGACTTCGGAAGAGGCCGGGCCGGAAGGCTCCGCCGCGGGAGGAGCTTCGAAGGCTGGAGCTGAAAGCCCCGGGGAACCTCCGGAATGGCTTGTGCTTCCCGATGGGCAACCTGCACATCTGAAAATGGAGATTGAAAACGAACGGCTGGATCTTCGAAAAAGCCCGCTTCCGGAAATTCAGGATTCCTTTTCCCGGAAATCGGAAAACCTTTTCCCGGGAATTTCCTCGGAAGCGGAGGCGAAAGAAGAGAGCCCTTCTTTTCTTGTGGAAAAAATCTTCATCCAGGCGAATATCTTTGCCAGGCAAGGCCATTACGGAGAGGCGGAGAAGCTTTATCGAAAGGCTCTGGATCGGGCACCTCTCCGGGGTGATATCCGGCATAACCTCGCATGGGTTTTAGGAATGCAAGGGAAAACCCGGGGAGCTTTCAAGGAATTCCGCCAGGCTTTATTGCAGATGGGCCCTAACTCTGCCACGTTTTACAACTTGGCATATCTCTATTTTCAACAACAGGACGAGGCGCGTGGTTTCCGGGCTTTAGAACAGGCTCTCGGGGCCCCGGAAAATTCCGGCGGAGCAAGGTTGTTTCGTTTTCCCCAAATACCTTTTCCCCTTTCGGTGAAAGAAAAAAATGCCTCTCCTTCCGGCGAATCGCTGAAACGGGAGGAAACATTGCCGGGAAATCGAGATGATAGTGCTCAGGCAGAAAATCTTTCCCGGGACCTTCTGGAAAAATCCTCGAAACTTAATCCTCGGAAGGCTTCTCTTTACGAAGCTCTCATTTTATGGGGAGAGCGTATGGATGCAAGGGCTGCGATGTGTGGAGAAAAAAATGCCTCTTCTCCCGGAGAGGCCCGGGGGCTATCCCTTGTAGGACACGCTCTCTGTTCTCGGGGGGAGTATGAAGAGGCCAGGGCTTTTCTTGAATCCTCTTTGAAGAAAAATCCCGGAAAGGGAATAACCTATCTTCTTCTTGCTCAAGCGTCGAAATCCTCGGGGAATATGGATCTTGCCCGGAAAGCCATGCTTGTAGCGGCCATGTATGGGGTATAATGCTTCTCTGGGAAAGCTCATTTTCCCGGAAAGAGATGTACAGAACAATTTTGCGATGAAAGATGTGGAAATGTAAATGTACGGGAACAATCTTATGGAGTGGGCCCTAAGGCTCAGATACCGTATGAAATGAACGGGGTGGTGATGGAGGAATGGATTTGCAACAGGGCCTGGGGGAATGGCGGGATCGTTATATCGCTTCCTATAGTTTGTATCGGGATTATACGAAGAGGCTGGAACATTTGGTACAGGATCTGCTGGAGCAGATCGATCTAGACCTTTTCCATATTGAAAGCAGCACCGAAAGCATCGATAATTTTGTGGAGCGCTTGAGAAACTCCGAGGGAGAAGTGGGTTCTCTGGAGGAAATTCCCGATTTGAGCTGTATTCGGGTTATTCTGTACTTCGCGGAGGATTTGGAAAAAGTATCCCGCTTGGTGGAAGAGGAGTTTACCGTCTATCCTCTTCAGTCGGTTCCCTTCGATGATCTCCGGGATCCCGATGCTTACGGGTATCGCTCCGTTCGTTTTGCCGTAAGCCTTTCCCCTGAGCGAAGTTCTCTCCGGGAATGGCGTAAATATGGCCCTCTCAGAGGAGAGATCCAGATACGCACCATTCTTCAGAATGCCTGGGCCACCATTACGAAAAAACTTCCCTATGAAGAGGTGCAGCGTTCCAAGAGCGGGCTCAAGAGAAAGCTTTCCCGGATGAGTGCCCTTCTGGAAGAGGCTGATGAAGGATTTCTCACGGTCTGGGAATTCCTTCGGGAAGGTTCCGTTCCCGAAGAGGGGAACTTCTCTTCGAGAACTTCCGGAAGCGTTCCGGCCTCTCAGGGGAAACCGACCCCCGTCTCTCTTCCCATGACGGAAGAGGCCTTTTCCAACTGGGAGACCGTTAACGAGAACAGGCTTTCCCGGTGGCGTAACCTGGCGGAGGAAGTGGGCTATCCCTTTACGGAGCTTCCCCCGGATTACCAGAAGGAGAGCCGCAGGAACCTCATGAACCTTCTCCGGGCATCGGGAATCGAAACCATGCAGGATTTCAGCTCTTTCCTAGAGGGACTGGAACGTACCGGCGAAGGGCGGGCCCACCTGGAAGCTATCAAAAAATCCTTTGAAGGGGAGCTTCAATCCTGGCGGTTGGATATCTGGTCCGTGCTCTTCTTGGTTATCCTGAATTCCCGCTGGGCCGTTCTTCAGAGTAAGGATTTGGCAAGCCTGGGGATCAAGGATGCCACGGAGCGCATCAAGGGCGTTACGTCCTGACCTCGGGTAAAAGAAACGATTTTTTCGGCAGAGAAGGTGAGCCCTCTCTTGTCCATGAAAAAAGAAAGTTCCATTGCGCCACGTAAAAGAAAGCGGCATCCAGACAGGGGGGGATTGGGTTTCCTCCCTTGTTCTTTTTAGAACGAGATGGCAATTCGTTTCGTAGGAAGATTCGAAGAAATTTTCGGAGGGAAGAAAGATATGGAGGAGCTGCAGACAATGCGTACCAGGATTCTTGAGGTGGTGGAAGCCGGCAAAAAACGGGGGCTTCTTCGGTTGGAGCAAAATTTTTTTCGAGTAGCCGGAGGAGGGCAGCCCGGAGATCGGGGGAAACTGGAAGGCGAAGATTTCCGGGCCCGGGTTGTGGATTGTCGCCATGCCGAAAAGGGAGTCGTGGTGGAAGTGGCTTTTGAAAAGGGTTCTCCCCGGGAAGGCCTGGAAGTTTGGGGCGCTCCGGATCTGGAAGTACGCCGCCGATACTCCCGAATGCATTCGGGAGAGCACATTCTTTCCAGGATACTGGAAAATTCTTTAGAGGGCCTGCATGTCTATAAGGTGGCCATTGGGGAGGATGAGTCCTCGGTATCCTTTACCTATCACGGTGACATAGACTGGGAGATCCTTTTTTCCGCAGAAGAAAAAGCCCGGGAGATCATCTCTCGGGATCTTCCCGTAACGATACGGACCCTTTCTCGGGAGGAGGCGCAACAACTTCCTTCCCTGAAAGCGAATTGGGACCGCATCGAGGATACTGCCATCCGGGTGGTGGAAATTCCCGATTTCGATTGTATCGCCTGTTCTGGAAGCCACGTATCTTCCACCGCAGAGGTGGGGGATCTGTTGATAACGGGATACAACGGTTCTTCCCCGGAATGGTCGCTGAAATTTCGCGTTGAGGGCTCTACGGTGGAACGGGAATACGGCCGTATCATGAGGCGCCTGGTTCGGCACATTGGCTGTGCTCCGGAAAAATTGGAGCAGGTGGTATTGAAAATGCAGGAAGAAAAGGAGGAGCTCTCCCGGCTCCTCGGAAAAACTCGAAACTATCTTTCCTTTCCCTGGGAGAAAGAACCCTTGGATGAAAGCAGCTCCCTCCACTGGATTGTTCTGGCCGGAGTTCCCAGGGATATGGTGGCCCCCGATGTGAAACGGCATATCTCTTCCTGTCCTGGCGACGTGGTCCTTGCGCTGCTACCCCGGGAGGAGGGAAAGAGCGATTTTCTTCTTGCCCGGGGAGAAAACTCTCCTCTGGATTGCCGGGAATTGCTACGAGACCCCTCCCTGGGTGCGCGAGGAGGAGGTGCTTCCGAATGGGTTTCCGGAGTGGCGGAAAAGAGCACTCCCGAAACCTGGAAAAAGCTTCTTCACAAATTCGCTGCGGCGGATTCCAGGGATTCCTGAGATGAAGCCATACCGGAAAAGAGCTTCTTCATGACTTCCCTCAAAGGTATACCGGAGCCTCCGGATTTAGATCGTCTTTTTGCTCCCCGAAGTGTGGCGTTCATCGGTGCTTCTCCTTCCCGGGAGAAGATTGCGGGACGTTCTCTTCCCCTTCTTTTGGAGCATGGTTATGAAGGCAGGGTGTATCCCGTAAATCCGAAATACGATTCTCTCGAAAATGTGCCTTGTTTCTCCTCGGTGGAAGATCTTCCGGAAATTCCGGATGTGGCTTTCCTCTCCCTTCGGGCCCCTTTGATTCCCTCCGCTTTGGAATCCTGTGTCCGGAAAAAGATTCCCTTCGGAGTCGTTCTCAGTGCGGGATTTGGAGAGTGCGGCAACATGGCACTTCAGGAGGAAATATTGCATGTCGCCCAAAAAGGCAACCTTCGGATTCTCGGCCCGAATTGCCAGGGATTTGCCTATTTCCACTCCAAAACCTACCTCTCCTTTTCCACCTCCCTCAAAGGACGTTCCGTGGAACCCGGAGGCATTGCCTACGTCTCTCAGAGCGGGGCCTTCGGTTTTTCCACCTTCGCTTCGGCCGTGGAGAGGGGCGTTCGTTTCCATTCCGTCATTACCACGGGGAACCAGGCGGATCTCGATGTGGTGGACGTGGCTCGGTACCTTCTCAGAGATGCTCGAATTTCCGCCATTCTGCTCTATCTGGAAGGTTTGCGCCCCGGCGAGGGAGAGCGGTTTGTGGAAATGGTTCAGGAGGCCCATGAAAGAGGCATTCCCCTGGGAGTTCTCAAGGCTGGTAACGAAAGCGGCGCGGGAGAAGTGGTGCAAAGCCATACGGGAACCTTTACGGGGGAGAGCCAGGTGTGGAAAAGCCTCTTTCGGCAGTACGGAGTCATTCCCCTGGAGGATGCTCAGGATATCGCAGATATGGGATTGCTTCTGGAAACCCGGCGGAACCTCGGAGGAAAAAGGGTGGGGATCTGCACCACCTCGGGAGGAGCGGGTATTGTAACCACCGATTGTTGCGTCTCCCGGGGGCTCGAAGTGCCCCGGCTTTCGGAAAAACTTCGGCGCCGTATAGAGCCCTATATTCCCATATACGGATCTTCGAAAAACCCCGTGGATGTAACCGCCCAGATTATGGAAGAGCCCGAAGGGTACATTTCATGCCTCCAGGCACTGGCGGAATCCGGGGAAGTGGATATGCTCCTGGCGGTACATACCATGCTTTCCCAATCCTCCGCAGCCAAGCTGACGGATCAGCTTATCTGGCTATGGAACAACTCTTCTTTTCCGCTGGGATGCTGTTGGCTTACGGATGATCTTCACGGATCGGAGGCGCGCAAGAAAATACGGGAAGCCGGTATCCCCCTTTTCCGAAGTCCTCGAAGCATGGCTCGTGCCTTCGGGGCTCTTGCGAAATGGCGCGTTCTGGAACGGGAAGATGCTTACGTCAAATTGGAAGGACAGCGCCCCCGCCTTCCGGATCTTGCAGAGGAGCCCACGGAATACGAGGCGAAAAAGATTCTTCGACACTATTCCGTTCCGGTTACCCGGGAGTATCTCTGCTCCAACCTTCGGGATGCCATGGATGCGGCGGAAGATTTGGGATGGTTCGTGGCGTTGAAAATCATCTCTCCCCAAATACCTCACAAGAGCGAGGCTGGCGGGGTGGTTCTGAACATCCGGGGAGAGGAACAGCTTCGAAACGCTTACGGAAGGATTCTCGAAAAAGCCCGGCTTTACAGCCCCCGGGCGGAGATCCGAGGAGTCTTGGTACAAGAAATGGTGCCTCAAGGATTGGAGTGCATGGTGGGAATGCGAAGGGATCCCATCTTCGGGCCCATCGTTCTTCTCGGCCTGGGAGGAATCTATACCGAAATCCTCTCGGATGTTTCCATACGCCGGGCTCCCATAAGCCCGGAAACGGCGCTCCACATGATGTACCATCTTCAGGGGTACCCCCTTTTACGGGGGGATCGAGGACAGCCTCCCCGGGATACCGAGGCCCTCCAAAAATTGTTGTTGCAGATCGCGAACCTTGCCTTGGTGGAAGACTCTTTGGAAGAGCTTGATTGCAATCCCGTATTCCTCTTTCCCCGGGGGGAGGGGCTTGTGGTGGCGGATGCTTTTATGCGAAGGAGGAAATGATATGAAGCTTCTCGGTTGTTTTCTCATGGGCTATCTTTTCGGATCTTTTCCTACCGGACTTTTGCTGGTGCGTATGCTCCGGGGAGAGGATATCCGGAATTACGGATCCGGAAACATCGGGGCTACCAACGTGGGGCGTCTCTTGGGAAAGCCTGCGGCCATAGGAGTGGCTCTGGCGGATATGATAAAGGGGGGGCTCGGAGTACTTGCGGCCCGTCTCATGGGGATTACCGATCCCGGGCTTCTTGCCCTGGTGGGATTCGCGGGAGTTTGTGGGCATAACTTTCCGGTCTGGCTTCATTTTCGGGGGGGCAAGGGGGTGGCTACTTCCTTCGGAGTTTTTTTCTTTCTGGGAGTAGCATTGCAGCCTTCGGGAGGCATTCTCTGGCTTGGAGCGCCCCTGGGAGGGCTTCTCTGGTATCTTCTGCTCAAAACTACCCGTTTCGTCTCTCTTTCCTCCATCGTTTCGGTTCCTTCCATGGCTCTTATTTTCCGCCTCCTGGGAGCTCCCTGGGAGTATTCCTGTCTTGCTTTGGCTTTGGGGGGGCTTACCATGTTTCGTCATTCCCAGAATATCCGCCGCCTTTTGAACGGCACGGAATCCAGAGTGGGGGAGAAAAAAAAGGAACCCTCTTCGCCTCGGTAGGAAGATTTTCCCCATGCACCGGGAAAACTTTTGAAGAAGGGGTGTCAATCGAAATCAGGAGAGCTTCGGGAATGTGCCGGAACTCTCCTGAACTGTTTTTCGGAACTGTAGGAAGGAAATTTTTGCCCGGGATGATTATTGACTTTTATTGACCAAATGGCTATAATAGCCGCAGAAAAAAGTGAACTATCAAAGGTCAAAGGAGGCCTTGTCATGCCGAGCTTGACAAGAATAATCGAGCAGTATATTCAGGATCT
>Ga0116164_10001512_pt1 | contig 17572 bp, 14 predicted proteins | sample AD_UKC109_MetaG_FD_89888 | JGI IMG/M metagenome (GOLD analysis project Ga0116164, IMG submission 89888) | Active sludge microbial communities of municipal wastewater-treating anaerobic digesters from Hong Kong - AD_UKC109_MetaG | ecosystem: Engineered > Bioreactor > Anaerobic > Digestate... | reverse complement strand
GATCGCGCGGCTTCCCCAACCTGACCGACGGTGACTGGCTGTGGGGTGGCTCGCCCGAGCAGATCCAGATGTCAATCGCCAACGGCCGCACCGGCATGATGCCGAAACACGGCCCCGGTGAAGGTGGACTGAACATCGGCGATGAGAAGATCGACCAGGTTGCGGCCTACGTGATGAGCCTTGCTGGACGCAACGTCGACGCGGCCAAGGCCGAGGCAGGCAAAGAGGTGTTCATGACCGTCGGTTGCCTCGCGTGCCACGGGATGGATGGCACCGGCAACCAGATGCTTGGCGGACCCAACCTGACCGACAGCACCTGGCTGTACGGCGGCAGCGAAGGAATCATCAAGCAGACCATCACCAACGGTCGTGCCGGCGTCATGCCGGCGCACAAGGACCTGCTTGGCGATGAGAAGGTACACCTGCTGACAGCCTACGTTATCAGCCTGTCGAATCAGTAAGACCCGGCGATGGCCCTGGGCGGGTGGACGGTTCCAAGATAATGCGATTTATCAAGGACATCCACCCGTTTCCAGGGCCATAATTTATTAAGCTGAATCGCCCTTTGCCGACCCCTGCTCCTGCGGGAACGGGCATTGAGCACGATTCGGTTCCCGTGATGACAGCATGCCGGATCGCATCTACCCGGCGACTTCAAAGGTACAGACCATGTCGACCCTGCCAGCTTCTGCGCCTGACAAGAACCAGCTGCCGGTATTGCAGCAGATCGTTTCGGTCATGTGGCCATCGTTCCTTACCGCAAGTCTGGCCACCATCATCTTTTTCACGCTATTCGATCCAGCCGAGTTGGGGATGATCGGTGGCTTTCCCGATCTGACCCGAATGGGCGGATACACTATCGGGTTCTTCTGCTTCTGGTTGCTGACATCGATCAGTTGCGCCCTGACCTGTTACTTCCGGCGGCCGATGAACCGCCGCACACCCGATACCCACTCCAACGAAGCCTGATAGGGAACTGCAGACGATGTCCCAGCCTGCCGCCAACAAGAACGATGCTTCGATCGAACAGGAGCTGTATAAGAAGCGCGAGAAGATCTACCCGCGCGAGGTGCACGGGATCTTTGCCGCGCTGCGCCTGCTCGCCATGGGTGCACTGCTGGGTATCTACTATGGCCTGCCCTGGATCAACTGGGACGGCCACCAGGCGGTTCTTTTCGATCTGCCTGCGCGCAAGTTTCACATCTTCGGCCTGACCTTCTGGCCGCAGGATTTCTTCTACCTCTCGATGCTGCTGATCATCGCGGCGATCGCGCTTTTCATGTTCACCGCGCTGGCCGGCCGGCTTTGGTGTGGCTATGCCTGTCCGCAGACAGTGTGGACCGAGATCTACATGTGGATCGAGCAAAAGATCGAAGGCGGATCGAAGAAACAGAAGAAGCGTGACAAGGGCCCGCGCGATGCATCGTACTTTGTCGTCAAAGGCACCAAGCACGGCGCATGGTTGTTGTTCTCACTGTGGACGGGCTTCACCTTCGTCGGCTATTTCACACCGATCCAGGAGCTGTGGACCAGCTTCCTTAGCTGGAACCTTGGCCCATGGGAGACGTTCTGGATCTTCTTCTATGGCTTCGCGACCTACGGCAACGCCGGCTTCATGCGCGAACAGGTGTGTATCTACATGTGTCCCTATGCGCGCTTCCAGAGCGCCATGTTCGACCATGACACGCTGGTCATTTCGTATGACGAAAAGCGTGGCAATCCTCGTGGCTCGCGCAAGCGTGGAACCCCGTCGGCCAACGTCGGCCTGGGTGACTGCATCGACTGCGGCCTGTGCGTCCAGGTATGTCCGGTCGGCATCGATATCCGTGACGGCCTGCAATACCAGTGCATCGGCTGCGCCGCCTGTATCGACGTCTGTGACGACGTGATGGATAAAATGGGTTACCCGCGTGGCCTGGTGAAATACACCACCGAAAACTCGCTGCAGGGCAAGCCCACGAAAATCATCCGGCCACGCATTTGGGTGTACATTTCGATTCTCTCGATCGTCAGCGCCGGCCTGATGTATGGCCTGCTCACGCGCATACCACTCGAGGTGGACATCATCCGTGACCGCAACGTGCTGTACACGGAAACCGATATGGGGCTGGTGCAGAACGTGTACAACCTTAAACTGATCAACATGGACGCCCAGCCACAACGCTTCCGTCTTTCGGTTTCCGGCCTCGAAGGACTGCAGGTAATTGGCCAGACCGAAGGAATCGAGATCGACAGTGGCGCCGTCATCGACCTCCCACTGCGCATCGAAATCGACCCGATCGCGCTAAAATCGACCAGCAGTGAAATCATGTTCCACATCGAATCGGAGATTACGCCGGATCTTTCGATCGACGAGCATGCCCGATTCCTCGGACCGGTATCGCGATAAGGACAACACCCCAAATGCGTCCACCCCGTGAAGACACCGAACCCTGGTACAAACAGTTCTGGCCATGGTTCCTGATCAGCCTGCCATTGGCCGTGGTGATCGCGTCCATCGTGACCCTCAATATCGCGATCCGTACCGATGACGGCCTGGTCAGCGATGACTATTACAAGGAAGGACTGGCCGTCCACATGGATGCGGACAGTACCGCCAAGGCAAAGGCCCTGGGTATCGCGGGCACGCTGAGTCTCGCCGTCGACACGGGCGCGATCACCTTGACACTGGCTGACACCAACGCGGTGGCAGAACCCACGCTGTCAATGAAAGTTGTCCATCCGACCCGACCGGACCAGGACCAGACTGTGCTCCTGACCCGATTGAGCGCCACGCGTTACGCTGGACGCATCGAGTCCCTGGGTCCGGCGAACTGGAAATTGGAGGTCCATCCCCAGGACAAATCCTGGCGTATCGAAGGCCGCCTGGCGATGCCTGGCAGCGGTGAAACACGCCTCGACTGACGACGCTTTCGCCCTGCAACGTGCGCTACAGGCGCCGCCATACCGCCTTGCCTCCTGCCGCCTCGTCGATCGCCTGAAGGCGCTCTTCGTGCGCGACCAACTCATCGGCGTCGGCATGCACGACCACCAACTGCAGCCCTTCGCGGTCGAGGGTCTGAATACCCGGATTGCCGTCGTCCGCACCACCAGCGCCCGTGTCCACATCCAACGACAGCGCCCCCTGGCCGCCGGTCATCGCCAGGTAGACGTCCGCGAGTATCTCGGCGTCCAGCAAAGCGCCGTGCTTGTCCCGCCTGCTGTTGTCCACATCGTAACGGCCGCACAGCGCATCGAGTGAATTGCGCTGTCCCGGATGCTTCTTGCGTGCCATGACCAGGGTATCGAGCACAGCACAGTGATCGAGGGTAGTACCGTAGCCATCCAGCCGGGCCAGCTCGGCATCGAGGAATCCGACGTCGAACGGTGCGTTATGTATCACCAACTCGGCACCGCTCAGATAAGCCAGCAGATCGGCGGCGATGTCTGCAAAGCGAGCCTTGTCGGCCAGGAACTCGTTGGTGATGCCATGCACTTCGATTGCGGCAGCATCGATCTGCCGATCGGGTTGAAGGTAGACATGAAAATTGTTGCCGGTGAGCCGCCGCTCGACCAGCTCGACGCAGCCGATCTCGATAATGCGGTGCCCCTGCGCCGGCTCCAGGCCGGTGGTCTCTGTATCCAGTACGATCTGTCGCATCAGTTTCCCTTCGACGTGCCGCCGCGATTGCCATCGAGCCGGGCGATTCCCTGGTTGGCCAGGGCATCGGCACGCTCGTTTTCCGGATGCCCGGCATGGCCCTTGACCCAATGCCAGCTGACCTCGTGCCGCGCAACCGCCTCGTCCAGCATGCGCCACAGGTCGTCGTTCTTGACCGGCTTTCGCGCAGCGGTACGCCAACCGTTGCGCTTCCAGTTGTGGATCCACTGGGTGATACCGTTTTTCACATACTGCGAATCTGTAGTGACATCCACGACGCAGGAACGCTTGAGTGCCCGCAGGCCCTCGATCACTGCCATCAGCTCCATGCGGTTGTTGGTTGTCGCCTCGGCGCCACCGAACAACTCCTTTTCGGTGCCGTTGAATCGCAGCACAGCACCCCAGCCACCGGGGCCGGGGTTACCCTTGCAGGCACCGTCGGTATAGAGCTCGACCCGTTCAGACATCGTTGATCTCCCGGACCGTCGGCTCGATTGCGCGCGGCCCGAGCACGCGCAGGCGTGACCAGCGCTGGCGCACCGGCGTCACCCGCGAGATGCGCTTGACCGCGCGCACCACATAGACACCGGCCAGCATGGGCCACACGCGGCGCCCCAGCCTTTCCACCGCATCGAACTGGCCACTGCGCGTCGGTGGCCGAAACTCCATGACATCCATACGTTCGATACCAAACCCCATCAGTGTCAGCCAATCGCTCAGGCGTGGATAGGAGAGAAAATGGCCGCACCACGGGATGGCCCCTTTCCAACGCCCGAACAGTCGCCACAGTCCCCACAGGCTGAAGGGATTGAAGCCGATGATGATCACCCTGCCTTCGGCGATCAGCACCCGCTCCACCTCGCGCAGCACCTGGTGCGGGTCGGGCGAAAAATCCAGAGTGTGCACCAGGATGACCGCGTCGACACTGTCGGCCGCCACCGGCAGATGCTGGGCATCCGCCCGGATGACACTCGGAAATTTCGCATCGGCACGTCGCGTAATCAGGGTTTTGCGTTGCACCGGACAATGACCGAGGTGTCTCTCGGCCTCACCCAGTTCACCGAGTTGCAGCAACTGGTAGCCGAACAGGTCAGCGACCATGCCGATCAGCGCCTCACGCTCATGGGCGGCGATGCGCTGCCCGGGCGAGGCTTCGTACCAGCGCGCCAGTGCGTCTCCCAACTCATTGATTTCTTTGTAACAAAACTTGGAATTAGACATCGTGTTGGCGGCGCTGGAACCTCGTTCGCTCATCCCGTATATTCACCGCACATGACCGCGGTGAACGACATGTCCGATTCTGACCAAAGCGCCCCGCATCAGCAACGCCCGTTCATCCTCACGGCCTTTATGGTATCGGCGGTTGCACTGGGGCTCGCCGGGTGTATGGGCCAGGGCAGCCGGCCCGATCCACAGATGTCACAACCCCTGCCGATGCCGACCGAACAGCTGGTTCCCCGGACGGTCAGCGCGGCAATCGCATCCGGGCACAAGGATGGTGCCTTGTCACCACCGCTGGCAGCACCACCGGATGATCCCTCGATCTGGGTCCACCTGCGGCAGGGTTACCGGCTCGCGGAGGTGTCGAATCCGCGAGTCGCGCATGAGATCGGCCGTCTGCAGCGCTCACCAAACGCGTTTCGCGCGCTGATGGCGCGCTCGGAACCATACCTGCATTACATCCTCGAAGAAATCGAAAAGGCCGGACTACCTGCTGAACTGGCGCTGCTACCAGCGGTTGAAAGTGGCTTTCAAGCGCACGTCTATTCACCCAATGGCGCGGCCGGACTGTGGCAATTCATGCCGGCAACCGGAAACATGATGGGGCTCGAGCAGGATTGGTGGTTCGACAAGAGGCGCTCGGTAAGGGCCTCCACCCAATCGGCAATCGCTTACCTGTCACAACTGAACAAGCAGTTTTCCGGTGATTGGCTACTTACGCTGGCCGCCTACAACGCCGGTGCCGGGACCGTCGGGCGCGCCATCACGCAGGCGACACGGCGTGGTGACAACGCCGACTTCTGGTCACTCGATCTGCCCGGTGAAACCGATCGATATGTCCCCCGCCTGCTGGCGCTGGCCACCATCGTCGCAGACCCCGAAGCCTATGGTCTCGATCTTCCCGAAATCGATGATCGGCCTTACTTCGCCACTGCACGCACCCGTGGCCAGATCGACCTGAACATCGCGGCCGACCTTGCAGAGATGCCGGTCGAAGACCTGCTGGCGCTCAATGCCGGCCACAAGCGCTGGGCAAGTCGGCCCGACGGACCCCATGAGTTGCTGCTGCCGATCGACAAGGTGGCTTCATTCGAACAGGCAGTGGCGGCCCTTCCGGCCACGGGGCGCCTTCGATGGCAGCACCATACGATTCGCGCCGGTGACAGCCTCAGCCGGATTGCCCGGGAGTACGGTGTCACGGTCGACGCTATCGCGCGTTCCAATGGTCTGAAAGACTCACGCATTCGTGCCGGCCGTGACCTCCTGATACCCCTGTCGGATTCCGTGACACTGGCAGACAGTGGTTCGATCGGCCACGCGCGACAACGCATGAACTACCGCGTCCGCAAGGGCGACTCGTTGTACACCATCGCCAGGCGCTTCCAGGTCTCGGTTACCGACCTGAAACGCTGGAACCGCGTCGGTCGTTACATCCAGCCGGGTGAGAAAATCACCGTCTTCATCGATCCGGACGCCTGACGCCACTGCAATTGCAGCAGCGGTCTAACGGTCCTGGGCGCCCACCAGCCAGCAACTCACCCGTCTGCCCGGCGCAACCTCGACCGTTGCCGGATAGCGCTCCCGGCAGATTGCACTCGCGTGCGGACAGCGCGGATGAAAATGGCAGCCGCTTGGCGGATCGCTCGGTGATGGCATATCCCCTTCCAGCCTGATTACTTCCCTGTGGTGTGCCGGGTCAGCGACCGGCACCGCACTGAGCAGTGCAGCGGTATAGGGATGCAGGGGTTCACGCAGCACGCTGTCGACGTCGCCGTATTCGACGATGCGGCCGAGATACATCACCGCCACCTCGTGTGCGAGGTAGGCGACGACCGAGATGTTGTGCGTGATAAACAGGTACGACAGGCCCAGTTCAGCCTGCAGATCCTTGAGCAGATTGAGCACCTGCGCCTGCACCGAGACATCCAGGGCACTGGTCGGTTCATCGCACACGATCAGGCGCGGCTTGAGCGCCAGCGCGCGGGCAATTGCGATGCGCTGACGCTGCCCCCCTGAAAACTCGTGTGGATAACGGTCCGCAGCATTCGGCCGCATGCCGACCTGGTCCAGCAGCTTCTCCACCAGCACCCTGCGTTGTGCGCGATTACCGCCAAGACCCTGTGCCACCAGGCCCTCGGCGATGATGTCCTCGACCAGCATGCGCGGATTCATCGACGACGCGGGATCCTGGAAGATGATCTGAAACTCCCTCCGCAGGCGACGCAGTTCGCGGCCCTTGACGCTGGCCAGATCGACGCCGTCGAACAGCACCCGGCCGGCGGTCGGCCCAGGCAGCTGCAGTATCGCCTTGCCGACCGTCGTCTTGCCGCAACCGGACTCGCCCACCAGTGCAACGGTGCGCCCGGTCGGGATCGCAAGATCAAGCCCGTCCACCGCCTTTACATAACCAACAACCCGCCGCAGGATCCCCGCCTGGATGGGGAAATGCACCTTCAGTTGTTCCACCTGTAGCAGCTGATCGGCCGTTTGCGATGCAGCCGTCTCACCCACAACCGCCGCAGCTGCCGAATCCGGCATCTGCTCCATGGTCAGGTGACAGCGATAGCCATCCTGCGGTGCACCGCGCCAAGGTGGCAGGCTGCTGCGGCAGGCATCGTGCACCAGCTCGCAACGATCAGCGAAACGGCAGCTGTTGAAGGGCTGATCCAGTGCAGGCACGATGCCGGGGATCACATCGAGCCCGTGGCCACGCTTGGCAGCATCGGGAACTGATCTGAACAGCTTGCGACTGTAGGGGTGCGCAGGCCGCTCGAAAAAGCTCTTGACGTCGCTGATCTCCAGCAGCTGTCCCGCATACATGACCCCGACCCGATCCGCCATCTCAGCCACCACACCCAGGTCATGGGTGATCAGCAGGATCGCCATATCGGTTTCCTGCTGCAGTTTTCTGAGGAGATCGAGCACCTGTGCCTGGATCGTGACGTCCAGCGCCGTGGTCGGCTCGTCGGCAATCAACAATGCCGGACGTCCAGCCAACGCCATCGCAATCATCACGCGTTGCTTCATGCCACCGGACAGCTGGTGCGGATACGCCTTCAACCGCTCCTGCGGATCGGGTATTCCAACCGCACGGAACAACTCGGCCACCCTCGACCTGACCTTGCCACGACTGTCGGGGTCATGCAGACGGACCGCCTCGGCGACCTGTTCACCGACAGTCATCACCGGATTCAGCGAGGTCATCGGCTCCTGAAAGATCATTCCGATTCGACCACCCCGCTCGGCCCGCATTTCCGCTTCGGACAGTGCACGCAGCGACTGCCCGTCAAGCAGTACATCACCGGCAACGATGCGCCCCGAGTGCGGCAACAGGCGCATGATCGACAGTGCGATCATCGATTTCCCGCAACCGGACTCACCAAGCAATACGAATGTCTCGCCGCGGCGAATACTCAGGCTGACCCCGTCGACAGCACGTACCGGCGTGGTGTCGCTCCCCAGATGGGTGGACAGATCCTCGATCGCCAGCAATGGTGGCCTCGACATCGGCTGCTCGTGTGTGGCTTTCATCGTGCGGCTCATCGCTGCTGTCTCAGGCGCGGATCGAAGGCGTCGCGCACCACGTCGGAAAAGAGATTGGCCGCCAGCACCAGGGTGAACATGAACCCGAAGGCCGCGAGCAGCGACCACCACACGACCGGCTCCCTGGCCAGTTCAAGGCGTGCCCCGTTGATCATATTGCCCCAGCTGTTGGTCGCCGGATCGACGCCGATACTTATGTACGAAAGTACCGCCTCCGCCAGCACCAGGCCGCTGAAATCGAGCACGATCGTGATCAGCACGATGTGCATCACATTGGGAACGACATGGCGCAACAGAATGCGGAAATGACCGACCCCGAATGCACGTGCCGCCTGTACATACTCAAGCTCACGCAGTTTCAGCGCCTCGCCCCGCAACAGGCGGCACAGCGAGGTCCAGCTGGTTACACCAAGGATCAGGCACAAAAACAGCAGACGCAGGTCGGCGCGCTCGGTCAGGCTGTTGAATTCATCGGCATGATTGCTCATATAGATCTGCATCATCAGCACAGCCGCCGCGATCAACAGTACCCCTGGTATCGAGTTCAGCGTCGTGTACAGATACTGAATGAAGTCGTCCACCCAACCGCGGAAGTACCCGGCCATGATCCCGAGCATGATCGCCGCCGGCAGCATGACCAGCGTGGTCACGGTACCGATGACCAGGCCGGTGCGGATGCTCTTGAGCGACTGGAAAAACACGTCCTCGCCTACCTTGTCCGTTCCCAACACGTGATAGTAGCCGGCCAGCTCCCACAGCGCGGCAAACATCATGATCAGCCCCAACGCGCTCCAGGCGCCGATGTGCCAGGGGTTGTCCATCCGGCCCGTCAGCAGGCGATGCAGGCGACGTCGATCGAAGCGACAAAACAGGATCAGCAGCGCGGCCCAGGCAAGCGCTCCCTTGAATGCACCCGACAGCGAGCGCCACGCGATATCAGCAGCCCTGCCGCTGCCGTCGGCATCCAGGTGCGCACCGCCGTAGAGCAGGCGCGGATAGTCCCGCACCAGGCTGCCGTCCGCCTGTTCCACGTTTTCCTTGCTGAACAGGTGGGACGAAAAAGGCGACGAGTAGGTCTTTTCACGTTGCGTGCGAAGCGGTCCCGCAATCACATCAAACAGGCTTAACACCTCGGTTGAATAGACCGGCTTGCCGTTGGCATCGTCGCTGGTCTTCGGATTGAAATGCAGCGTATCGAGCAGTCCGATCAGAAGGTAAAACGCAAGCACGACCATCGTCGCCTGGCCGGTGCGACTACCGGCCACCCGCCGCCACGGCTGTAGCAGGTGCTCGTAACGGCGCGTATACCAGACCATCGCCATCGCCAGGCCCAGCAACAGGTAGATCAGGGCGTCCGTCCACAGTATGACCGGCTGAAACGGCATGACTCAGTCCAGCCTCACGCGCGGATCGGCGATTGTGTAGGAGATATCGGTCAACAACAGGCCGAGGATATACAGCACCGCACCCAGGAACACCATGGCACGCACAATGGCGAAATCCTGGCTGTTGATCGCATCGATCGTGTAGCTTCCCAGACCCGGTATACCAAAGAACGACTCGGTGAGCAGACTGCCAATGAACAGCAATGGCAACACAACGACCACCCCGGTCAGGATCGGGATCAGCGCATTGCGCAGCACATGGCGAAACAACACCAGGTGTTCGGAAACACCCTTGGCGCGTGCCGACCGGACATAGTCGCGATGAACCTCTTCGAGAAACAGCGTGCGGTACCAGCGGGTTCCTGAGCCGATGCCACCGACCACCCCGACGATCATCGGCAGGACGATGAACTTCCAGGCGTTTACACCGGTGTCGTAACCGGATATCGGCACCAGGTTCAGCACCTTTCCGACCAGGAACTGGCCACCGATGATGTAGAACAGCCCTGAGATCGACATCATTGCCACGCACAGCACCACACCCCAGAAATCCAGGTAGGTCGCACGAAAAAAGGCCAGCAGCAATGCAAAAGTGATATTCACGGCGAGACCGATCAGCAGCGTCGGCACCGCGATCGCGAGGCTGGGCCACATGCGCTGCGATATGTCATGGCCGATATCACGCCCGCTGTCGGACTGACCGAAGTCGAACAGAAACAAGCGGATCGATTTCTCGAACAGAATCGTGTCGGTGAACACTGCGGCACCCTGCTGCGCCGTGTTGACCAACAGTGGCCTGTCGTAACCATGATCCTGTTTCCAGGACTGGATGGCTGCGTCGGTCACACGCTTGCTGCCAAGGTGCATTCTCGCCATGTCGTCAGGTGAATTGACCACAAAGAACAGCACGAAGGTGAGCGCATTCACGCCAATCAGGATTGGCAGGGCGTACAACAGGCGACGAATGATGTAGGCAGTCACAGCGCCCTACTCCTTTCTCGCGCACGAAATCCGCGTATCGCGGGGATCAGCGACACGACCAGCAGTCCGAGCAGCAGCCCGACCGGCCACAGCACCGGTCGGTTCCACGCCTGTTGTGCTGCCGCACGCACTGGGCCGTCCACGCGCTTGTATTTCAGCGTGTTGTTGGCCATCAGGTGCGGTTTGGCGTTCTTGTACCAGGCATGGTGAAGGCTGAATGCCTTGGGGAAGAAGCCGAACAGCCAGGGTGATTCCTCGCGCAGGATCCCGACCATGCGATCAATGACCACCTGCCGCTCCTCGCCGTTGGGCAGGTCTTTCATCCTGACGAACAACTCGTCGAATTCGGCATTGCTGAAATTGGCCGCATTCTCCCCCTTGGACTCGACCTTGGCATTGGGGCCGTACAGCAGAAAGAAGAAATTCTCCGGGTCCGGGTAGTCTGCATTCCAGCCCCAGCTGAAAATCTGCGCGGTACCGGTAAGCATCTTGTCCTGAAAGCGATTGTAGTCAGTGGCCCGGATGACCAACTCAATGCCCAGCTTGGCGAGCTGCTTGCGATACCACTGCAGTGTCGCCTTGCTGTCCGGCCCGGCCGCCGGGGTATCGTAGTAAAGGATCAGCGGACCACCGGACTGCGGATCACGCCCCCCGGCATAACCGGCCTTTTCCAGCAACTGCTGCGCCTGTTCGATACCGCGCCGTCGCGCGACACCGTTCAGCCATTCGTGCGTGATCGGGTTGACGCCCTGCTCACCATCGCGATAGCCGAATATGCCAGGCGGCAGCGGGCTCTGTGCCACCTCGCCACGGCCGTTCTGGAAGATAGAGATGAATTCCTCGAAATCCATCGCAATGGCGATTGCCTGGCGCAGCAGGCGCGCACGCTCGCTGTCTCCACCTACCACCGGGTCCAGCATATTGAAGCCCGTATAGAACACCGATGTCTCGATTGCGGTACTCAGGCGAATACCCTTTTCAATCATCGACTCGGTCAGGCTCGCTTCGCCGCTGCTGCCGAACTGCACCGCCTGATCGAAACTGTCGGAACCGATTCCGGAGTTGTCGTAGTAGCCCTGCAGGAACTTGTTCCAGCGCGGGATCGCTTCGTTCTCCAGCGAATACACTGCGCGATCAATAAATGGCATCGGGCGTCCCGCATCATCCAGCAGACCCTCTTCACGTGCATCCTGTGGACCATCCGACGGATAACGCTCGCCGTGAAAATTGGGATTACGCACCAGCACCATCCGCAGGTTCGGATTGTTCTCGGTCAACATGAAGGGGCCTGTACCGATCGGGTACCAGTGCAGATTGACGTTCTTTTCGTCCAACCCCGGCTGCTGGTAGAAGCGTTCTGCCTCCCAGGGCATCGGGGCAAAGAAATTCATCGCCAGCCAGAACACAAACTGCGGATATTTCTTTTCGATGCGAATGCGATAGGTGTAGCGATCGATCTCTTCGACACCAGCCATATCGATAGTGCGCAGGTCGAGCCAGGGCCTGGTCTCACCCGTCTTCGCCACCAACTGCTCATAGGCCGCTTTGGATTCAGCGGCGAAGTCGGCAAAGCCGCGAATATGCCCCGCCATCAGGCCTGCCACCGGTGAATGGTTGGCGGTAAACGCCAGCCGCTTGATCTGATAGATGTAGTCAGCGGCCACCAGTTCACGCGTACCTGTCAGCGGAAAATCGGCAAGGGTGTTGACGCGCAGCGTCTGCCCGGCGCTGAGCGGCCAGTACGCCGGGCTGCCGTCAGTGTTAACTGCCAGTGCCGGATGCGGCTGGTAACGGATACCTGGCTGGATGCGCAGGATGTAGTCGGTATAGGCGACATCGGCAGCGGGCGCCTGGTCGTTCAGTTCGGAACCGTCATGTGCGTAGTACCGAATCTGCGGCATGTCCGCCGCTGTCAGTGGAACCAGGCTGTAGGGGCGCCGCAGAAAATGATATTGCAGCGGCGGCTCGTAGACCTGCGAAATGAACGCCCACTCGTTTGAGCTGTAGGAGCGAGCCGGATCTAAATGTTTGGGACGTTCAGAAAATGAACTGTAAAAAACCGCCTTTGCAGACTCCCCTGCGCGATAAGGGTCATTCCACGCCTGTTCGGTGCAACCGGTCAAAGTTACCAGCACCGCCAGTACCAGCGTCCAACCGAACCGGCTCCGACGAGACCGCGAAACTTTGAATGCCGGAAATCTTTGAGTTAAGTTACGCGCCATTCTTTGAACGTTTTCGTGTCAGGCTTCGGGCATCACAAAAAGCCCGATGATGATCGCATTGCAGCGGGTGTCTGTCAGCCCGTTTGTTCCCCACCAGGATTCAGGATCGCGAGGAAATCATATGGGATTCTTAGACAACAAACGCGCGCTGATTGTCGGCGTCGCGAGCAATCGCTCGATTGCCTACGGTATCGCCAAGGCGATGCATCGCGAAGGCGCCGAACTCGCCTTCACCTACCAGGGTGAGAAGCTGCGCGACCGGGTGACCGGTTTCGCCGCGGAGTTCGGCTCGGACATTGTGTTGCCACTCGACGTCGGCAGCGACGAGGAGATCGACTCGGCATTCGCTCAACTGGCACAGCGCTGGGACGGTCTGGACTGCCTGATCCACTCGGTTGGCTTCGCCCCGCGTGAGCAACTCGAGGGCTCGTATATCGACGCAGTGACGCGTGACGGCTTCCGTATCGCACACGATATCAGCGCCTACAGCCTTGCTGCGCTGGCCAAGGCGGGGCGCACGATGATGCAGGGGCGCAACGGTGCCATCGTCACGATGAGCTACCTGGGTGCCGTGCGTACAGTTCCCAACTATAACGTCATGGGGGTGGCCAAGGCCGCGCTCGAGGCCAACGTGCGTTACCTGGCCGATGCGCTCGGCCCGGAAGGGACACGCGTCAATGCGGTATCGGCGGGTCCGATCAGGACACTGGCAGCCTCCGGGATCAGCGGCTTTCGGGGCATGCTCGCCGAGGCAGAACAAAAGACGCCTCTGCGACGAAATGTCACGATCGACGAGGTCGGCAACGCAACGGCATTTCTGTGCTCGGACCTGGCATCGGGTATCACAGGTGATGTGCTGTACGTCGACTCCGGGTACCACATTCTGGGCATGGCATAGACGGACCCTCCTCGAAGCACCTGAGCAAAAAAAGCGGCCGCCTGGCCGCTTTTTTCGTTAACCCGCTTTGCGCTGTGCACTCATTCCTTGATCGGAACAAGTTTGATGTCTGCCTGTTCGCGCAGGCTGCGGGTGACATAGTTCAGTTGCGCATTCGCCGCCTGCGCCACAGCCTGTTCCATCACCGCGGCCCGTTCAGCCTGCGGCATCGATGCCAGCTCCCCACCCTGCGCCGAGGCGAGCTCGATCAGGAAATAGTCGCCCTCTGCCGACACCACACCGGCATATTGCGGCTTCGACGACTGAGGTGGCGCCAGACCAAACACCTTGTCCAGTATCTCGGCGGGAACAACACGGTCATCGCGCCCGATCTTGCCGGGCTCCTCGATCACCCATGCGTGCTCAGCCGCCAGGTCCGCCAGATTCTTGCTGCCGGATTCGAGTTCTCCGACAAAGGTCGCACCGGTCTGCGCCGCCACTTCGGACGCATTGGTCTTCCTGAAATCGGATTCGATGGTCGCCCGGATCTCGTCGAATCCCTTGACGCCGGCAGGCTCGTGCTCCGCGACCCGCACCACGACTGCGCGCTGTGAGCCGACCTCGATGAGTTCACTGTTATGTCCCTCGACCAACACGTCGTCCGAGAACACCGCATTCATGACCTTGGGATCGTCAAGTGGTGCAGGCAGCTGACCGTTTCGCGTCACCCAGTCAGTCGTACTGACTGTCAGGCCCAACGCCTCTGCGGCCGGCGTCAGGCTGGCCGAGTTCTCGTAAGCCAGTTGCGCCAGTCTCTCCGCGTAGTCGAAATACAGGTTCTCGGCCTCGAACTTGCGATACGCCGCTTCGATTTTTTCGCGCATATCGGCAAAACTGGCATCCGACCCGCCACGCACATCGGTCACCTGGATAATGTGGAAACCAAACTCGGTGCGCACCGGATCACTGAGTTCTCCTTTCGGCAGAGCAAAAGCTGCATCCTCGAACGCCGTGACCATCAGGCCTCGCTCGACCCAACCGAGGTCCCCGCCGCTCTTCGCCGAGCCGGGATCATCCGAGTTTTCCTGCGCGATGCTGGCGAAATCAGCACCACCACGCAGCTGCGCGAGCAAGTCATCGGCCTTGGCCTGCGCTTTGGCCACGTCCTCATCACCCGCACCTGCCGCAATCGCGACCAGGATGTGTCGCATCTCGCGCTCTTCACGCGCGACGAACTCTGCCCTGTGGTCACGGAAATACTGTTGCAACGCCTCGTCGCTTACCTCGACCAACCCACCGAGCGAGGACGCGTCCAACAGCAGGTAGCTGGCCTGCACCCGTTCGGGCGTCCGGTAACGATCCAGATTGCTTTCATAATAACGCCGCAACTGATCTTCACCCGGGACCGCCTGGTCGATGAAAGAGGCTGCGGGCACCCGCGCATAACGCACGGTACGCTGCTCGGCACCCAGGCGGATGCGCGTCTTGAGATCCGCCTCGGTCACAAACACGGTCTCGCGAATACCACTGCGCAACTGCGACAGCGCGAGGTCCTGGCGCACACCCTGTTCGAAGCTGACACGGCTCATGCCGCGATTGCGGACCGCGGCTTCATAGGCCTGCTGGTCGAATTGGCCGTCTCTCTGAAATGCCGGCACCGAGACGATGAATCCACGCGCCTGCGCATCACCGGTGCGCAGGTTCCAATCACCGGCGCTATCGGCCAGCAATCTCTCCTCGATCATCGCATTCAGCACTTGCGGCTTCAGCCGGGCATCATCGAAAAGCTCGGCGCTGTAGTTGTCGCCAAGTGAGAATCGCAGGTTTTCACGGAAATCGCGCACCCGCTGATCGAGCATGCGCTGGGTGATCTTTTCGCCGTTGACGACAGCCACCTCAGGCTCGCTGCCGGTGCCGAGATATTCCTGAATACCCCAGAGGGCAAACGGGACGCTGATAAGAATGACGATGGTCCAGGCGATCCAGCCCTGGGCTTTTTCTCTTATGGCCTGCAGCATATTTCGCTTAAGTCTGTTGCAAAGTCGGAAAAGAAAACGGGGTATCGAACGATACCCCGTTTAACCCTAGATATGGCGGAGTGGACGGGGCTCGAACCCGCGACCCCCGGCGTGACAGGCCGGTATTCTAACCAACTGAACTACCACTCCAGATTCTTGGTGGGTGCTGCAGGGATCGAACCTGCGACCCTCGCCTTGTAAGGGCGATGCTCTCCCAGCTGAGCTAAGCACCCCGATACGAGGCGCGCTAGTTTACTGCGTCTTTAAATGCTTTGCCAGCTTTAAATGCAGGTGCTTTGGAGGCCGCGATCTCGATCGTGTTGCCGGTCTTGGGATTACGACCGGTGCGTGCTGCGCGCTCACGCAGCAGGAAAGTGCCGAATCCCACGACCGACACTGTGTCATTGTTCTTTACCGCTTTGGTGATGGCATCAATCAAGCCGTCCAGCGCCCTACCGGCTGCAGCCTTCGAGATATCAGCGGAATCGGCCATAGCCTCGATCAGTTCAGATTTGTTCATTCGGACGGTGCCCCCTGTTGGAAAATACAACCCGGTCCATGGCTGGCTGCAATTTGGGTGGAATAAGACATTGTCAGTTGGCCTGACTCTATTATGCGGGCAGCTTTATAGCAGCCTGAAAAATTCAGTGTCAAGCGAGCCGATCAATGTCCCTGATATGGCTCGCCTGACAAAGGTTTCTACCAGTGTTGCGGTTCAGTTTCAATGATGCCGCAGGGCATCGTTGGCGTCTTCCGCATTTTCTTCTTTCGCGTCAGCAGACTTAACCTCGTCCGCGTCTTTCGGCTGGCGAGGCTTCGGCGGCTCCGTCAAGGCGATTTCGAGGACCTCATCGATCCAGCGCACCGGCTTGATGTCGAGATGCTGCTTGATATTTTTCGGCATCTCAACCAGGTCACGCTCATTTTCGTGCGGGATGATCACAGTCTGGATGCCACCACGCAGCGCTGCCAGCAGTTTCTCCTTGAGGCCACCGATCGGCAGCACCTCACCCCGCAGGGTGATCTCTCCGGTCATCGCCACATCGGCGCGTACGGGAATACCGGTCAATGCCGAGGTCAACGAGGTCGCCATGCCGATGCCGGCACTCGGACCGTCTTTTGGCGTTGCGCCTTCGGGAACATGGATGTGCACATCGGTCTTCTGGTAAAAGTCGTTGTCCAACCCGAGCGACGCGGCGCGACTGCGCACCACGGTCATGGCAGCCTGAATCGATTCCTTCATCACGTCACCGAGTTGCCCCGTGTGGGTCAGGCGACCTTTGCCGGGGGTAAGTGCCGTCTCGATCCGCAGCAGTTCGCCGCCGACCTCGGTCCAGGCAAGCCCGGTGACCTGACCGACCTGGTCATGCTCGTCCGCGCGCCCGTACCGGAAGCGCTTGACACCAAGATACTTCTCCAGGTTTTTCGGCCCCACGGTGACGCGCTTGCCCTGCTTGGCTTCGAGCAGCACGTCCTTCACCACCTTACGGCAGATCTTGGAGATCTCGCGCTCGAGATTACGCACACCGGCTTCACGGGTGTAGTAACGCACGATATCGCGTAGCGCCGCCTCCTTGATGACCAGTTCCTCTATCTTTAACCCGTTGTTCTGAATCTGCTTGGGAACCAGGTAGTTCTCCGCAATGCTGACCTTCTCGTCTTCGGTGTATCCGGACAGACGGATC
>Ga0116164_10001508_pt1 | contig 17580 bp, 14 predicted proteins | sample AD_UKC109_MetaG_FD_89888 | JGI IMG/M metagenome (GOLD analysis project Ga0116164, IMG submission 89888) | Active sludge microbial communities of municipal wastewater-treating anaerobic digesters from Hong Kong - AD_UKC109_MetaG | ecosystem: Engineered > Bioreactor > Anaerobic > Digestate... | reverse complement strand
CGTATTTGATTTTTATGTTTCGATAAGGCTTTAATACTGTTTGTACGCTGTGGATTGGTTTATGATGGACTTCATGTCTTGTTTGGATTGGATTTGGCCTGTTCCCAGCATTTGTATCATAGCGTTGCCGATTGTGGTGCCTTCTGCGGGATGGGTTTTGACGGGGAGATGGGTGGCGGGCAATATGACTTTCATTCCATGATCCTCGCCGATGATTGTTCCGGCGTTGACTACCTCCGGAAAAATCGGGCCAAAGCCCAGTTTATGGATGATTTGTTCACTCCATCGATTCTTTTGATAATCGTATAGTTGTGTGGTGGTGGCATGGGTATATTCGTAGATGTATCGCCCGGTCAACCTTCCGGCGAGGTAGCTGGGAATGGAGACGATTTTTTTGATCCTTGAAAACCATTCGGGATTTTCTTTTTTTAAATAGAGAAGCTGATAAACGGTGTTGAAGGGCTGATATTGTGTGGGGACGGCTTGTGTAATCCAGTTTCGGTTTGCTTGGATTTCCTTTTTGATTGATTCACTTAGCGTAAACATGGCGAAGTACTGCAGGGGATCGGATAGTTTGTTGTCTTTCTCATCCAGTGGAACAACATCCACACCCCATCCATCGAAGCCGATGGATGCAATCGAGCGGGTTTTTCTCACCTGTTTGACCGTTTCCATGATTCGTTCGAACAGTTTGTCCACATCCCAAAAACTGAGTGGCCCTTTGGTATAAGCAAAGCTTTCGAATCGGTCCAGTTCCTGCAGGTTGATGTGGCGGTCTTTCAGTTCACAAAGATAAACCTTGGTGCCTGAAGCACCAAGGTCTACTGAGATCGTGTTTATTCCCATTGTTTCATCAACTCACTGTCTGTACATCTTCTTATAAACTTCCCTGAGGTTTTTCTTTGTTTCTTCGGGTAGCGTAAAGATCTCCTTGTTGAGTTTAAGGGCTTCTAAATAGATCTGTACGTTCTTTTCCGTCACCTTTGCACTGGCAAAGGCCTCAGAAAAACGTTGTCCCACATTGACCAGGCCGTGATTTCTCAGGATAACCGCACTGTTTTCTCCCAAAGCTTCCAATGCGTTATTGGCCAATTCCCAGCTTCCCGGATCGCCATATTCGGCTACGTTGATCTGTGGCCCGCAAATCATGGCGCTGTCTTCGATTAACGATGGCACCTGTGACATTGTGACGGATGCGATGGAAGAATAGATCGGATGGGTGTGTAAAATGAATTCTACATCTTCTCTTTTATTGTAAATAGCCACATGCAGTTTCCATTCTGAAGATGGCGTATGAATGCCCGCAAGTACCTTTCCTTCCAGGTCGATGACCATGATATCGTCTTCACGCATAATATCGTATGGAAATCCGGACGGGGTAATGTAGATCTTGTCGCCTTTCCTCAGTGAAACGTTTCCCCATGTTCCTTTAACCAGGTCCTCTCCGGCCATTTTTTGGCATGAATCCACGATAATCCTCTTATAACAATTTTCCATGGTTATTCCCTCCTCCTATTTTTAATACTGTTCTTTGATTTTTTCATATAGTGTCAAGAATTTATCATATTGACGGTTGTATGTCTCGTGTTCGCTTGGTATGGGCTGTTCCCTTTCGGTAGCAGTCACGAACCGTTTTGCCTCCTCAATATCCTTGATGTGCCCGGTTCCCAAAGCCGCCAATATCAGGTTTCCGATGGCGGAGGGTTCTTCCGCTTCAAGGGTGTATATGGACTTATTAAAGGCAGAGGCTTCTATTTGCCTCCATACCGGGCTTTTGCTGCCTCCCCCCAAGGTCTTGATGGAGGTGATGGCAATGCCCAACTCTTCAAAAACATCCATACAATTTCTAAGGGAGAAAACGACACCTTCCATAATGGCACGGATCAGGTGGGCCTTTTTGTGATTCATACTCAATCCAAAATACACACCTCTGACCTTTGAATCCCAATAAGGTGTTCTTTCACCCAGAAGATAGGGTAAGAAAATCAGCCCCTCGGAACCCGGCTGAACTTGCGAGGCAATTTGAGAATACTGTTTGAAAATCTCGCCATCCGAATCGCTGTCAAACGTATTTCTAAACCAGGTTAGGCTTGAAGCGGCGGTTTGAGTGATCCCCAGCAGGTCCCACTTGCCTTCCAACGGATACGCCCAGCAGATAATCCGGCGTTTGGCATCTTTTTTGGGTTGATCGGAACATGACGCCACCACGCCGGCTGTTCCCACGATAACGGATACCGCACCGCTTTCAAATAATCCGGAACCGATCTCGGCCACGGCATGGTCAGATCCGCCGTTGATAACGGGGATTCCTTGTTTCAAACCGGTTTCAGCAGAAGCCTTTTGGCTCACTTTGCCGATGATGGCCGTTGACGGAGCGACCTCCGGAAAAAGGTCTGGGTTAATATGCAGCAGGTCAAAGGCGTCTTGCGACCATTTCAACCCTTCCACATCGTATAAAAGAGTCCCAGAAGCATCCGAAGGGTCGGTAACCATCTCGCCGGTTAATCTATATTTGATGTAATCCTTCGCCAGGAGTATTTTTTTCGTTTTATGGTACATCTCTGGATTTTCCTCTTGAATCCTGATGATATTGGGTGCGCTATAACTGGTGGTTGGAAAGTTGGCCGTTTGTTCAAACAGCCTTTCGTAATCGCCCGTTTGTTTCCATTCTTGGATGACCGTGTCTCCCCTTTGGTCTAACCAAGTGATGGCATCTGACAGCAGCTCATTGTGTGCATCCAAATAAACGTGCGTGTGCATCTGACCGCATATGGATATGGCCACAATCTGTGCCATTTCCTTTTCCCAGTCTTTTTTGATCTCACTTAATCCTTTTTGCAATCCTTTCCACCATTCATTGGCATCCTGTACGGCTTCGCCGTTTTTTTCGGATTTTATAGGATATTCATAGGATTTCGTTGCTTTAATGCTTCCTTGTTCATCAATTAAACACGTTTTAATTCCCATTGTTCCCAAATCGATGGATAAGAAATAATTCATACGTCACCTCAAAGTTTAGTTGAAAAGCGGCTCATAAAGAGCCGCTTGCTGCACTGAATTACTCGAAATCACTTAAATAATCTATGAACCAGTCGACGTTGGCCATGTAGATCAGTTTGGAAGCGGTTTGAATGTTTGTGGGTACTTCTTTGCCCGCTTTGATGTCTAATGCCGCCTGAACACCTTTGATTCCCATTTCTGCCGGGAACTGTGCGATGGTTCCTGCAAATGTGCCCATCTTAACAGCATCCAAAGCTGCCGGTACGGCATCGTAACCGATAACGGTGATGTCTTTCTTGGCTTCTTCAACGGCTTTTCTGGCACCCAATCCCATGTTGTCGTTTGAGGCGAAGATCAAATCAAGTCCGGGGTTTGCCTGGAGGATGTTCTGTGTCACGTTGTAGCCCTGTTCGACTTCCCAGTTTGCCGTCTGTTCGGCGACAACTTTGATGCCATCGTATTCACTGACAATGTCATAAAATCCGTTTCTTCTGTCAGCTGCATTTTGCTGTCCTGCTACACCTGTCAATATGGCGACTTCGCCTTCCGCACCAAGAAGACTTAATGCGAACCATCCGGCAATTTGTGCACCGTAGTAATTGTCTGTTCCGATAAAGGGAATCGGTTTCAGGCCGGCGGCTTTGATTGCTTCTGCATCAAATTTCGTGTCTAAGTTGATAACGGGGATTCCGGCTTTTTCGGCTTTTCTTAAAACCGGGATGAGTCCTTGGGAACTGGACGGGACGATACAAATCGCATCCACTCTTCTTGTAATCATGTTTTCCATGATCTGCATTTGTTCTTCAGCACTACCATGTCTTTGACCGGCTTGAACGATGAGTTCGACTCCAAGTTTGTCAGCTTCTTGCTGTGCGGCATTTACCATGGTGATAAAGTATTCGTTGCTCAGTGTCATGGGGATGAATCCAATGGTTGTTTTTGCGAACACAACGGCCCCGATTAATGCAACTAACAACACAGTTAACAGTACTTTTTTCATGTTTTTCACTCCTCCTTAAAATTAAAGGGTTACCCCTTTTTTGTCTTCATTCGGTCATAAAACACAGCTAAAATGATGACTGCCCCGATGATGATCTGCTGGTAATACGAGACCACATTCAACAAGGTCAGTCCATTTCTGAGTGTTCCCAGCAACAGTGCCCCGATTAGTGTTCCGACAAGGCCGCCTTCGCCCCCTGCCAAACTTGTTCCGCCTATGACGACCGCTGCGATGGTATCCAACTCATAGGCATTCCCGCTAAGGGGCGTGGCATAGTTCAGCCTTGCCGTTAAAAGAACACCCCCAAGACCTGCTAATAATCCGGAGATAGCGTAGGCCATCATTTCATTAAAAGGAACGTTGATACCAGATAGTTTTGTTGCCTCTCTATTTCCGCCGATGGCAAAGATATGTCTTCCCAGTCTTGTCTTGTAAAGGATAAAAAAGCCGATGGCAAAAATAATGAGCATGTAAATGACAAAGATAGGAACGCCAAACAGTTCAGCAGAGGCGATGGTTTCAAACTCAAATGGCAGACCCGAAACCGGTTTTCCGTTATTCAAAGCCAATGCGCCACCTCTTGCAATGCTCATCATTCCCAAGGTAACGATAAAGGCAGGAACTTTTCCGTATGCAATGGTGATACCGTTGACAACGCCTGCACCAACACCAATCAATATTCCCAACAGGATGGCAACGGGAATCGGTACACCGGAAACGAGCATGAGTCCTGAACCCACGCTGGTTAAAGCCACGATGGACCCCACACTCAAATCAATGCCGCCGGTGAGTATGACAAAGGTTTGCCCTACCGCTATGATGGCTATTAATGACGATTGAACAAGAATATTCATCAGGTTATAGACATCTAAAAAGTATTCGCTTGAAAGTGAGAAGATTAAGAAGATTAAACCAAATCCTATAAACATTCCATAATTTCTCAGAATAAAAATCATTTTTTTCATCATCAGTCCCCCATCGCATAATGTACAATTTTTTCTTGTGTCAAGTCTTTGTTTTCCAAAATCGTTGTTATTTCACCTTCACGCATGACCGCAATTCTGTTGGATACCTTTAAAACCTCCGGTAATTCTGAAGAAATCATGATAATGGCATAGCCGTCTTGAGCCAATTCCACCAACAGATCGTATATTTCATCTTTTGCACCTACATCGATCCCTCTTGTGGGTTCATCAAAGATGAGAACTTTTGCTTTGCTTCCCAATGCTTTTGAAATAACAACTTTTTGTTGATTCCCACCAGACAGATTCTTGGCTTGAGCCTTTTCAGAACTACACTTTATCTTCAATTTCCCGATATACTGATGAGAAATCTGTTTTTCCATCGTTTGACAAAGTGAAAGCCTTTTGACAACCGTTTTCAAATTAGTCAGGGTGATATTATGCATCACATTCATACACAATACGAGCCCTTCGCCTTTTCGATCTTCGCTCAGATAGATGACGCCTTTTTTCAATGCATGGACAGGGGATTTAAATTCAACCGTCTGCTGATTCAATTTGACCTCTCCGCCCGTTTTTTCCAGACAACCGATGATTGTTTTCATCACCTCTGTTCTGCCGGATCCGACAAGCCCTGCAAATCCCAGAATTTCTCCCTCTCGCAGATTAAAAGAGGCCTTTTTGACCTTTTGTTTAGCGGAGAGGTTGTTGACTTCAAGAACCACGTTACCGGGTTCTTTGGGTATTTTTCTCAGGTTTTCATCGATTTTTCTCCCGGCAATCAGTTTGATCATGTCTTCTCGTGTGGTCTGCTTTGCATCCACCGTATCGATGTATTGTCCGTCTCTTAAAATCGTGCATCGATCGCCTATCCGTTTGATTTCTTCCATCCTGTGGGAGATATAAATGATGGCTTGGCCTTGGCTTTTCAATTTTTCGATCAGCGCAAACAAACGATCCACATCTTCCTGAGCCAGTGTTGCTGTGGGTTCGTCAAATACCAGGATTTTTGTTTCTTCCGATAAAGCCTTGGCGATCTCTAATAATTGCATCTCAGCAACACTGAGGTTTTTCACCTTTGTTTGTGTCTTTTTTTTCAAACCGACCTTTTCCAAGATCTTTGCCGCTTCTTCATGCGTCTTTTTCCAATCGATCACACCCGATTTCTTTCTGAACTCGTTGCCTAAAAAGATGTTTTCAGCAATACTAAAAAAGGGATTCAGGTTAAATTCCTGATAGATTACGCCTATTCCAAGTTCTATGGCATGTTTCGGGTTTTTGATTTCTGTCACTTGTGAATCAAAAATGATCTCGCCTTCGTCTTTTATATAAGCTCCGGACAAAATCTTGATTAAAGTCGATTTACCGGCACCGTTTTCGCCCAGAAGAACATGCACTTCACCGGCTTTTAAATTGAAATTGATTTGATCCAGAGCGAGAACACCGGGAAATCTTTTGGTAATGTTTTTCATTTCTAAAAGGTATTTCTCTTCGGATGGCATTTGATATCCTCCCCTCGATGTTTTGGGTACATTTTGCCATTTCTTGTTGCTTAATGACAAGATATTATCATTTATTTTGTTCCATGTCAACAATTAGATGGGATAGAAATGCAGAGATATTTTTCGAAATGATGATTTCAGCTAATGTATTCATTGGTTTTCGAAGATATTCTCTGATTTTCGCTAAATTTGACGGGATTTCTGATTTGACAACATTTTGTCATAATGCTATACTCATAATGAGTATATTTAAGCAGGTGATGACATGTCTCTTTCGAAAACTGAAAGGCAGGAAGAAATGCTCAAATTATTGGAACACCATCATAAGATGACACCGGAGGATTTTTCTCAAATCCTCAATGTTTCGATGACCACGTTGAGACGGGATTTCAAGGAACTGAAAGACCGTGGGGCAATATTTGTCGGTTATGGCTTTGTTCAAACCAATCATCACCCCCACGCCGAGAGTAATATGAACAAGCCTTTTTTAAAAAGACTTTCCGAGAACAGCCATCGAAAGAAAATTGTTGTGGAGAAAGCGCTGGAGTATGTGAAAGAAGATGACTTGCTTTTTATTGGAGAAGGCTCAACGTGTTACATGTTCACCAAGCTGTTGATTAAGAATTTTTCAAGCCTTAAGATTATTACCAACGGTTTATATTCGTTGAATGCCTTGTCTAAGGCTAAAAACTTCAATGTGGAAGCCATCGGCGGAACCTTGTTAGCGGATTTCAATTCCTTTGTCGGGCCAAAAGCCGAAAACATGATTGAAGATATTTATGTGGATAAGTTCTTTTTCTCTTGTGGTTCATACCGAGATGGTACTTACGAGCTCAGCCCCTTTACCGCCAGCTTGAAAAAGAAGGTTCTGAAGCATTCAAAGACCCATTATTTACTGATCGATTCCAAAAAACTCGAAACAATAGCGCCTTTTTATGCTGCCAGACCGGAGGACATTGATCAAATTATTATGGATGACGATCAATTGGAAAAAGAGATAAATCAAACAATCAAAGAGAAACTGGAGGTGCACTATGAGTGACAGGACTACCCGATTAAGAGAAAAGTTGATGGATACCCCGCCATACATCTGCCCGCAGAGGGCTGTCATTTTTACACGGGTCATGAAGGAAACGGAAGGGGAACCGATTGCCATTAGACGAGCGAAGGGCTTTGCGAAAGTGCTTGAGGAGATGTCATTGGTCATTGGAGAGGATGAACTGCTGATCGGTAATCAGGCCAGCAAGGCAAAGGCATCCCCAATTTATCCGGAATATTCGATTAATTGGTTAAAAGAGGAGTTTGAAGGAAATCCGTATTATTTTGATCAAAGACCTGGTGACAAATTTTATTACACCGAAGAAACCAAAGAGCAGATTTTGTCTTTATTGGACTATTGGGAAGGCAAAACGGTTTATGAAAATTTAAGAAAAAATCTTCCAGAAAAGATTAACCAGGCATGGGATTGGGGTATCATCGATGACACATGGGTCTCATCGGCCGGATTGGGTAATCTGCTGGTGGATTTCGAATTGGTCCTTCGGATCGGCTTGAAAGGGATTATCGAAAAGGCTCAAAAAAAGAGAGAATCGCTGGACTTGACACAGCCTGACGTCATTAAAAAGGCGTGGTTCCTTGATTCGGTCATCATTGCCGCCAACGGCGTCATTACGTTCTCCAAGAGACTCAGCGAAAAATGTACCGAATTGGCTTCTAAGGAAACAAATCCTCAGCGAAAAAAAGAGCTTGAAAAAATGGCTTTCATTTGTGCCAATGTTCCCGAAAAACCGGCAGAGAATTTTTGGGAAGCGCTTCAATCCACTTGGATCGTATTACTGGCACTCCACCTGGAGTCAAACGGACATGCCATTTCACTGGGGCGCTTTGACCAATACATGAACCCCTATCTGGAGCAAGATCTGGCAAAAGGAACCCTCACCAGAGAGGACGCTTTGGAACTCGTTGAAATGTTCTTCATCAAAACCAACGAATTGAACAAATTAAGATCCTGGCCAGACACGGCCTTTTTCCTGGGATATCAGATGTTCGTCAACATTGCCGTTGCCGGTCAAACCTTAGAGGGAAAAGATGCCATCAATGAAGTCTCTCACTTGGTGGTGGAAGCCTGCGCAAATCTTAGGCTGTTTACACCTTCCGTTTCTGTCAAAGTGTTCACCGGAACGGATGAAACGTTTATCGAAAAGTCAGTCAAAGCAATGAATGCACACAAGGGTGGCCAACCGGCATTTTATAACGATGATGCCTTCATGGACATATTGGCCAACATGGGTGTGGATGAAGAAGACCGCCATAATTGGGCCCCGGTCGGCTGCATTGAAGCCGGTGTTCAAGGCAAATGGGATTTTGCGGCAAAAGGGCCGTGGCTGAACGTCGGCAAGGTCCTCGAAATCACTTTACACGGCGGGGTGGATCCTGAAAGCGGGTTAACCTATCTGAAACAGGAAAAGGATTTACTGTCCTTTGAGTCCATGGACGAGTTATTTGAAGCGTTCAAACAACAACTGCACTATTTCATGGAACTCCAAGTCATTACCGAACACATCAACGATGAAATACACAAGCTGAACGACATTAACGCCTTCCGGTCTTCTTTGGTGGAGGACTGTATCGAGAGAGGAAAGTCTTTGATTGAAGGGGGCAGCAAATATTCTGCTGATGGGGGACCGACAGCCGGAACCATCACCTCAGCCGATGCCCTGGCCGCTCTTGAAGAAGTGGTGTTCAAGAAAAAAATGGTCACCAAAGCCCAAATGCTTCACGCTTTGAAAACCAATTTTGAGGACATGTCCACAACGCCGACCGGCGAAGAACTTCGACAGTTGATCATGAATAAAGCCCCTCGATTCGGTAACGATAATGACGATGCGGACAAATGGGCAACTCAATTAACGGAATATATCGGTTCTACATACCAAAAAGACTTTAAGAATTCCAGATATGGTAAAGGGCCAAAACCCTGTTGCTACGCTTACAGTCAAAGTCCTGTTACCGGCAATATCGCCTTTGGTTCATTCATTGGAGCACTCCCCAATGGCCGCAAAAAAGGGGAAGCGGTCAATAACGGCGTATCACCGGATACCGGCGCAGAAAGGCAAGGGCCCACCGCCGCCATCAATTCCGTCGGAAAGCTCCCCAGTATCTGGTTCCAAAAAGGCGCCATTTTCAACGTCAGACTCTCGGAAAATTCCGTAACCAATGATGAAGGGGCTAAAAGGGTGGCCAGTCTGGTCAAAGTCCTGTTTAAAAAGAACGGGATTCATATCCAGTTTAACGTGGTGGGCAATGAAACCCTCCGAGACGCTCAAGAACATCCCGAACAATACAAGGATTTGATGGTCAGGGTTTCCGGTTACAGCGCCTTTTTCACACCGCTTGATCCAAAGGTGCAAGAAGATATTATCAAAAGGGTTGAATTTCAGCTTTGAGCAGACCAAAAACCACAGCCTCGATATTTGAAATAGAACGTTATGCCACCAAAGACGGTCCGGGCATTCGAACAGTAGTCTTTTTCAAGGGATGCAATCTCAGATGTGCCTGGTGTCAAAACCCGGAGTCGCAACGATTTGAAAAAGAAATCATGTACTATATCAACGCTTGTGTCAAATGCGGAAAATGCCTGGAGGCCTGTCCCAATAACGCCATCCGCTATGATGAGACATACGGATTCATCAGTAATCCGGATCGGTGCTCGGCTTGCGGATTATGCGTAGACCAATGCCTATACGGCGCAAGGGCTTTGATGGGAACGGAATACACACCCGAAGGATTATTTGAAATCGTGAAAAAGGATTTGGATTTTTACCAAGAGTCCGGTGGCGGAATAACAGTATCTGGGGGAGAGCCCCTTTTAAATCCGGATTTTTTGGTTGAATTTTTCACCCTGTGTAAAAGCCCTGGCATCCATATCGCAATCGAAACGGCCGGGAATGTTCCTTGGGAAACCTTTGAAAAGGTGATGCCATTCACTGATTTGTTTTTTTTCGATGTGAAACACATCGATGATGAGGTGCATCAATTCTGGACGGGTGTGAGCAACAAAAACATCCTCAAAAATCTGGAAAGGCTTGCATCGACTGCGCCAAACATCATCATCAGAACCCCTGTCATTCCCGGCGTAAACGATGACGAAGCGGTTTTGGAACGCATTTTTTATCGGGTGAATGATCTCAACATCACAACGATGGAACTGCTTCCTTATCATAGGCTTGGATTAAGTAAATACCGTGGGTTAGGAAGAGCTTACAAACTCGCATCAATTGAGTCCATGGAATTGTCTGAACTGGAAAAATATGTGGCGTTAGGCAAGAAAATGGGTTTAAACGTGATTGCAGGAGCCATTTAAAACAATATGATATGATCAGAACGGACAGTCAAAAGGCTGTCCGTTTTTTTTGATAACATGTGATCAACCCGATCACTGCTTATTCTCTTTCCGGTTCTTTCATAATAAATAGGAAATCAAAGCATATCAGAGCATTTTAATGATATTCAGTTCTAAACGGGAGCCATCAACTGAAACAAAACTTCACAAAAGATTTCTCGTTTGACAACATATTATCACGGTGTTATACTAAAAAAGATCATATTTTGGCAGGTGTTGAAATGGGAATATCTAAAGAGCAACGGCAGAAAAAGATTGTTTCTCTTTTGAGCGAGCATGGCAAGTTAACACCCGACGAGATCGCAGCAGAGGTCGGTGTTTCCATGGCCACATTAAGGCGTGATTTCAAAGAGCTCAAAGATAATGGAGACATTTTCGTGGGTTATGGCTATATTCAGACGAAAAATATCATCACGAAGGATGCCGGCATGAACCGGTCTTTTCTTCAGAGGCTTTCAGAAAACAACGAAAAGAAAAAGATATTGGTTCAAAAAGCCCTTGAACTGGTCAAGGAAAATGATCTGCTGTTCATCGGCGAGGGAACAACGTGTTATCTGTTCACTAAACTGCTGATTAAGAATTTCTCTAAACTGAAGATTATCACCAACGGGCTGTACTCCTTAAATGCCTTGTCAAAAGCCAAGATGTTCGATGTTCTCGGAATCGGCGGAACATTGCTGACAGACTTTAACTCTTTTGTGGGGCCAAAAGCGGAAGCCATGATAGAAGAAATCTTTGTTGAAAAATTCTTTTTTTCCTGTGGTTCCTACAACAACGGCACTTATGATTTAAGCCCTTTTACCGGCAGCTTAAAGAAAAAGGTTTTAGAACACTCAAAACGGCATTATTTACTCATTGATTCTTCAAAATTCGATTCCATTGCGCCGTTTTACATGGCCAAACCAGAGGAAATTGATCAAATCATCACGGATAACGATGATCTGGAAAGAACCATCAACGAGACGTTACAAAGAAGGTAAACACAATCGGTTTTCCCATTATGGTAATACATGCCTACTAACCCCCCCCCTCATTAGGGGGGGGGTTAAAGTTTTCACAAAGATTTCTTATATCTAGCAACTACCAGATATTTTTATTTCTCTTCAATGCACTTTAAAACATTCCTTATAGACTCAAGGGCTTCCACCGGCAATGTATTAAGCGTTCCGGCAGCCAGATTCTTCTGTTCCAAAAAGGCCACCCGGTCTTTCATCCTTTCGATAAATTGGGTCTTGTACTCTTTGTCTTCAAAATCGGGTATGAACCCTTCAATTTCCATGATTTCAAAATCGTCGAAGCATTCCCATTGTTTGAACTGCGCCGTTCCCTCTACGATTTTTTCCAGACTTTCCAAAGTGACTTCTTTGGGTATTTTGCTCCATTTGAAATAGCCGGTGTTGAAGATGTAGCAATCCACGTTTTTCTTTTCAAACAGGTCTCTGAAGCGTTTGTAATCCTTTTCCAACGGATAGGTTCTGAATGGATTGGCGTAGGGCTCTATGACCAGAGCATCCGGATCGACGCCCGGTGCCAGTCTTTCGGCGGATGTTCGCTTGGTGGCCAGTGTTGCCCCCAGAGTGGCTGCCAATTCGGAATTGGTAACCTTTAAAACCGGTGGTAAGGTGGGGTCTTTCATGAGCCATACGATGGCATTTACCGGCTCGTCGAATTTGTCCACCCGGTTTTTGGACCAGAGTTTGGATTTGATGGCCCTGCCGTTGCCGTTTCGAATGTCCTCGGTGACGATGACGATACGGCCGTCCTGATCTTTAATGGCGGCGTTGTTTTGCACGCTGAGCAGATAGTCATTGTCCGGAGAGTCTACGGGATAATCGGCGGTTTTGTCAAAATAAGATGGTTCCAATGCCACCGAAGAACCATTTTGGGCGTTGATGACAAAGGCGTCATCATGCAGGACGGTGATATCGTATTTGCCGCTGTGCTGGGCGTGGGTGATGGTCGATTTTCCGGAACCGGAAAGCCCGAAAACCCCCACGACAAATTTTCTCCCGTCTTGCAGGTTATATCGTTTTTGGCCCCCGTGGCAGGAAGCGAAGCCGTTTCGGTTAGCGCATCCCCAGGCCAGGGTCAGGGTGCCCTTTTTAAATTCCCCGAAATAGCGCATTCCCAGGATGGCCGCACAGTTGTGCTCTGAATCAAAGAAGGTCAGTCCCAGCGGATGTTCCTCGTGTTTCCAGTCAGGATCGGAGAAGACGTAAATATCCCCTTCCGTGCTAAACACCTTCGAGCGTTTGTACATTTCCACATACTGTTCGTTGATCGGCTGGAAGTTCAGCAGCCAGTTGTAAAGAATGTTTTCATGCCCCTCAGGAATGAGCAGATGCGCTTTGACCATAAAGTCCTCGTGCAGGCCGATGTACGCCTGGGCATGGTACATCTTTTTGAACCGCGTGTAGTATATTGCCTCCCGGAGTTTTGCCGCATAAGCATCTTCATTCACGTCGGGTGACCCCACAATGCGCCTCGCTGCGGCACATCTGCCTGTGACAGCGCCGTCGTTGAAAAGAAGCACTCTGGAATCGGGATCCAACCCTAATTTCTCCGGCTCGTAAATCCTGACATCCGTTACAATGGTACCCGGTGAATTTTTCGCCAAATCATAAGCCTCTCTCAACGAGTTCACGTTATGAACGTGATTGGCGTAAAACGGCGTTTTAATGGTTACTCTGGCTCTGGAAAAAATGGGATTTTCCTTGTTGATTTGTGATTGCGGAAAATATGAAACCGTTGCCATATAAAAAAACCTCCCCCGTAATGATCGATATAGCTATTATACAACTTCAAACCGTTGTAAACAAACTATAAGCTATTAGGGGGAGGATGCTTTATTGGGTGTCTCGTTCTATTTCTTCGCTGATCTGTTTTGCCCGTTCATAAGTGTCGTTGATGGCCTTCATGATGGTACCCCTCAAACCCTCTCTTTCAAGGGAGTAGATGCCTTCGATGGTGGTGCCGGCAGGGGAGGTGACCAAGTGCCTGAATTCGCCGGGATGATTTCCCCTGGCTTGAAGCAGCTGGGCGGAGCCAATGAGGGTTCCCAACACCAGTTCCCTTGAAACATCGTAGGAAAGACCCATTTTCAGGCCGATGTCGATCATGGATTCGATGACCACAAACACAAATGCGGGGCCGCTTCCGCTTAGTGCAGTAACCGCCGGAAAGGCCTTTTCTTCGATCTCGATGACGATTCCCAGTTTCGATAAAATGCAATTTACTGCATCTTTTCCCTCCGGAGTGAAATCTTTGGCATAACACACCCCTGTCACGCCTTTGCCGATCGCAGAGGGCACGTTGGGCATGATGCGGGCTATTTTTGTGGCGTTGATTTCCTCACGGATCCTGGCGATACTGATACCGGTGATGGTGCTGATGATAATTTTTTGTTTAAAATCACAATCGCTCAGTTCTTTTAACAAAGGAATGCTATCCTGCGGTTTCACCGACAATAGGATGATGTCGCTTTTTTGAACCGTTTCTTGGGCGGATTTGGAACAACTACACCCTTTCCCCTCATATGAATTGAGTTTGACCGAATGCTTGTCAAATAAGTGCAGGGTTATTGCCGGGTCTTTTTTCAGCTGTTCGCAAAAAATGCTCCCGATATTTCCGACACCGATGATGCCTACATTCATTTTTATGCCTCCAATGAGATTAACCCAATATCTCCAACAGTTCTGATTTAATACCCTGGGCGTCTATTTTAAACAGTTTGAAAAGATCTTCTTTGCTTCCGGAAACCGAATAATCGTCGATACCCAGCCGGTATTGAGCACTGACCTTTATGCCGTTTCGTATAATGGCGTCATCCAGCATAACCCCCAACCCGGTCCAAATATTGTGGTCTTCCACCGTCAGGACGATCTTGTTGGACAATTTTTCCTCCAAGAATGCCCGCTGTTGCCATAGTACCAAAGGACAAGAGACATTTAAAACCCCCACTTTCACACCCTGTTCGTTGATTTCGTCAGCCGCTTTTACCGCTTCGGGCAAGGTGGCTCCCATGGCGACGATGATGGCATTGGCAAAGCGGGTTTCACGAACTTCGTCGACTTGACCGTATTCAAAGGTATAATCGCCGGCAAAAAACGGATTGCCGTTGAGGTCTTTAATGGGGTTCAACTTGCTTCGTCCCACGGCGATCAGATAATTGCCGTATCGTTCAGCTGCGTATCTCACCGCACGATCGGTCTGGTTGGGATCTCCAGGAACGATGGTGTGGAAGTGGAAAAAGTTTGCCGGGCCGCCTACATAATCCAAACAGTGATGGGTCTTCCCATCTTCACCCGTATCCGTTCCTACGTGGGTGACGGCAAGCTTTAGATTGGTGTGGTTGATGTCGTTCAGACGCTGCTGGTTGTAGGTTTCATCAATGCCGAAAATACCGAAATCCGTGAAGAAGGTCACCAGTTCCTCCGCCGACATCGCACCCGAACAGGCCGCTGCGTTATGCTCGGCGACGCCGAACTGGAAGAATTTATCCGGACAGGCCTTGGCGAATCCCCCTGTTTTGGTCGAAGGCAGCAAATCACAATCCACCACACAAATGGGAGTGGATGATTTTTCGTTCAGAACACCCAGGTCTTTCAGGGCGTTGCCGAAAGCGCTTCGGTTGTCCACACTCACATCCGTCCGATAGGTTTTGGGCTCTCCTGTTTTGATCTCCGGTTTGTATTCAAGTGTGATTTTTTCATGGGCTTTTACAGGCAGTTTTACCCGCATTTGCTTGTATTTTTCAAGGTCTATCTCCAATTTCAATTCATCCAGGGCCTCAAATAATTGTTTTTCGGAAAGGGGTTTACCGTGGTAATCGGGATCGTTTTCTATGAAGCTGATCCCATGTCCGATCTGGGTGTAGCACAAAATGGCCGTCGGGGTCAGGGGATTGGCTGCGGCTTTGTTGAGAGCGGCAAACAACTGCCTGAAATCATGGCCGTTGACCTCCAAAACTTCCCACCCGTCCGAGAGGTAATTCTCTTTGATATTGACCGGCATGACATCGCAGGCTCGGCCGTTGATCTGGGCATCGTTCAGGTCGATGAGAACGGTGAGATTATTGGTTTTGTACTTGGAAGCCGTTCTCCTGGCCTCCGCCACCTGACCTTTGGCTTGTTCCGCATCCCCCATGATCACATAAGTCCGATAGTCCATCTTCTTCACGAGGGCCGCCAAGGCAAATCCAAGTCCCGCAGAAAGCCCCTGGCCCAAATTACCGGTGGTCCATTCCACGCCGGGGATACCCCTTGTGACATGCCCTTCATAGATCGTATTCACATGCCTGAATCCGGCGATGGCCTCATCCACGTCGAAATACCCCATCCTGCCCAGAACGGAGTAAACGCCGGGAGAAGTGTGGCCGTGACTGATAACAATCCGGTCCCGCTCCTTTTTCCACGGGCTCTTTGGAACAACGTTGGCAAAATGATACACCGCCAGATAAATTTCCATAGACGACAACGACCCCCCCGGATGCCCGGAATTGGCCAAAGTCGTCATTTTCAACACATCCCCTCTGCATTGAATCGCCATCTGCTTGAATTTTTCCACATCTTTATCTGAAAATGTCTTTGCGAATTGTCCCATCATCTTCACTCCTTTTTATTTTTTCTACTGATTATCATTATACATCATTTTTTTATATATATTTGACAAACAGTCTTTGGTTCTTTCTTTTCCTCACAGTTTTACCAGTTGGAATTTAGTCGTTATCCCTTACAACGTCTCCACTGACTGTATGCCATCAACCCCCTCCGCCCTAACGGGCACCTCCCCGCAGGGGAGGAATTTATTTGGGGAGGCCCCCGCTCTGTCTGCAAAACTTCCATGTTATAATTAACAATCCTATCTTTTCGGGAGGGACTCCGATGAAAAAAATCAAAACAAAGGTCTATGAAAAAGAGTTGATCAAACTCCAGATAGAGCTGGTGAAGCTGCAGCGCTGGGTCAAAGAGAAGGGGCTGAAGGTAGTCGTTATCTTTGAGGGACGGGATGCCGCCGGCAAAGGCGGGGTGATTAAACGGATCACGGAAAAGATGAATCCCCGAATCTGCCGCGTGGTGGCTTTGGGAGTTCCCTCCGACAAAGAAAAAACGCAGTGGTATTTTCAGCGGTATGTGGCCCATTTGCCGGCAGCAGGCGAAATCGTTCTATTCGATAGAAGCTGGTACAACCGGGCGGGTGTGGAAAAGGTCATGGGCTTTTGCACCGATGAAGAATACCGTGAATTCCTGCGAAGCTGTCCCGAATTTGAGCGCATGCTTCTGCGTTCCAATGTCAAATTGATCAAATACTGGTTCTCCGTCAGCGATGAAGAGCAGGAAGAGCGTTTTCAGGACCGGATCAACGATCCCACCAAACGCTGGAAGATCAGCCCCATGGAATTTGAGAAACAAATTCCTGGGAGTGTTCTTTGAAACTCCATGGACATTGAAGCCCGTAAACGATGGGTGGAGTATTCCAAGGCAAAAGATGAAATGTTCAAATACACGGATATCAAACAATCCCCGTGGTTTGTGGTGAATGCGGACAATAAAAAACTCGCTCGGCTTAATTGCATCCATCATTTTCTCAGTCAATTCGACTATGAGGATTTACCCCCCAAAAAAATTAAATTGCCTGAAAGACAAGATGATAAACACTACATCCGCCCCCCCTTGTCTGACCAGACCTTTGTTCCGGAGGTTTATCCGAAGGATT
>Ga0116164_10001507_pt1 | contig 17586 bp, 15 predicted proteins | sample AD_UKC109_MetaG_FD_89888 | JGI IMG/M metagenome (GOLD analysis project Ga0116164, IMG submission 89888) | Active sludge microbial communities of municipal wastewater-treating anaerobic digesters from Hong Kong - AD_UKC109_MetaG | ecosystem: Engineered > Bioreactor > Anaerobic > Digestate... | reverse complement strand
CGAAAAGCCCATTTTTTTATACGTTAAAATCGCGTTGAGCGTCTGCATCTGCTCCGGCTCGTACGAGCCGGAGCAGATGCAGACGCTCAACGCGATTTTAACGTATAAAAAAATGGGCTTTTCGCTGCAGGAGATCAAGGAGCTGGTTTCCCCGGCGGCGACCTCCGCGGAGCTCATCCGAAGGCTGACCGACAAGCTGAAGGAAAATAAAAAGCGGGCGGACGCCTGCGATTATCACAACGAAAGCATCCGGCGTATGCTGGATGCCTACCGCGCGAGCCCGGCCCCGGAAAGCGACCAGGACGCGGCGGTGCGCCTCTCCCGGATCGCCTGCCTGGAGAATGAAACGCTGGAGAACGAGTTTTCCCAGATTTTATGGCTGTAACGCAAGAGAACTATTGATCCCGCGCCTGATGGGGGCGCGGGATTATCATTGGATCGATCCTGCTTTTCCGATGCCGCTACTCCCCGTAGATAAACGCCCGGATGCGCCGCGCCATCGCTTCGTTGTCGTAAACCAGCATTTTGGAATCATACCCGTATACGCCGGTCAGCGCGTTCGCATCGAAATCCTCCATCTCCACGCCCTCGAAGCCTGGCACCGTAAAATACGGCTCCTCCTGCGGGAAGGTAAAGACGGCACTAAACATCGCGGCGAGGTCCTTCTGCGTGATGTCCGTCTCCTGATCCTCCAGCGCCTGCTGCGCAAAGGCAAGGACCGCGTCCGGATCCATCTGAGAGATCACCGGCCTGAGCGCCTCGATCACCGCCCGCTCCTTGGCGTCCCAGTACGCGTAATCCTCCATCATCATGGTAAACCGGTCGCCGGATTCCCAGATGCGGTCGGGGATCGTCACCAGATAGGCGAGAAGCGCCAGCGCGTCCAGCGCCTGTATGCCCGCCTGCGTGAGCGGGGTATATTCGAATTTCAGCGATTTCGCAAACATCTTCATGGTTCCGTTGATCGTGGAATACTCCTCGTCCCCCATCACCTCGTCGGATATTTCCAGCGTAACCGGGCACAGCAGCCCAAACGCGCTGACGACCGTTTTGTAATTGCTGTAATCATAGAAGATGTATTTGTCGATCGGTATCCCGAAGGTGTTTTCATACGCCTTTACGATCTCCCCGGGCTCGCAGTACCCCAGAAAGGTCATCGGCATGGACAGCGCGCTGCCCTTTTTCGTCACGGCGTCAATCTGCGTCTGATAGAAGAAATTGATAATCCGGACGGTGTTTTTCTCCAGATCGAACGTCAGAACCAGCGGGACGATCACGTACGAGCCCTCGCACAGCAGCGCCAGAACGTTGACGTGCTGCGCCGCGCTTTCGGAAGCCCGGGCCGGCGCGCCGCAGACAGACAGCAGCAAAACCATTGCCATGATCAGCGCAATGGATCGTATCCCTTTTTTCATGCGCAAACACTCCTTTGATCGCATCGTTTCATATGAGGGAACGGGAAGCAAGGGAAGCACATGCCTTGTTTTTTCATAGACGGTGATTCGTTTGTCTGATTATAACACGGCGCTTTTCGCGGCGTAAAGCGGCAATGCATGCCGAACAAGCCGTTGACAAAACAATTACTATATGGTACTATCCTATATAGAGGTGATGTGCGATTGATCTCCGAAACCAGCGGCGGATTCCTGATCTCCCAGATCAAGCAAATCGGCGGGCGGATTTTTGAAAAGCTGCTCGCGGACGCGGGCGTGGACGCGTTCAACGGCGCGCAGGGGCGGATTTTGTACGTGCTGTGGCAGGGCGACGGAATCCCGATTGCGGAGCTGTCCCAAAAAACCGGCCTTGCGAAAACCACCCTGACCTCCATGCTCGACCGCATGGAGCGCTCCGGCCTGCTGCGGCGCGCGTACGATCCGGCCGACCGGCGGCAGATCCGCATTTCCCTCACACGGCAGGCGCGGCAGCTGCGCGGCGATTACGACAAGGTATCCGGCGCGATGAACGAAATCTATTACGCCGGATTTTCGGACGCGGAGATCGCCCGTTTCGAAGCCGCCCTGCGGCGCATTCTGCAAAACCTGGAACAAACCGAAAAAGAACAACCCACAGGAGGAAGCGTATGAAAAAATCCGTTCCCGTTTCCAACGATTTCTGCCCGCAAACGATGTTCCTGTACGGCACCTGGAAAGAGGACGGCACGCCGAACTTCGGGCTGTTCTGCTGGATCAGCTATATCTGGGACTCGGAGCTGGGCGTGATGGCCTGCATCGGCGGCGGCAAGCTGACCAGGGACCGCATTCGCGCAACCGGCGTATTCTCCGCCAACCTTGTCACGGAAGCGCTGCTGCCCCTCGCCGATTATCTGGGCGGCACAAGCGGCTACACGGCGGACAAGATGCGCGTCCCCGCAGCGGTGGAAAAGGGCGCCGTGCTGGACGTGCCCGTTCTTTCGGACAGCCCCGTGTCCTTCGAGCTGGAGGTCTTCCGCACCCTCGAGCTGGACGGCGGCGAGGTCTACCTGTGCAGGATCCGCAACGTGCTGATGGACGAAGCGCTGACCGACGAGCACAAAACCCCGCAGCAACAGCTGGCGGCCATCCTGCCCGTGCGCACCACCTGCCAGACCTATTTCTCCTGGGACGGCAAATCCATGGGAAAATGGGGCGAGCCCATGCAAAGCGTAAAGAAGTGAAGGACAAAGCCCAAGCAAAGCGAGCAGTCATCCGGACTGCTCGCTTTGCTTGGGTGCGTATGATGATTATTCGCCGTCTGAAAGCACGGTATATCCGGGTACGTCCACCGCAGTCCCGGCGCTCGCGGCCTGCGTTTCCGTGGCCCGGTACCGCACGGCGTATGTATCAGGCGCAAGCCCCTCGGTGGCTCCTTCTCCGCAGACCGTCCATTCGGCGTCCCATGTCCGCCGGTATTCCATTGTCGCCGACGTACCCTCAATCCGGCCGTCCGAAGCATCCGCGTCCGTGGGCGCGACGCCCGTCAGGAGGCTTGGCGCGGACGTATCCTTGAGGATCGTATATTGGTCGATCAGCGCGTTGGTGCTCGTTTCGTACGTTGCGATGGAAAAGGAAGCGTCGCTGATCGTGATGCACGAGTACAGCGCGGCGTTTTCCGGCCAGCGCACGGCGCGGTAGGCGCTGTCCGCGTCCTTGAGCACATAATACATGCTCCCGCTGGCGGAGCTGCCCGTGATGTAGAGCGTGCCGGACGGATTGACCGCGACGCTCTCCAGCCCGTTTTGCGCAACGTTTCCCAGCATCTGGTACGTGCGCGTATAGCAGTGATCGTGGCCCATCAGCACGACGTCGACGCCGTATTCGTCCATCAGCGGGTAGAGCTTGTCGCGCAGGGTAACCGTGCTGTTCTCCAGCGAATGGGACGCGGAGCAGTAGATGGAGTGGTGAAACATCACGATTTTCCACCGGATATCCCCGCCCGCCGCTTCAACAGCCTGCCGCATGAACTCTCCGTGCTCGGTCTCGTCGCGGTTGTTGGAATTCAGGACCATGTACAGGGTATTGCCGTAGGTGAACCAGTAATCGTATCCCGATACCGTGCCGCCGAGCGTACTCTCGTTGGGGTAGAAGTAATGGGCGGCGCAGTTGCCTCCGTCGTCGTGGTTACCCACGGCCGAGGCCATCGGCAGCGAGCGCAGCTGTGCGGGAGAGAAAAATTTCTCGTACTCCGTTTCGTCGCTCAGGCTTTGCACGTGGTCGCCCGCGGAGAGAATAAAGCTCGCGTCCGGAAAGGTGGTCACGGCCCGCGTCAGGGTTTCCTGCCAGCCCCTCGTATCCGAAACGGTGGCGCCGCTCGCGCCGATCTGCGGATCGGCCACAAACAGGACGCTGTAGCACGCGGAATCGCGGGTGGTGAAGCGGAACGTATCGCTCCAGTTTTCGCCGTTCCCCACCCGGTACACATATTCGGTGTTGGCCTGAAGCCCGGTGACCGTCAGCTTGTTTGCGCGGTATCCGCCGGTGATCCAGTCGGCCGTTCCGGAAAATTCCGCCGCGTCCGCCTCCGGAAACAGATCGTCCGTCATGGCGGATGCGGGCGCGACCTGCGCATAGCACGTTTCCGCGTGCGATCCGCTCAGATACCAGGCGATGTTCATTTCCGTCTCGTCCGCGCCGGGCTGCAAATTCAAATCGCCCGCGTACAGCGGCACGTTGACCGGCAGAATTTCGCCCGCGTCGTAGCACGGCTTGGCGGCGTAGCGTACCTCGTAAAAGCCTGCGGTCAGCTCGGTAACGGCGCCTTCGGCGCAGGTCTTCCACTTCAGGCTTTCGTCGCCCGCGGGCCGGTATTCCATCAGCGCCGTCGTGCCGGTGATGCAGCCGTCGTCCTCAAACAGCGTCGTCGGCGCGGCGCCCCGCACGCCGTCTGGTACGGGCTGACCGGCGTTTTCAATGGTAAAGGTCAGGTGCAGCACGGCGGCCTTGTCGCGGTCCTTTTCATAAGCACAGGCCGTGCGGTTGCCGCTGCCCGTGAACAGAAAGGCGATCGCGTTGCCGTACTCCCAGCCGTCCCGGTCGATCACCGATTGCACCAGCGCGCTCAGGTCGGCGGTTCGCTGGGCTTTGCCGGACTTGCCTGCCGTATCCCAGCTGTAGCGGTTCCCCTCGCCGGTTGCCCAGCTCACGCTCTGCGCCGTTTGCGCGAGGGAGGAAAGCGCGTACTGCGCGGCGGTTTCGCCGTCGTAGAACGGGGCGGCGTTTGCCGTATCCTCCGCGGTGACGGTGATATCGAGCGGATCGGCGGGATATTTCACCGTGAAGACCGTAAACTGGATATAGGCTTCCGTGACGGTCGCGCCCCGCAGCACCGGCACATCCGCAAAGCGCAGGCCTACGATCTGCTGTTTTTCGTCCTCTTTGCCGGGGTATTCGTATCCGATCTCCAGATCGTTGCTCCCGGCGTCCGTTTCTCCGCTGCGCACCCACTCCTCCAGATCGTCGGCGGCGGATTGGATGGGCACCGAAACGGTATAGGTCTCCGGTTCCGCGGCGGTTTCCTGTGCAAGCGCCGCGGCAGCGGGCAGGAGGGCCAGGATCAGAAGCAGCGGTATCAACAGGAAAGCAAAGCTCTGTAAAGTCTTGCAGTTCATACAGAAAGTCCCTTCACCGGAAGCGCAAGCCGCCTCCGCAAAATCATAGCTATCAGCAGTGTACACGAAAACTATGATGCATTTGTTGATATCGTGTTAAGAAGTTTTAAACAGTCCCGGTCGCTACTGCGCGGGCAGCCAAAGCGGCTGCGTAATCTCCAGTTCGGAATCCGCCTGTACCAGGCCGAGGATGCGCGCCGCATCCTCCTCCCCGGCAAGCACGGGGCGGAAATCATTCTCCGGGGCGGCGCCGGAGGTGAGCACGGGAATCAGCTCCAGCCGGACGCCCAGATAACTGTTCTCATCGTCAAAACACAGGGTGGCCTGCGCGAGCATCGCGTCAAACGTGGTCATCTCCTGCGTGCCGCCGAACACCAGATTGCCCAGGCTGTAGAGCACGGCGCAGCCGTCGAGGCAAGCCACGCCCTGCACCACATGCGGATGCGTGCCCACCACGATATCCGCGCCGCTGTTGGCCGCGTACTGCGCCATGCGCTCCTGCTTTTCGTTATGTTCGGCGCTGTATTCCGTGCCCCAGTGGCAGGAATACACGATCACGTCGCAGCCCATCTCCTTGAGCGCCTGGATATCGCGGTACACATAGGCCTTGTTTTCGTCGTAAAACACCGTTTCTCGGCAGCCGCCGAACCCGATTTTCAGGTCGCCCTGCACCAGCACAAACAGATTGCGGTATCCGCAGTATTGGATCCCCGCCGCCTCCAGCGCGTCTTTCGTGCTTTTTTCTCCGCTTTGGTTATAATCAATATAGTGGTTGTTGGCAACGTTTACGCCCTCCACGCCCGCGCCGGTCAGCATTTGGGTATAGGCGGTTTTGCCGCGGAAGGTGTGCTGCTTCCTGCTGTTATGCCCGGTATTGTCGTCCTGCAGCACGCATTCCAGATTGACCAGCGTAAAATCGTCGTTCAGAAAAATGTCCTGAATGCCCGAAAAGCACCAGTCCATGCCGTTTTCCTGCACGCAGGCGTCAAAATTGCCGGGCACATCCATCCATTCCTCGCGCGTGCCCAGCACGCAGTCGCCGCCGAAGGTCAGCGTAATCTCCGTATCCGCCGCCGCGGGCAGCGCGACCAGCATCAGCATCAGGGTCCACCGTAAAATGTTTCGCATCCCATATCCTCCGTTTCCAGAATACAGACACGAAACAGCTACATTTGGTTTGATGAAGAACCCATTTTTCTGTAACAAATCGCAATCGGCCGCGTCTAACCGTTGGTTGCCGATGGATGTGCGGAAGGGAGAAGACCGATTTGCCGGACTATGAAGCGATCTACCGCCGGTATTTTCAAACCGTTTACCGCTATGTGCTCTCCCTGTGCCGCGACGCGGCGCTGGCCGAGGAGATAACGCAGGCGACGTTCTTCGCCGCCCTGCAGAAAATCGATTCGTTCCGGGAGGAATGCGCGGTGGAATCGTGGCTGATCGGCATCGCCCGCAACCGGTACTTCGACCACTGCCGCAGGCAAACGCACCGGGCGGCCGCCCCGCCGGAAGCCGCCCCGGATGACGAAACCCCCGAAGCGCTCTTCTTCCGCTCGGAAAGCATCGGCCGGTTTCATCGCTTGCTGCATCAGCTGCCCGAGCCCTATAAGGAAGTATTTACCCTGCGCGTTTTCGGCGAGCTGCGCTATGCCGAGATCGCCGCGCTGTTTTCAAAAACCGAGAGCTGGGCGCGCGTCACCTATTACCGCGCCAAGCAGAAGCTGCAATCGCAGCTGAGGGAGGAACCGGATCATGAATAAGGATTGCGCCATTGCCAGAGACCTGATGCCCGCGGTGATCGACGGCGTAGCCAGCGCGGAAAGCGCCGCCTTTGTGCAAGCCCATACGGCCGCCTGCGATGCCTGCGCGCAGGTCTATGCCGACATGCAAAACGAAATACGGACCCTGGAAAGCGCGCGCGGGGCGGCGGCGGACGGTTCCTTCAAGGCCGCCATGGCGCAGCTTAAAAAAACCATGGGCTGGAAACGAATCAAAACGGCCCTGCTGGCCGTTGTGCTGACGGTCGTGCTCATCGTCGCGGGCTATGGCGGATATTATTACCTGTGCGTGTACAGCACGTACACCGATACCCGGATGCTGCCGCTGGACGCCTACACGGTCGGCGTTTACCAGGGCACCGACGGCACGGCCTACGGCGCGACAACCTTTTTAAAAAGCTACAGAACCAACGGGCCGATGATCCTCACGGAGGAGGACGGCGGCACGATCCTGTACATTTACTGGACGGCGCCCGTCATCCTGATCGAGCAGAAGCAGCTCGTGATGCCCAACCCGCAATACGGCGTGCACATGATGATGACGGAGGACGGCAGTCTGACCCTCGACGGCGAAACCGTGATCCGGGAAATCCGGCAGGGCAAGCCGGACGATTACATCGTGGTCTACCGGGCCGGCGACGCCATTCCGGCGCTGGACCCCGTTGTGGACCAATACTATCAATCGCAGGAAGCCTGCGCTTTTCAGGAATTGACACAAGAGGAGCCCTTGGAGTAGGCGCGCCCGGGCATGCTTCCCGGCCGTTTCTTTCCTGAACACGGCGGAATTATCCATTGCATTTCAGTTTTTTTCTGCTATGATATATATGTTAGCATTGACTAACTGAAAGGATGCCAGTTTGTCTATGACCTTAAACAATTTGCCCGTGGGGAAACGCGCCCGAATCCTTGCCGTCCGCGGCGAGGGCGCCCTGCGGGACCGGCTTCTGGATATGGGACTGACGCCCCACACGCAGGTAATGATCCGCAAAATCGCGCCGATGGGAGACCCGATCGAGCTGACGCTGCGCGGGTATGAGCTGACTCTTCGTATCGACGACGCCCAGAAGATCGACGTTGAGGAGGATGACCGCGCATGATGATTGCATTGGCGGGGAACCAGAACTGCGGCAAAACGACGCTTTTCAACCAGTTGACTGGCTCCAATCAGCACGTCGGCAATTTCCCCGGTGTCACGGTGGAGCGCAAGGAAGGCGTGATCCGCGGTCACAAGGAAGCGACCGTCGTCGATCTGCCGGGCATCTATTCCCTGTCCCCCTATTCCAAGGATGAAATCGTAACCCGGGATTATATTTTAAACCAGCACCCGGACGCCATCATCAACATCGTGGACGCGATGAACATCGAGCGCAATTTGTACCTGAGCATGCAGCTGATTTCGCTGGGCATTCCCATGGTGATCGCGCTCAACATGATGGATGAGATGCGCTCCAACGGCGGCACAATCAAAATCGAGGATATGGAAAAGGTGCTCGGCGTGCCCGTGATCCCGATCTCCGCCAGCAAAAACGAGGGCATCGACGAGCTGATCGAGACGGTTTTAACGGTCGCCAAACAGCGCAAAAAGCCGGTTGCGCAGGATTTCTGCGAGGGCGCGGTGCACCGCACGATCAACGCCGTCAACCACCTGATCGAGGATCATGCGGAGCGCATCAAAATCCCGCCGATGTTTGCCGCCACGAAGCTGATCGAGCGGGACCAGCCGATCGAAAACGCGCTGGAGCTCAACCAGCACGAGCTGCACACGATTTCCGAATGTATCGAAGAGATGGAAAAGGAAACCGACACCGACCGGAAATCCGCCATCGCCGACATGCGGTACTGCTTTATCGACAAGCTGTGCGGGAATACCGTGGTCAAGCCGACGGAAAGCAAGCAGCACCGCCGCAGCATCCGGATCGACAACATTCTCACCGACAAATACCTCGCGATCCCTGTTTTTCTGGGGATCATGGGGTTGATTTTTTATCTGACGTTCGGCGTGATCGGAAGCACTTTAAGCGATCTGCTGGCCGTCGGGATCGACAAACTCAGCGCTTTGACCGCGGCCTGGCTCGTGCAGGCGGGCGTCAACCCCGTGGTGCGGTCGCTGCTGATCGACGGCGTATTCGCGGGCGTGGGCACGGTGCTTTCCTTCGTTCCCACGATTATCGTGATGTTCCTGTTCCTGTCGCTTCTGGAGGACAGCGGGTATATGACGCGCATCGCGTTCGTGATGGACAAGCTGCTTCGGAAGATCGGCCTGTCCGGCCGCAGCATCGTGCCGATGCTGGTGGGGTTCGGCTGCTCGGTGCCCGCCGTGATGGCGACGCGCACCCTGCCCAGTGACCGCGACCGCAAGATGACGATCCTGCTGACGCCGTACATGAGCTGCTCGGCAAAGCTCACGATCTACGGCATGTTCACGATGGCTTTTTTCCCGCAGCACCGCGCGCTGGTGATGATCGTGCTGTATGCGCTGGGCATTTGCGTCGGCATCATTGCGGGGCTGATCATCAACAAAACCCTGTACAAGGGCAATCCGGTTCCCTTCGTGATGGAGCTGCCCAATTACCGGCTGCCCAGCCTGAAAACCACCGGGCTGCTGCTGTGGGAAAAGACCAAGGATTTCCTTTCCCGCGCGTTCACCGTCATCTTTCTGGCGACGCTCGCCATCTGGTTTTTACAGTCCTTCGACGTACGGATCAACCCCGTGGCCGACAGCGCCCGGAGCATGCTCGCGGCCATCGGCCGCCTGATCTCGCCCGTGTTCGCCCCGCTGGGCTTTAACGACTGGAAGGCCTCCACCGCGCTGCTGACGGGCTTTGCGGCCAAGGAGACGGTGATCAGCACCTTCGCGGTGCTCACGGGCGCGGGCGCCTCGGCGCTGCCTGCCGCGCTTTCCGCGATGTTCACGCCGGTCACCGCGTTTGTGTTCCTCGTGTTCACGCTGCTGTATACCCCGTGCGTCGCCACCATCAGCGTGGTGAAGCGGGAAATGGGCAGCGGGCTGAAGGCGCTTGGCGTCGTGGTGATGCAGACGGGCGTCGCGTGGGCGGTTGCGTTTGTCGTGTACCGGGTGTGCCTTTTGTTTACCGGATGGCGGGGCGGCGCGGCCCTGCACGCGCTGGACTTTATCCTCCTGGGCGCGGTGGCGGCAGCGGCCGTCCTGACCGCGGTGCACGCCGGACGGCACAGGGGCCGGCATTGCAGCGGCTGCAGCGCCTGCGGGGATGAGGCGGTATGCGCGGCGCAGTGCGGCCGCCGGCACGCCCGCCGGGGACAGGGCCGCGGGCGCGGGCACCGGCAGGAAAACAGGCCGGTCGACTAATCGTGATTCTGATTTTGCAGAACCGACAGGGCTACCATACCGGAAGGATGAACCGGTCGTCGTCCAGCGCATAGCGCAGGCCGTGCGCCTTGCATTGCCGCAGGTTCTCCCGGTTTTCTTTCATCAGCAGCGCCTCGGATAAGCCGGCATCGTCCACCCTATGCTCTATCGCGCCGGCATGCTTCCTGATTTCCGCAAAGTGCGTCCGTATATAGGTTTCGCTCAGGATCAGGCAGATGTACCGGATCTCGCGCAGATAGGCGGGTGGAAAATCCGCCTGATACGCAAAGGGAATGTAGCAGCCCTCGACAATCAGGTTCTGCCGGTTCTCCACGGCGGTTTTCACCATTTCCCGCACGATGGGCCACAGGGTCCGCGTCAGCTCGGCGGCGCTGCTTTCCGCCGTCAGCACGCAATAGCCGCTGCGGATCAACCCCATCTTGAGATGATCGACCGACAGATAGGGATAATGATATTCTTCCAAAAGCTTCTGCGCCAAAACGGTTTTCCCGGTGTGGGTTCCGCCCGCGATCAGAATAACCATGCACACCTCTTTGCCGGTCCGGCGATTTCTTCCGTCAATCGATTGGAATCCCATTATACCATACACAAAAGCCATTCCCGCCGGGCGGTATCCCGCGCCCACGGAAACGGCTTTTCATTGCGATTGCCGGAGTAATCAGTCCGTCAGATGGAACGCGACGTCGATATCGTCCACCTCTTCGGGGGTGATATGCACCACGGGCGCGATGCTTTTCGCCAGCAGGATGGAATGCGCCGTGGCCTCGGTCACCTCCAGCCGGTCAAAGGCGTTCAGCAGGCTGTTGCCCGTGGCCAAGATCTGGTTGTTCTCGCAGATCAGCACGGGGGTCTTGGGCGAGAACCTGGCGGCCACCTCGTCCTGCTTCAGATAAATCGAGGAAAACGGCACCTTTTCGATCTGCCGCAGCATGATGTAGCTCTCGGGAATGGTGCGCGGATCAAACGGCGCGTCGGTAACGGCAAAGGCCATGGCGTGCGGCGGGTTGGCGCCGAGCACGGAATGAATGTCCGGATGCATTTCGTAGATCTTCTGGTGCAGCTTTACCGAGCGCGAAGGAATCTTCCCCTGCTCCTTCATGCCGTTTTTGATCAGCACCAGGTCGCCCTCCTCCAGATAATCCCGGTCCATCCCATACGGCGTGATGATGAAGCTGCCGTCGGACAGGCGCACGGAATAGGTGCCCTGCGTGCTCACGAACAGGTGCTGGCGGTACGAGCGGCGGATGAGCGTGATCATATCCCGCCGCGCCGCGCACTCCTCGGCGCTGTGCTTATTAGGTACAAATTCGTCCATCGTCAGGTGGTCGCGCGTGGCGGTAAGGTTGCTCTCGCTCTCCTTGAGCGCCTTGGGCGTGCCCAGCGCGTGCGCGCAGATTTCCAGATCGGCGGTCGTCTCCAGCGTTTCAAACTTCATAAACGCGTGGAACAGGTCCTCCGCGCCGATGACCACGCCGTGGTTTTCCATCACGACGATATCAAAGCCGTCCTCGAATTTCGCGGCAATATTGTCGCCCAGCGTCTGCGAACCGGGCACCGCGTAGGCGGCCATCGTGATATTGCCGAGCGTGCGCCAGGCGTTTGCCACCAGCCGCGTATCCGGCAGCACGCGCGCCAGCGAAAACGCCACCAGCGCCGGCGGATGCGCGTGCAGCACAGCCCGGAGGTCGGGCCGCTTTTTATAGACGGTTGTATGGAACGGCAGCTCCACCGAGGGCTTGTGCGGCCCCAGCACCGTGCCGTCCGGCTTCACCTGGCACATATCGTGGCGCGTCAGCGTGCCCTTGTCGATCCCCGACGGCGTAATCCAGATATCCCCGTTATCGTCCAGAATGCTCAGGTTCCCGCCCGACGTGGTGGTCAGCCCGCCCCGATAGATACGGTCCATCATCAGCACCAGCTGGTCGGCCGGGTGCAGCAGCGCAAAATCCATACTTACATCTCCCCCATCCTTCTGCCGCGGCATGTCGCATCCGGTCGTTTCCCCGCCATTCAGGCTCGTTGGTCAATCTCGCGACCGTTTAGCACATCCCGCACATGTAAGAATACGAGAAAAAAACGAAGGTTCCTGCTTCTGCCTATCAGTTTATTGTTCTGTTCGGCTGTGGGAGCATGACGAACAGCCTGATCGGCTTAATCGATCTCGACCGCCGTTCCGGTTTCATCGCCCAGCACGGTCCCGACGGTATCCTGCGAGACGGTCATGAGCATTCCGTTCCACTTCGCCAGCCACCCGAACCGGTGCTGCGCGTAAACGTTCCCGGAAAACACCGGGGGTTGGTTTACCGTTCCCTGGGATTCAAACAGGGCGTCCCGGTATTGCACCATCGCATGGCTGCAAAGGTAAAACACATTGTCTGCAATGAGGATACCGTCGTTGTTGATCGCGCCCATCAGGTCCTCCGTGCCGGATAAAAACAGTTCATAATCGCCGAATATCCCGTTTACCATATTGAGAATCCATCCGGTACCGGCGTATAACACCATATTGTCCGAAAACTCCAGATTGGAGATGAACCCGTCGCTTTCGGGATTGTCCATTTTGGAAAGCCCCGCCCAGTGCAGCGCGGTGCCGCACCGCTCGATTATATTGTTCTCTATGAGAATATTCTGGTAGATATACAGCTTGGCCTCGTCCCCGTGGATGCTGATAATACAGGCCATGGGGCCGCAATCGTGAATGTAATTGCCGCTGACCGTAATATCGGTGCCGGAGCACTGCACCGCTCCGCCCGCCCTGTATTGGCAGCATACGCCATCCGGCAGCATATCGGTTTGCTGATAGCCGTCCATCATGCCGCCGCACCAGCTGATTTCGCAATGCAGCAGGGCCATCCCCGTATTGCCGTCATAGGTATCCAGCGTCGTTGCAATGCAGGTGAAATACCGGATATCCAGCCCGTTCAAGGTGGAATCGCTTTGCTGGCAGAACCCGCAGGGATTTTGCGGAATGGCGATTTCCGGATATACCTCCGCCGGATTTCCGGCGTCGCAGCGCAGGTACAGCGGCCCGGTATACGTGCCGTCTCCAATAGCGGCCGTGTCGGAATCCCCGTCCAAATTCAGGAGCTGGCAAAACGCCAGATCGCGGTTCAGCGCCTCTGTTACGTCAAAGGCGGAGCCATCCTGACAGACGTATTCCGTTCCGTTCCAATAGGGGATCACAATCTCGGCATACGCTTCCCCCTGATTGAACACCACAACGGGGCAGTCGCGGACGTCCTTCCCGTATTTCCAGATCCGCACTCCATCCTGTTCATACCACAGCTGCCAGTTTTCCGGCTCCGATGCGCCGGCAATATCGCCGCGGATTACGGGGCGCGCACCTTCGCCATACGCGCCGAGGGTTACGCCCTCCTGCAGGATGACGGCGCCGCTGGTCAGCCCCCATTCCTCCGACGGCGCCCTATACCAGGTGCCGCCGCGCTCCAGCAGCACAACGTCGCCGGGCTGCAAATCCGCGCTTTCTATCCTCTCCAGCGTAGCCCAGGCTTTTTCGGGAGACGTTCCGCTGCTTGCATCGCTTCCGGAATTGGAAATATAGAACGTTTTCCCCGTTCCCTCCGCTGTTGGCGCAGTGTTGAAAAACTCCGTTTTCCATGCCTGCGCGTTCGCAAGGATCGCCCGCGCTTCCTCGCAGTTTTCCGTATCGGCTGCCGATACCAGGCTTTCATACAATCGGGCGGCGATCGCTATGCCCTCTTCTCTTGTCAGCCCGGTCACCAGCGCGGCGTCGTCCGCGTCCAGCACCGGTTCGTTTTCGAATTTTGAAAACTGGCCCATGCACCAGAAATATCCCGCGGTAACATAATCCCATCCCGCCGGATCCGGGTTTTCCACGTTATCCTTAAACGGGGACGGCTCACCGGCATCCGAGAGAATATCCCATGATTGTATCGCGTCCATCCATTCCCATTGCGTGTTATGCCCGCTGTCAAAAATCGACATCCAATCGCCGTTGGATGTTACCCCCTGATCCGATAGACAGCCCACATAATACGCAAGGGCATAGACGTCGCCCACACACATCTCCCGGCTGCTTTTTTGCGCTGCGCCCGCATATTGATCCCACGCGGCCAGCTCGTCCCTGTTGATTTTTTCAACGATGGAGCGCATCAGCGCGCAGAATTCCGAATACAGCATTGTGCTTTGATACCGGCTTTGCAGCGCATCGGGAACGATGCCGTACGCAACGGCCCGCGACACGGCCGGATTGGCGGGCGCGTTCACGGCGGCCTCCGCCGCGAAGGATACGGCGGGCAATACGGCCAGGGCAACAGCCAACGCCAACCCTGCCGCCAGCCCTCTTTTCAGGATTTGCGTAAGCCGTGGATACTGTTTCATCATCATTCTTCCTTTCGTAGGAATACACAAACGGTTCCCCATATATGGTCATTGTATACAGTGTACCATATATTTCCATCATCCTGTCAACGCGATGTTCAATTCATCCAATCTTGATCTCGATCAATGCGTTCGCCCGATTTGCATGGTACCGTCGGAATGTGAAACATCCTCTGCCCCCGTACCGACAGAAAGGAAGCAATCGAATGAAAAAGCATCGCACACAGGAAATTACCGCCGGGGTCTGTTTTTTATTGGCAACCGTCAGCTATATGGCGGGCAGCGGCATGGTGGAAGGAGAGCTGGCGGCGATCGTGTCCAAGCCGGTTCCGTTTACTTTCACACTCGCCGCGGGTATGCTGCTGGAGCTTGTGAACTGCGCGGCGGTGGCCGTCATCGGCGTTATGCTGTACCGGCGGTTGAAACTTCAGATGCAGTCCGTAGCGTTTGGCTACATGCTGTCGCGCGCTGCCGAGGCGGTTTTGCTGGCCGTCGGCAGCTTCGCCGGTTTGCTCCGCGCATCCGGCGCGCTGGCGCTGCACGGGCGGCTTCTCTACACCGGCATGCTGATATTGGGGCTGTACAGCACGATTTTCTGCGCCGCGCTTCTTAAGAAAGCAATCGGCCCCCGGTGGCTGCTGATCACCGGCGCAATCGGCTATGCCGCGCTGGCTGTGTATGCGGTCATCAATCTGACCGGCGCCTGCGTGGCCGACCCGATGTGGCTGCTTACACCCGGAACCGCATTTGAAATTGTATTTCCGGTTTGGCTGATTGTGAAAGGATTTCCAAAACAGGAGGCGTAGGATCAGCCGCCTGCCTGAAGCCGCTTCTTAATCCGGCTGAACGCCTCGGGCGTGATGCCCAGATAGCTGGCGAGGTACACCTGCGGCACCCTGTCCAGCAGCTCCGGACGTTGCGCAATAAGCTGCTGAAGCCTCTCTTCGGAGCTCAGCAGCCTAAAGCTGGCGTAATGCTTTTGCATGTCGGTATATTGTTTGGCAAACATTTGCTGCTTCATGCCGTCGATGGCCGCGTCCGGCTGCGCGTTTTCCGGATCGGTATCGGCGCACTCCACCAGCGCGCAGTCCTCCAGGCACGAAAGGCTGTACAGCGATGCGCCGGCCGCATCCGCAAAGCTGAACATATTGATGGGCTCTTCCTCCACGAAGAAATTCACGGTCGCCTCTTTGCCCTGCGCGTCGCAGGCGTATTGGCGGACACAGCCTTTCATCAGGTAGAAGCTGTGCCCCGGCTCATCGCCCTGCCGCAGCAAAACCTCTCCCTTGCGGGCGGTCGTCACCGGAATATCCCGCACCAGCGCATGAATGGCTTCGTCATCCAGCCGGGTAAATTTCTTCAAATTCCGGAAGAGCACATCCGTGTACGATTTTTCTGTATTCATTGTATTTTCATACTTCAATGTCTGTTGTGCGCAATCGGCCCGCCGGTACCGGTCACTTCTTTTTGGGTTTTTCAACGGCCATGCGGCGGTCGGCGGTCTGGATCAGCTTTTCGTAGGTATTCCCGTCGTGAAGATCGCTCAGCCCGGCGCGCATCGCAAGGGTGACTTCCCCCTTCTCGGTCTTCAGCGCCACGGTATTCAGCAGGTTCGCAATACGGCCCATCACATTTTTGGCAATTCCCTTGGGCGCATAACGGAACACGATCACAAACGAATTTCCGTCGTACCGGCCCAGCAGGTCGGTTTCGCGGATCTGGCGCCGCACCACGGAGGTAAACAGCTTCAGCGCCGCATCTCCCGTCTGCTGGCCGTAGGCGTCGTTGATATGCTGAAACCCGTCAATGTCGAGCACGGCGATGGTCAGGTCCATTTGCTGCTGCATGGCGCGGATGATGCTGCGCTGCATCTGATTGATTAAAAACGACTTCGAGAGAGCGCCCGTCAGGAGATCCTTTTGCTCCATTTCCTTATAGCACGACACCTCCATGTTATCGGTCACGTCGACGCAGATTCCGATATACCCGGCAAATTCGCCCTGTTCCGTATAGAAAGGAACACCGCGGCTGTTGATCCACCGCCATTCCCCGTCTGCCCGCTGAAGGCGGTACTCCATCTCAAAGGGTGTTCTCGCGTTGAAATTCTCAAGGTAGGTGGATACATACCGCTTCTTATCGTCCATATGCACGCCGGTTACCCAGCCGTTCCCAACCTCCTGCTCCATCGTCCGGCCGGTGAAGCTCAGCCACGTTTTGTTGAAGTAATTGTATTTCGTATCCGTACCGGCCCGCCAAATCAAGCTGGGCGCGTTTTCTACGATCATTTCATATTCCTGCCCGACCAATCCCATGTTCAGCCCCCGCTTTCATGCCATTTGCAGTTCCGTGTTATCCATCCCTGTTTACCCACATTGTACCCTGATTATCGGAATTAGACAAATGTTAATTTACGCGCCGGGAACGGCAAAGGGGCTGTCGCAGCGGCAAAGCCGCGACAGCCCCATCGGTTAACACGATATCGGATTATTTTCCCAGCAGCTTCTTCGCCACGTCCACCACATGCTCCGCGGTGAGGCCGAATTCCCTGAACAGGATCCCGGCGGGGGCGGAAGCGCCGTAGTGGTCGATGCACACGGTGGCGCCGTCGAGGCCCGTGTAGCGGTACCAGGGCTGCGAGCAGGCCGCCTCCATGGCGATGCGGGCGCGGACGGAAAGCGGCATAACCGCTTCCTTGTAGGCGGCGGGCGTTTCCTCAAACAGCTCCATGCTGGGCATGGAGATTACGCGGGCGTCGATGCCGTCGGCCCGGAGGGTCTTCTGCGCCTCCATGAGCGGCTCCACCTCGCTGCCGCTGCCCATGAGGAGCAGCTGCGGCTTTTTTTGTTTGCTGTCGGAGAGGATGTAGCCGCCCTTGAGCGCGTCCAATCCGCTCTTTTCCTGCTTTTGCAGGTTCTGGCGGGTGAGCACAAGGCACACGGGCTTGGAGCCGGTCACGGCGGTGAGCCACCCGGCCGCGGTCTCGGGGCCGTCCGCCGGGCGGAACACGATCAGCT
>Ga0116164_10001496_pt1 | contig 17655 bp, 16 predicted proteins | sample AD_UKC109_MetaG_FD_89888 | JGI IMG/M metagenome (GOLD analysis project Ga0116164, IMG submission 89888) | Active sludge microbial communities of municipal wastewater-treating anaerobic digesters from Hong Kong - AD_UKC109_MetaG | ecosystem: Engineered > Bioreactor > Anaerobic > Digestate... | reverse complement strand
GCTCCCAGTTAATGGATTAGCACCAAATAAGCCACCACCTCTTTTTCTTAATTCTCGATTATCTAATCTCAGCCTACAACACATACTTCTTGCATCATCAGGGTTCATATCTGAATTAATGAAGTTAGAAAAGTAGGGGACACCGTATTTAGCTGTCATTTCCCAAATAGGCTTGTATTCGGGATTGTCCCAATCAAAATCTTTTGTGAGATTGTAAGTAGGAATAGGGTAGGAGAAAAGACGCCCTTGTGCGTCACCCTCCATCATAATTTCGCAAAAAGCCCTATTAATTAAATTCATCTCTTTTTGGAATTCTTTGTATTTCTCTTTTCTAATTTGACCTCCAATAATGACTCCCTGCTCTGCAAGCTGACCAGAAGGAATTAAATCCATCGTAATATTAGTAAACGGTGTCTGACAACCAACACGGGTAGGAACATTCATGTTGTAAAGAAATTCTTGCATCTTTTGTTTAACCTGTTTGTATGAGAGTTTGTCAAACCTAACAAATGGTGCAAGAAATGTATCAAAACTAGAAAACGCTTGTGCTCCAGCAGCTTCATGCTGAAGAGTATAAAGATAGTTTACAACTTGACCCAATGCAGCACTAAAATGTTTAGCTGGTGATGAAGAAATTTTTCCCTCAACTCCAGTAAAACCTTTAAGAAGCAAATCTTCTAGACTCCAACCACAACAGTATGTTGCTAACATTCCCAAGTCATGAATATGGTAATCCTTGTTAATATTCCCTGTTGAAATCTCTTTTGGATAAATGCTGTGCAACCAGTAATTTGATTGTACTGTGGTCGAAATATAGTTATTTAATCCTTGCCAAGAATAAGCCATATTACTATTCTCGTTTACTTGCCAATCAAGCTTATCAATATAGTCCTTAACAAGAGTATTGGCATCTATTAAAGACTTAATATTCTTAACTTGGTATTTGAGATCTATGAATAGTTTGTATGCTATAGAAGTCTTAGTGTGACCCATGTCAATTAGTGTTTGAGCCACAATCTCAGCAATTTCACTGCTCTTAATAACCTTTTTGTTGGAATATTTGCTTTCTATTATCTTAATAACCTCATCAGCAATTTCTTCAGCTCTTTTTTTATTTTTACCACCTACACTGTTAGCTGCTTTAAAAATTCCTCTTACAATACTTTCTCTGTGGAATGTCACAAGACTCCCGTCTCTCTTCATTACTTTTAATTGATTTCTGTTTGGTGTTCGCGTTTTATTTGGGGCAGACATATTTTTTGAGTAAAAATTAATTTTCGATACTATCTATTTCTTTTCTAACATCTTCTAAAGTCTCAAATTTCTTGTACACAGAAGCAAAGCGAATATATGCTAGCTTGTCCTTACCTTTTAGCCATTCAAGTGTTCTCAAGCCAATCTCATTTGTTGAAAGAGGATCTTCACTGTTAAGTGCTAATCTTTCTATCTCTTCAGCAAAGTCTCTTATCTCTTCCTCATCAACTTGCTCTTGATTTAAGGCTTTTTTAATGCCTTTTATAATCTTTTCTGAATCAAATTTTTCTAATGAGCCATCTTTTTTTATAACATTAACATCCAAACTCTCTAATCGTTCGTATGTTGTAAATCGTTTTCCACATCTTAGGCACTGTCTTCTCCTTCGAGTTGACCTATCCTCATTATTATCCCTTTTATCTACAACCTTTGTTATTTCGCATTCACAAAAAGGGCACTTCATAAATTCCAAAGTACAATATATTGTATTACAAGATTAACCTTACCCCAACAGGTTGTGGTGGTCAATAACTTATAGTTCTGTAAATAGTAATTTTTTTAATATTGCCTTACTTACAAAAGAAATTTGAAAATTGAAAATACTACAAGGCCAATTACAGTTTTTTGACAAAATGTTTTAAACAAATGTATGATTTTTAATTAAGTTATAAAAAATAAATCATGGTAATTACTCTAGAAGAGTTTAAAAAATTAAGAGATACAAAATTAAAGAACAAAACAATTGTTTGCACATCAGGTTTTTTTGATCCTATACATCCAGGGCATGCTTCTTGTATTACTGAATCAAAGAAGTTTGGTGATATTTTAGTAGTTATTGTAGATGGAGACGAAAGAGCAATCACTAAAAAAGGAAAATCATTTATGCCGGAAATGGATAGGGCAAGAGTTGTTGATCATATTAAGGGAGTTGATTATGTTGTGATATATAACAGTACTACTAGAGATGACTGTGTTGAAGCTGTAGAGGCTATTAAACCAAATGTTTTTACCAAAGGAGGAGATAGAGACAAAAGTAAGAATGTCCCTGAATTTGAAGTTGTAGAGAAGTACGGGGGTAGGGTAGAATTTAATGTTGGAGACCCTAAAATGTGGTCAAGCTCTAACTATCTTCAAGATTGGGTTGATTTTGTTAATGGGAAGAACAAGAATTAAGAACTTACTGTTTTCTTCGTATTTAAGTAAGAATATATTGAATTAGCTGCGACAGCTCCTTCCCCAACTGCAGTTACAACTTGCTTTAAATAGTTTGAATTTGTAGTACAATCTCCAGCAGCCCATATACCTTCAATGCTAGTTTGTTGTTGATTATCAACTACAATGTAGTTATGGTCATCTACCTTAATATTTAATTTTACTGGTAATGATATGTTTGGTTCACTTCCTATTTCAACAAAAATCCCATCAACATCAAGATATTCTGAATCTTTATATGCTTTGGAAAGTTTTACTCTTTCTAATCTGTCTTCTCCCTGTAAGTCTACCACAAGTGTTTGATAGATTACCTCGATGTTATTTCTCTCTAATACTTGCTGTGCCCATGTAGGATCTCCTCTTAATTCAGTCCCCCTGTATATTATATATACCTTTTTAGCGATATCTGAGAGCATCACAGCAGCCATTGTGGCTGCACTAGAGCCTCCAATTACTGCAACAACTTTCTCTTTGTAGAACATAGCATCACATGTAACACAGTAGGAGAGACCTCTCCCAAGATATTCATCCTCCTTGGGGATTGCCAATTTGTTTCTATCTGTCCCTGTTGCAAAAATAATTGTCTTCGCAAAATACTCCTTCTGGTCATCAGTAAGGATCTTAAATATTTCATTTTCTTTTTTTACATCTACAACACTTAATGGAAGGTATTGAGCTCCAAGATTTTGAACTTGTTTTAACATCTTTTGTCCTAACTCAATTCCTGAAATATTTTCCAAACCGGGATAGTTACATACCATATGTGCTTCAGTTATTGTTCCTCCAGGAAGTTTTCCAAAAACAATATTTTTTAGTTTGTATCTACTTGCATATATGCTTGCACTTAAACCTGCAGGTCCACTACCAACTATCGCTACATCATAAAGATTATCAGTATTATCCATAAATAAGCAAAAATACAACTTAACCGTGTATATTTTAGCATAGAATTTTGAATATATGGAGAAAAATGGAGAGAACCGTATAAATACATATAAATGTTGAGCAACAAAGCTCTTATATACGGTTCTCTTACCAAGGTCTAATTAGAAAAATAATCTGAACCAACATTAGTCCAAATATCTATTTTGACACCATCCATTGTTGCCTCATTCAGAGATAAATCCCAGGTAATAACCCTATCCCCCATTCCAGGACAATTTTCTTCTACAATGTAGAGGATTTCCTTCTCTTTGAAAGTAGACGGATGGGTGATTTCCTTTGACCAAGAACATACTTCTTTGTTATCTGAATAAAAAGAGAGTTTGAATAGATTTGAGCTAATATTGGTTAGGAGAATATAATTCCCCGATGGATATTCTATTTCAGGAGTCTCGATATTAATATCTTCCTCATCAGCATAGAATACATTTGAAGACTCCTTCGCTTTCAAGACGTTAAAGTCTTCAGGCAAGGAAGAATACTCAATTCCTGGAGCCTCTGCACAGGCAGATAGAAGGAATGCAATAACTAAGAGAACAGCAATATTTTTCATTTTTTCTCCATTTTTCTTCCCATAAGGGATTATTTTCTTGTTTAATAACAGCAAATAACCATCTAAGCTGGTAAATGCCTATGTACTGTTATCAAACTTTGGAGAAGAATTAGACCTTTTTAATGAGCAGTCAGACTACAATTAATAGCCTATAATATTATACCATAAAAATGGAATATTTATCAATCTAGATAAGCTTCAACTCCCCAATCTAGAGTGTTTGTAAGTACTGTTGGGGTATCTTTTCTAACAATAACCATATATTCAAACATAACTGAATTTCCTCCATGAATTGTTCTTGCTGACCAACCATCACTTTTATCTATCTTTACATTATCTTCGTCATCTACTACCTGACACTCTATACATATAACCATACCATCTTCTAATAAATCTCCTTTACCTTTCTTTCCAAATGCAGGAATATCAGGGTACTCATGAAGTTTTTTACCTACACCATGACCTACAAAGACAGAAAGGATATTAAACCCATTTTCAACTGCTACTTTCTCCATCTCATAACCTAAGTCTCCAGTTCTATTCCCTACAACAGCTTTAGGAATTGCATTCTCAACTGCTTTTCTTCCAGCTAAGAGTAATTTCATCTTACTCTCATCAGCCTTTCCCACACACCATGTCCAGCAGTGATCTGTATACATCTTTTTGTGGATTATACCGAAATCAATAGAAATCAAATCACCCTTTTTTAAGGGAATGTCCTTTGGTATTCCGTGTACGGCGATATCATTTACGGAAATACAAGTATTATACTTATATCCTTCAACACGTTTAAAAGAAGGATGAACTTTATATTGTAAACAAAGCTCTCCTGCGTAGTTATCTATTTGCAATGGGGTTACACCTTCCTTAATCATTTGTCCCAATTTCTGTAGTATAGAAACTGAAATAGTGGCTGCCTCTTTAAGTAAATCTTCTTCTCTTGTATTTTTAATAATCATAATTCCTAATTATATTCTCAATCACCAATAATATAAAGCTCTTTTGTCGCTCTAGTAACTCCAGTATAGAGCCATCTTCTCCAATTGTCATCATCCATTTTTGGAAATCGTTCTTCAAATAGAACAACTTTCTCTGCCTGACTTCCCTGTGCTTTATGTACTGTAATTGCATATCCGAAGTCGAAGAGGTTAATTTCTCTAGCAAAACCCTTCAAAGTTTCTTTCTTACCAAATTGTTCAACAGAAATTGGTAAATGAAATACTTCATTCTCTCCATCAAAAAGAATATCTGCTTGATAGTGGCTTGGTAATTCTTTCTGTTTAATTTTCTCTATTTTTTCAATAGTTCCTAACATACCATTAAATATTCCTAATTGAGTATTGTTTCTCAAACAAATAACTCTGTCACCAGAGGAAGGTTGAATAGATTCAAATTCTAAAAATTGTCGTATACCTTCATTTAATTTTACCCTTGTGTTGTTGTAACCTACTAAAACCATGCAATTTTGATCATATCCAGAAAGTTTGTCTGTAAGAAATTCCATAACTTCATCGTCTTGTCTTGAGAATTTTTTTACTGTTTTACTAAATTCCATAATTGGTATCTCTCCATATTTTCTAGCTAACTCTGAAACGATGATAATAGGGTTGTCCTTCTCCTGACGATATACCTCCTCAAGTCTAAGCATAGGATTTGACATAAGATTAAATTTCCCATCGACAGGAGGAAGTTGTCCGTGATCTCCTACTGCCAAAATAGGGACATTGAAGGATTGAAGATCTTTCCAAATATCATAGGAAACCATAGAAGCCTCATCTACAACAATTAAATCATATTTAAAATCATCTTCTTCAATCTTTTCCCATCCAATTATTACATCTCTTTCATCTACTATGGCCTTGTAGATTAATCTATGAATGGTACCAACAAAATCGGATGCTTTTAATGAATCAGTCTCTTGTAATTTCTTCTTTAAAACAACAGAAGCTTTACCTGTAAATGAGCAGTACGCAATTTTAATCTGTTTGTACTCTTTATGAAGAATCAAATTCAAATGACCCAATAGGGTAGTCTTGCCAGTTCCGGCATATCCTCCAAGAGTTAAATATCCCGTCTTCTTTTCTTTATACCACCTTAAAATATCATCTAAAATTTCTCTTTGCTTTGTTGAAAGCTCATATTCCATATCCAGTAAGTATACATTAACTATTGTCTTCTAACTACTGTATTGATATCCTCAATAAGTATGAACAACAAATTTCTTTTTTTTGATACAGAAACAACTGATGTACAAAGTAAGGATATTATTCAACTTGCATTTGTTACTAGTGATGGAAAGAAATTTAACGAATATTTTAAACCTGAACAACAAATTACATTTGGAGCAATGGCAGTTCACCACCTTACCCCAGAATTTCTGGAAAACAAATCAACATTTAAAAATGCAAGAATAAAGGATGAGAATTCATTAACCCTTTTTTCTGAAAGTTCTTTAGCGAAATATTTAGAAAGACTAGCTGAAGAGTATATTTGGGTTGCACATAATGCAGAGTTTGATTTGGAGGTTCTTAAGAAAAAAGGAATAGAGATTCCTAGATATATTTGTACACTTAAAGTTGCACGAAATATGTTAGGTGAAGACAATGGGAGGAAAGATTTAGAGAGTTATTCACTTCAGTATTTAAGGTATTACCTGGGATTGTATAGGAGTGAGATGGAGAATGATACTGTGATGGCACATGATGCAATGGGAGATGTTTTTGTATTAAAGAATTTATTTGAATATTTGGTTAAAAACTCGTCTTTGTCTCCAGAAAATATGATGCTTATTTCTAAAGAGCCTCAGTTTATGAGAAATGTACCATTTGGTAAGTATGCTGGGTATACTTTAGAAGAATTAGTAAAGATAGATAGAGAGTATTTGGAATGGATGAAGGAGAATGCTAGTGACAAAAAGGATTTGGTCTGGAATATTGACAGGGTTTTAACAACAAATTAGTTAATTGACATACATTCTCATTTCTTTTACTATGATGTAGTAAATTTAATTTCATATTCTCAAGTTCAGGGGGCTCTATCAACATATTCGAATTAAAATGTGATAATATGTAGACGAAGATTATGATAAACAAAAAAACATACCCAGGGCAAGCTTTAGCAATTATTATGGTCGTCATAGTAGTTTGTTCAATTATTGGGTTTTCAATGTTTTCTAGATCATTGAGAGACAAAAGATCTACCATCCAGGAAAGATATTCTGCTGAGGCATTAGAAGTTAATGATAATATCTTAGATTCATTCTTACAGATAGCTGATGATCAAGATTTAAAAGATATATTGGAACTAGATACGGAATATACTAATTCTGAGATAGATGCTTTTATGCCTGGATTTAATGACACACTAAATACATGTAAAGTTGAACCTTCAAATAATAATAAATACACAATGAAACTTTTCTATGGTGAAAGTGATACTATTTATCAAGTAGAACCAGGACAGGCATTTTCTTTTGTAGTTCCCGAAGGTGAAACAATTCCAAATGAGTGCTTAATTAATGTAAAATTCCAGTCGGAGGATATACCAGCAAATACAGGATTTATGAAAAATATGATTTTTAGAACTGTGCCTACTGAAACTACTATTAAAACCTATGATTATCCGGATGCAGAGACATATTGTCTTTCAACATATTGCCCAAATTACCAAAGATTCCCATCTTACTCCACATGGAATCCAAATACTACCTTCCAAATAGGTGCTGGGGGAGTAAATTTAGACAGAGCACAAATAATTGCTATTAATAACAGAATTCGACTTAGTTATGAACCTGTAGGTTGTGGAGATTACTTCAAAACTTTAATATTAAGAGCTTCAGCGACCTGCAATGGTGTTTTTAGATCTAAAGAAGCTGTAATACCTGTACATAAAGCACATTTCTCCATCTTTAACTATGTACTTTTCAATGGAAACGGAGAAATGAATAGTTATCAATAAAAATGAGCTCAAACAGAATCGCTATAAAATTTGGGGGAGCTTCTGGGCAGGGAATAAATACTGCCGGAAGAATGTTAACTCAGTCCATAAATAGAACTGGACTTTTCACATTCTCTTCAAGGGAGTATCCCTCTTTAATAAAGGGTGGGGTTGCTTCATATCAAGTGGATATTTCAAATAAAGAAGTTTTCTCTTCTAAAAGAAAATATCAAATACTTTCCACTATGTCCGAAGAATCATTACACAAGTATCTTCCGAATCTATCTGAAAATGGTGTATTAATCCACGATGGAGAAGAAATTGAGTTTACTCCTGATGAGGAAATACATATTAAGAAAAACAATCTTCATGTAATTTATCTTAATTCAGAAAAGATAGCTTTGGAAAATGGTGGAACTGAAATTATGGGAAATGCTGTATTACTAGGCTTTATCTGGAAAATATTAAAACAAGATTCTCAAATATTAGTTGAAGAGGTATTAGAAATGCTCTCAGGAAAAGATATCGATACTGAAACTGAAACAAAGTGCTTACTTGCCGGTTTCAATCATCCTCTTTATCGAGATGAGCTCAGTGAGGGAATACAACTTCCAATTCCAACTCAAACACATAGAAGTTTGCTTGTTACTGGTAATGAAGCAATAGCATTAGGTGCTTTGGCTGCTGGTATGAGGGTATACTACGGTTATCCAATGACTCCAGCGTCATCATTGTTAAAATTCTTTGGAGATACAGCTCATGAAAGTAAAATCGTTTTTAAACAGGCAGAAAATGAAATTACTGCTGCATTAATGTCAATGGGAAGTATGTATATGGGAACTAGAGCATTAACGGCAACATCAGGAGGTGGTTTTGATTTAATGATTGAGACAATTTCCTGTTGTGGAATGAGTGAAACACCTTTTGTTGTTGTATTAGCACAAAGAATTGGAGCTGGTACAGGACTTCCAACGTGGACGGGAAGTGGGGACATATATACGGCAGTAAAGGGTGGACATGGTGATTTCCCAAGATGTGTAATTTCAGTAAGCGATGCAACATCTTGTTTTTCAATAATACAAAAAGCTTTTAATATTGCTGACAAATATCAATTACCTGTAATTGTTCTTTCAGAAAAACAAATTTCAGAAGCTATATATTCTGTTGAGGGTTTACCAAAAGTTGAAAAGATGTATCGAGATTTAAAACCTTCTGAAAAAAGATATGAGATAACTGACTCAGGTATCTCACCTAGGTGGATTCCTTCAAAAGGTCTACAGCCATACTTGCATACTAGCGATGAGCATACAGAGGATGGTCATTCAACCGAGGATGCAGAGGAAGTAAAAGCGATGTCCGAAAAGCGTGCAAGAAAAATTCTTGCTCTAAAAACCGAAATTCCAGAACCAACACTCTATGGAAATCCTAATTCAGATACAGTCTTCATTGGATATGGTAGTACAAAAAATGCCCTCCTTGATACTATTCAGATAAATGAAAATATATCTTATTTACATTTTGAATATATTTTTCCTCTAAAAGCAGACAAAATACTTAAATTTGTCCAAGAAGGAAAAAGAGTAGTTCTTCTTGAAAACAATCAAAGTGGACAATTTGGAAAACTAATTGCAGAAGAAACCGGATTACAAATAAAGGAAATGTACTTAAAATATGATGGTCGATCATTTTCAGTAGATGATATCTTAGATTATTTAAATAGATAAATGGCCCTAGAATTAAAAAATTACAACTCAAAATATACGCCAACATGGTGTCCAGGTTGTGGAAATTTTGGAATTCATGTTGCACTTAAGAAGGCCCTCATGGAATTAAATATCCAACCTTCTGAAACATTCATATCCTTTGATATCGGATGTAATGGAAATGGTGCAGATACCGTAGGGACTTATGCGTTTAAAACTTTACATGGTCGCTCGATTCCAGTTGCGATTGGAGCATACCTTGCTAACAGAAAATTTACAGTAATTGCAGATATAGGGGATGGTGGTTGTTATCACGAAGGGTTAGATCATCTGGTTAATGCAATAAAATCTAACTATGATATTACTATTTTAATACACAACAATATGAATTTTGCCCTTACAACAGGCCAGGCAACAGTAACAACTCCCGTTGGGAAAAGAATGTATGCTTTACCAAATGGAAAGCCCGAAAGAGATTTAGACACTAGTGCTTTTATAATGAGTATTAAACCAACATTTTTTGCAAAAGGATACTCAGGAAATCTACCTCAGTTAACAGAAATAATTAAAAAAGCAATTCAACATAAAGGGTGTAGTGTAGTAGATATTTCTCAACTTTGTCCAACATATAATAAAGAGTGTAATCCAGAATGGTTCAACAACAATATAATTAATATCGACACGCTTGATAATTATTCAAACAAATCTCTTGAAGATGCTAATAATCTAATAAAAGAGATGTCAAAGACAAAGAAAATATATACTGGTATAATCTATGTCGATGATTCTGTTCCAACTTTCTATGATAACCTTGAAAGTAGGAAAGGAATAGTTTCAGAACTCTCAGAAGAAGTAAAAGAGTACAATATTAAAGAATTATTAAAATACTGTAATTAATGGAAAAAATTCTCTCACCCAAATCAATTGCAATTGTTGGAGTCTCAAGTGATTTACAAAAAGTTGGTGCTGTTCTTCTTAAAAATCTGTTAGAAGGAGGATACAACGGGAAAATATATCCTATTAATCCCAAATATACTGAGCTACAGGGAAGACAGGTTTTTCCAAATATACTAGCTGTAAATGAAGATATCGATTTAGTATGTATCTCTTTACCTTACCAACTTGTAGAAGAGATAGTTGACCAATGTATAATGAAGAAAGTAAAAACCGTTTTGATTGTTTCTGCGGGTTTTAGTGAGGTAGGTCCTGAAGGGAGAGAACTTGAAGAAAGAATTACAAACAAACTTAAAGGAGCAAGAATTCGTCTTATTGGTCCTAATTGTCTTGGCTTTATCAATAATAAGGCTAAAATTAATCTCTCATTTGCTAGAAACAACCCAGGTGATGGAAATATTGCCTTTATCTCACAATCTGGTGCCTTCTGTACCGCAATACTGGATATGGCAGAAGAAAGCAATTCTGGCTTCGGATATGTAATTTCTGTTGGAAATAAAGCTGATATTAATGAAAATGAACTCTTACCATATTTCATTTCAAATCCTCAAATTAAAGCTATTGCAATATATCTTGAAGAATTCTCGGATGGAAAAGAATTTGTTTCAATTGCACAGCGTTCTAAAAAGCCAATCCTTTTAATAGCTCCTGGTAGCTCAGAGAAATCTAAGCAAGCCATTTCCTCTCATACAGGCTCTTTGGCATCATCATATGACACAGTCCTAGCAGCAGTTAGAAAAGCTAATTTGATTCTAGCAGAAAATTCTGAAGAGCTTTACAAATTAATAGAGTTAGTGGATATAGGATATTTTCCCAAAGGGAAAAATGTTGCTGTTGTATCAAATGCAGGAGGACCTGGGATAACTGCTGTTGACAGTGCAGAGAAAGAAGGCTTGGAGATAGTATCTCTTGGAGAAAAAACACAGCAAAGACTAAAAAGAAATCTGCCTGTAGAAGCCTCCTTTGAAAATCCTGTAGATATCCTTGGAGATGCAAAGAGTGACAGATATGCATATGCAATCGAGGCAGTAATAGAGGATGTTAATGTCAATTCAGTAGTAGTTCTTCTTACTCCACAATTAATGACTGATATTGAAGGGACGGCTAATGCAATTATTGAAATATCTAAAAAGACTTCAAAACCAATTTTTGGATGTTTTCTAGGGGGTAAGGAGGTAAAAAATGGATTCAGAATTCTTAATGAAAATAAGCGCCCTTGGTTCAATGATGTTCAGGAGGCAATGCATTTGATTTCTAAGCTAGCCAATTTTGAACAAAATAAGAGCATAAATAGAATTGTTGATACTAAAAAATTCCTAAGAAAAACTCGAAACAAGAAGGAGATATTAGAATTTGTTGAAAGTAATGACCAAGTAACAATACTCCCAGATGATTTGGCAATAAAAATACTAAACGAGTTTGGGATTGATACACCTAAACAGATTGTTACTAGTAGTTTAGAACAAGCAAGAGATTTTGCATCTACAATATTCCCTGTTGCCATAAAAGCTAGTGCACAAGACCTTGCTCATAAGACTGATCATAAAGGCCTTTATCTTGATATCCGAACTATCTCAGAATTTGAAAGAAGTTATGAGGAGTTAAAAGAAACAATCATGAGGGTTACAGGAAACCCATCACCAGAGATATTAATCCAGGAAATGATAGATTCGAAGATAGAACTCTTCATAGGAGCAAACAGAGAAGGAGACTCACATATATATGAAAAAAATGGAATCGGATTTGGTCATTTACTTGCAATAGGAAAGGGTGGGGTATATACAGAGGTCTACAAAGATATTAAGCATGTACTAGTTCCTGAAACTAGGGAAAAAGTAGATGCAATTCTTTCAGAAACAAGGGTATCTATGATAATTGATGGCTACCGTGGGAAACCAAAACTTGCTAGAGAAAAACTTCTTGATTTAGTAATGAAAATTCAAAGTATGCTAATTACATATCCAGAGATTGTCTCTATGGATATTAACCCAGTTATGCTAAATGAAAACAGGGCAGTTGTAGTGGATACTAAGCTTTATGTACAAAAGTAGATTCTAATATTTCTCTCGATTTAGATTTTGGTATTCCTCATACAATTTTTTACATTCTTCACTATCAACAGCTATTTCTTCATACTCTTCGATATTTCCACTCAGCTCATTAAACCCTATACTCTGAGCATCTTCATAGCTACAGGCATAAAACACTTTAGAAATTTTAGACCATTTAATAGCACTAGAGCACATAGGACATGGTTTTCCAGTAGAATAGAGAACACAACCAGACAAATCGAAGGATTTTAGTTTTTTTGAAGCCTCTCTAATCGCTTGAATCTCAGCATGACAAGTTGGGTCTTGATCCCTCAAAACAGTATTGTGTGCTTTAGATAAAACAACTCCATCCTTGACAATAACAACACCAAAAGGTCCTCCGTGGTTATTTCTAATACTACCTTCTCTTGCTTCTTCTATTGCTAATTTCATAAAATCTTCCATTAGAATTTTCTTTCAAAATTAATTCCTTCTGCATGAGCCTTAAGCCCACTTTTACCAAGATCTTTTTCATATCGTCTTGCATAATCTCGGTATTTAAACACCCTTTTTCTCCTTTCTTTAATACTTCTGTTACTAATCATCCCAGGACCATTGATACATCCTCCATCACAGTTAAGAATATCTAAAAATTTATATTGCTTGTACACTCCATCTTTAAATTGTTCTAATATTGGCATTAACTTATTTAATCCTTCCATAACTAAAATTTCTTTACTTTTTAAAAGGTTTTTGTAATGTAGAGTTTCAGAAAGTCCACCAGAGATAGGATAAATTTTAGTATAATCGTTGTAAAGTTTGTCAAAACCAATCATATACTTATCTTCAGTTATAACTTTGGGAATTGAATTCTTTTCAAAAATATCTTCTAATTCTTTAAAAGTTAATACAAAATCAACTGCTCCTGTTTCAGCAGCTTCCATTTTCTTAGTCATACAGGGTCCTATAAATACTATTTTGTGCTTAGGATACATTTTGCGAGTAATAAGGCCCATACAGCCCATTGGAGAGTGTACAGGAACAAGATTCTGAACCAGATGAGGATATTTAACTCTAATAAAGTTTACAATTGTAGGACAGGGGCTAGCAATCCAAGTTTTTTTCTCACCCCTCTCAATACTTTCTTTAAGAATGCTGTAATATGTTAGATTGGTCATCTTCGCACCGAATGTAACTTCCATAACTTTTTCAAAACCTAGCTTTCTCAATCTATAAACAAAATCAGGATATTCATATTCACTTGCAAATGAAGGAGCTACTAAACAAACATACTTTTCTTTTGGATCAAATTCCATATTTAATAGTACCACATCTTTTGATATTTGTATTCGAATATCTTATATTAGAATAGGTTAGATGATTATTTTTAATTGATAATAAAATGAATGCAATTTTAAGAAATAAGAGGATATATAAAGAATTCTTTTTAAATAAGAAATTACAAATCACATTCTTGTATATTTTAATATTTGCTATACCTTTCTTTTTCAAATCTCCTCAGTATGTAATTGGTACTATTGTGAATTTTTTATTAATAATGTCCTTTTCAAAATTTAATATAAGAAGAGTTTTCCCAATTCTTTTTATTCCTTCAATTGCAACCTTTCTTAGTGGAAAAATTTTTGGAGGAGCAACTAATTTTCTTCTTTACCTTATTCCCTTTATCTCCTTTTCTAACTTCATATTTGTATACCTCTTTAAAAAGATTAAATTAAGATATTTAAATGTACTAATTTCTTCAATTACTAAAGCATCATTTCTCTTTGTAAGTGCATTTGTTCTTCACAAAACTATTGGTCTTCCAGCTCTCTTCTTGACGACTATGGGAATCTCACAATTTTACACAGCAATGAGTGGGGGGACTTTAGCTTTCTTTACACTCAATTGGAGTAAAAAGGATACCAATTAATTTGTAATTTTTTTTGATATGGATTCTACATACCTTCTTTTCTCATTACCTGCATTGATTTTAACAATTGCAGCACAAATATATGTTAAAACAACATTTAATAAATACTCCAAAATACCAAGTGGAGAAGAGAAAACAGGACTAGATGCTGCACAAGATATAATAAAAGGTGAAGGTTTTTCTGTAACAGTTGTACCTAATCAAAACCCTCTTGGAGATTACTTTGATCCAATAAAAAATATTGTGGCTATATCATCAGATAATGTAAATTCCAATTCAGTTTCAAATGTATCAGTTGTAGCCCATGAGATGGGACATGTACAACAAAAATATTCTTCATCATTGGTATATCATTTACGAAGAATCTTTATTCCTGTTTCTAATATTGGAACTCAAATTGGTTATGTTCTTTTCTTTGTAGGGCTAATGCTTTCTAAATATGATTTGTCTACTTTAGGTCTTTTGTTTTTCTCCTCTAGTATAGTTATATCTCTAATTACAATTCCCGTTGAGTTAAATGCTAGTAAAAGAGGATTGAAATTTCTCCAAGAGTATAACCTAATCTCAAAGGAGAATATCCCTGGAGCAAAAAAAGTGCTTAAAGCAGCTGCATTGACATACTTTGCTGCTTTAGTTACCTCTATTGTTAATGTCATGTATTACGCATCAATTCTAGGAGGAAGAAGGTCAAGGGATTAATATCTTAAACAATCATTTAGTGAAAAAAGACCATTAAAGAAAGGTTCTCTTCGTGTTTGACCTTCAAAGAAATAACCTGTAATATACTTCGAAGGGATATTAAAATTAGAGCGTATAGGTAGTGCAAAGGACACTACTACGAGGCGGAAGTTATCGGATAACTAGCGGATGCTTCCAGGTTACATTGTTAACCTAAAGATTGTTTCAAATAAACAAAAAACAATCATCAATTCCCTTACTAAATTTTTGCTACACAACTATGTGCGGAATATTTGGGTACTCTGGGGAAAAAGAATGCAATGATTTAATCTTCGAAGGATTAAAAAGGCTTGAGTATAGAGGATATGATTCTTGGGGGATAGCAATTCTAAATGGAGAGATTCATCAATACAAAAACATTGGAGAGATAAAGTATGACAAAATGTTAGAAAAGCTTCAGAAGGGAAATATTGGCATAGGACATACAAGATGGGCCACTCATGGAGGAGTTTCAAAAAGAAATGCCCATCCTCATATCTCTAAGATAGGTGGCTTTACTTTAGCTCAAAATGGAATTGTAGAGAATTTTAATGAATTAAAATCTTCTTTACTAAAAAAAGATATTCACTTTGTTTCAGAAACAGATACTGAAGTCATTGTAAAGTTGATAGAGCTTGAATTACTTAAAGGAAAGACTTTGAGAGAAGCAATAATTACAGTCTTTAAAAAATTAGAAGGTAGAAATACGATAGCCGTATTAAGTAACAATGATAGAAAAATATATGCAGTCAGAAATGGTTCTCCATTAGTTTTAGGAATAGCTAAAGATGGAGTATATATTGCTTCTGATACTCTTTCATTTTCTACTGCTACTCATGATGCTGTACTTCTTGATGATTTTGATATGGTTGAGATAGATGGAAAGAATATATCAATTTTCAATATACAAAGTAATGAGTTTAAACCTGTTCTAATAAAAAAACTAAAACATCAATTTAACAATATCGACAAGGGTAAATTTGATCATTTCATGCTTAAAGAAATAGTTGATCAGAAAGATACTATCCTCTTGGCAACAGAGTACTCAGAAAAAGAGTTTGAACCTTTTTTAAAAGTAGTTAGAAATGCTAACAGAATATATGTTACTGGAGCTGGTACTGCAGGTTTTTCTGCAGGACAAGTTGCTTTTTTTCTTAGAAATATCGCAAATATTGACGCACAGGAGATTAAAAGCTATGAATTCAAACAATATATTCCAATTGTGAAGGAAGATGATGTACTAATCGCCCTGTCTCAAAGTGGAGAAACAGCAGACACTATAGAAGCTATTGATGCTTTTAAAAAGAAGGGTTGTAGGGTAGCAAGTTTAGTTAATATGTATGGGACAACAATTAGCAGACTTTCTGATTTCGAATTCTATACAAATTCAGGACCTGAGATATGTGTAGCATCTACTAAAGTTTTTACAGCACAATGTGCCTGGGGATATCTGTTATCAATGGCCCTAGCAAAAAGATATGAGGAAGGTAGAAAGAATTTGACCATATTAACAAAATCAATATCTCCCCTTTTTTCTGAAAGTAGTTTTAAAAAAATTAAGGCTATTTCAAACAAATTAAAAAACAAAGAGCATGCATTTATTCTAGGTAAGGGTGAGAATTTCTTTATTGCTCTAGAAGGGGCATTGAAAATTAAAGAGATTTCTTACAAGCATGTAGAAGGATTTGCGGCAGGAGAACTTAAACATGGAGTAATTGCGTTAATCGAAAAAGGTACTCCCGTACTTAGCATTATCCCATCAGAAGATAGTCGTGATTTTAATGACATGATAAGTGCTGTCGAGCAGGTTAAAGCTAGAGGAGCTTTAACGATAGGGATTGGAAACGACAAATCAAGTAAAAGAGAGGTCTTTGATTTTTACATAAATGTATCTCAAGTGAAGAATGTTAGTAGTATTGCTAATGTAATTCCTTTCCAACTTATTTCATATTTTCTTTCAGTTGCATTAGGAAATAATATTGATAAGCCAAGAAATTTAGCAAAATCAGTTACAGTGAAATAGTGTAGGAGAGTGAATTTCGTTCTAAATTAATAGTTTTACGAGATTCACTCTCTTTTGGTTGTGGTTAAATATTATTTCAATGTTGCCCTAATGGCACTCTCCGATATCATTGAAATTTTCAGAGGAACGCGTAGATCCCTCCGATTTGGGAACTGCCGCTTAACATTAGGTGTTACAATATAGAAGGTTCCATCACATTCTAATGGGAAAGGAAACTCAATTCCAGTCCAGTGACGGATATATACCCTTCCATTTGATTCAATTGCTGTAAGTCCAGAAGAAGGATAGACACAAGTGCCTACTTCTAAATTTTTCCCTAGGAGATTAACAAAAGTCCTCCCATTTTGACATAGGACATCAAAATGGGAGGACTTTTGTTAATCTCCTAGGGAAAAATTTAG
>Ga0116164_10001492_pt1 | contig 17680 bp, 16 predicted proteins | sample AD_UKC109_MetaG_FD_89888 | JGI IMG/M metagenome (GOLD analysis project Ga0116164, IMG submission 89888) | Active sludge microbial communities of municipal wastewater-treating anaerobic digesters from Hong Kong - AD_UKC109_MetaG | ecosystem: Engineered > Bioreactor > Anaerobic > Digestate... | reverse complement strand
TTGCTGCACGATGAGAACCTCTGGCACCTGAACCGGCGCTCGGTCGCCGGCGGCGTGGCCACAGGGTTGTTCTGGGCAATGATCCCTATCCCGGCGCAGATGCTTGCGTCCGCGTTCTCGGCCATCGTGTTCAGGGTCAATCTGCCCATCTCCGTGGCGCTGGTCTGGCTGACCAATCCGATCACGATGCCGCCAGTGTTCTACATGAACTATGTGGTCGGCACCTGGCTGCTGGGCACGCCGGCGGATGTCGGCGAGTTTCAGCCGTCACTCGAATGGATCGCCTCCGAACTGAACTCGATCTGGAAGCCGTTGTATCTGGGCAGTTTTGTCCTGGGTATCGCGCTTGCCATATTCGGATATTGCGCCATGCGCCTTTACTGGCGATTGAACATACTCAAACGGCTGAAGGCACGCGCCGGCAAGCGCATCGGGAAGCCACCGGCGATCTAGGAGCCTGCGCGGCAGAACATGGAGGACCTGCGGCTTCCCCACTTCGGCGAGCTCCGGCGCTCTTTCTCGACGCGTCGTGCCCGCTATGCAGCTCGAACGACCGCCAGACCGCACTCGAACTGGAAAACCCTCGCCTACCACCCGTTCTGCCGCGCAGACTCCTAGGCCGGAAACAGCTGCCCGTCACGCAGGGTCAGTACACGATTCATCCTCGCCGCCAGATCGAGGTCGTGGGTGACGATGATGAAGCTCGTCCCCTGCTCCCGGTTCAGTTCCAACAACAGCGCATACACGCCTTCCGCCGTCTGTCGGTCCAGGTTTCCGGTTGGCTCATCCGCCAACACACACGAAGGGTTGGATACCAGCGCACGCGCAACTGCCGTGCGCTGCCTTTCGCCACCCGAAAGTTCGGCCGGCTTGTGGCGGGTGCGCGCACCCAGACCGACACGCTCCAACAACGCCATCGCGCGCGCCGTCGACTCGGCGACCGGTACGCCGCGTATCAGCAGCGGCATCGCAACGTTCTCCAGGGCGGTGAACTCCGGCAGCAGGTGGTGAAACTGGTAGACGAAGCCGATGGAGCGATTACGCATCAAACCCCGGCTTTTCTCGTCCATTGTGCTGAAGGGGCGCCCCTGCAGGGTAACCTCGCCGGCAGTCGGCCGGTCCAGACCACCGAGACAGTGCATCAACGTGCTCTTGCCCGAACCCGAGGCCCCGACGATGGCAACCTGTTCGGCGCGTTCAAGCGCGAAATCGACATCGCGCAGTACTTCGACCCGACCCGGCCCGGTATCGAATGCCTTGGACAGACCCTTGCAGGCCAGCACGGGCGCGTCACTCATAACGCAGTGCCTCTGCCGGTTGCGTGCGATACGCGCGCCACGCCGGCGCCAGTGTCATCAGCAGACTGAGCAGGAACGAACCAACCCCCACCAGGGCGACGTCCAGCCACTGCACGTCGGATGGCAGTTTGGCGATGTAGTAAATGCTCGGATCGATGAACTGGACACCGAATGCGCTCTCCACTGCGGCCACCGCGGATTCGATATTCAGCGCCAGCGCCAGCCCGACCATGGTGCCGACCATCGTCCCAATGGCACCGAGTGTCGCACCCTGCACGATGAAGATCCGCATCACCTGTGCCGGCGAGGCGCCGAAGGTCTTGAGAATGGCAATGTCACTCTGCTTGTCGACCACCATCATCACCAGCGTGGATACGATATTGAAGGCGGCAATCACGACGATGAAAAACAGCAGCAGTCCCATCATGCGCTTTTCCATCTTCAGCGCCGCGAAGAAGTTGCGATGGTAGTCGGTCCAGTTGAGCACTCGGAACCTGCCCTGTAGCGATTCCGCCAGTTCGAAGGCGACCTGGCGCGCCTGCCATACATCGTCGATGCGCAGGCGTACCCCGGTCACCGCATCGTCGAGTTGCTGCAACACGGCGGCGTCCTTGATATGCACGATGGCGACACCACGGTCGTACTCACCCATGCCGACCTCGAAAAGCCCCGACACGGTGAAACGCTTTAGCCGCGGGACGCTGCCGGCGACCGTGACCGTGATCTGCGGCACGATGACTGTCACCTTGTCGCCGACCGACACACCCAGCGCCTCGGCCAGCTCCCGCCCGAGGATGATGCGGTATTCGCCGGCTGCAAGATCCGTCAGCGCACCGACCACCATGTGCGATGCGACATCCACGACTTCCGGCTCGAGTACCGGATCGACGCCGCGCAGCAGCGCGCCGGTGACCTCGCGGCGATGGCTCAACATCGCCTGACCCTCGATGTAAGGTGCGGCACCGAGCACACGCGGGTGCTGGCGTGCCAGCCGCATCGCCTCCGGCCAGTCCACCATGCGCCCATCCAGCGCCTGCACATCGCCGTGAGACGCCATACCGAGGATGCGTTCGCGTACCTCTTTATGAAAACCGTTCATGACCGACAACACCGTTATCAGGACCACGACACCCAGCGCGATGCCCAGTGTCGAGATCAGCGAAATGAACGAAATAAAGTGATTGCGGCGCCGCGAGCGGGTGTAACGAAGGCCGACAAACAGGGCGAGCGGGTGAAACATGGGGCGAATTAAATCACAAAGCGAAGAACGTTCGCGCTGAATTACGCGTTACCGGTTTGTCCTGCACGATTTCGTGGTTAAACTCGATACAGGTTGCGGGCGCCTGATCATGACTTTCCAACTGCGCCTGTTTTGAAAGCAATTTCGTGCGGGAGTTCAAGATGAAAGCTTCTGGTTTGTCCCTGGCCCTGGCAATTGCCATTGCAGCATCCGCCTCGGCCCAGGCGGATGTGCTGCTGCTGGATGCGATAACGACTGCTCCGGCCAACAGCGAAAGCGGTGTGTTGCGTCCGCGCAGCGGCGCCAGCATGACGCAGGTCCAGGACAAGTTCGGACCACCCACGACCGTCATGGACGCAGTCGGTGAGCCGCCGATCACCCGCTGGGTCTACCCCGGTTACACGGTCTATTTCGAACACCAGAACGTGATCAACGTGGTGGTGCACCGTTAGTGACGGATTCTCCCCTGCGCCTCCCGGCGGAATGGGAGCCTCAGTCCGGGGTGATGCTGACCTGGCCGCATGCCGGTTCCGATTGGGCCGATCGGCTGGATGTCGTGCACCCGGTATTCGCGAGGATCGGCAGCGCAGTCGCTGAGCACGAATTCCTGCTGTCGGTCTGCCAGTCGCTGCAACACGCCGCATTGATCGAGCGCCTGCTGTGCGAACACGGCGCACACACCGATCAGTTGCTGTTTGCGATCGCCGACAGCAACGACACCTGGGCGCGCGACCACGGCCCCCTGACGCCCCTCACCGGGACAGGTGCCGAGCTGAACGATTTCCGATTCAACGGATGGGGCGGAAAATTCGAATCGGCGCTGGATGACGCGATCCCCGCACGGTTGCATCGCAAAGGCAGCTTCGGCAACGCGCCGATGCGGACCCGCGAACTGGTGCTCGAGGGTGGAGCGGTGGAGACAGACGGTGTCGGCACATTGCTGGCCACGAGGAAGACCATCATTACCGGCAGCCGCAATCCTGGTATGAATCAGCAGGCGATCGAGGCCCTGTTGACCGAATGGCTCGGTTTCGAGCGCTATCTCTGGCTCGATCACGGTGATATCTCCGGCGACGACACCGACGGCCACGTCGACACCCTCGCCCGGTTTGCTGATTCGGAGACAATTCTTTATGCGACTGCGCCGCCCGGGGACAGGGATCACCAGGCGTTGGCCGACATGGCGCGGCAGCTTGAAGGCTTCACCACCCGCGACGGACGGCCTTATCGGCTTCTGCCGCTGCCGTTTGCCGGCATCCATCGCGACAAGAACGGCCGGCGCCTGCCCGCGACCTATGCCAATTTCCTGATCATCAACGGCGCAGTGCTGCTGCCGGTATATGACGTCCCGCAGGATGAAGAAGCCATCGCCATCGTGCGCGATGCATTCCCCGATCGTCAGATCGTGGCGATCGACTGCCGCCAGATCATCGTGCAGAGCGGCAGCCTGCACTGTCTTACCATGCAGTTCCCGGCCCAGCTGGCGCTGTGCGACACCCTGGAGCTGTTTGGCACATGAGCAAATCCGTAAAGGCCGCCCTGATACAACACGAGAACCGGGGCGACGTCCGATCCAACCTGGCGTTTATCGCGGAACAGGTGGCCGCCGCCGCTGCGCAAGGCGCGCAGCTGATCCTGTTGCAGGAATTGCACAACGGCCCGTACTTCTGCCAGACCGAGGACCCGGCGCGATTCGACCTCGCCGAGGCGATTCCCGGCCAGAGCACCGACTACCTCGGTGCTCTGGCCAAGCGACACAGCGTTGTCATCGTGGCCTCGTTGTTCGAGCGTCGCGCCGCCGGCCTTTACCACAATACGGCGGTGGTCCTTGAGCGCGACGGCAGCCTGTGCGGCCGCTATCGCAAGATGCATATACCGGACGACCCGGGTTACTACGAAAAGTTCTACTTCACCCCCGGCGACCTCGGGTTCACCCCGATCGACACCTCGCTCGGACGCCTCGGCGTACTGGTCTGCTGGGATCAATGGTATCCGGAGGCAGCCCGACTTATGGCACTGGCCGGCGCCCAGATGCTGTTGTACCCAACAGCCATCGGGTGGGATATGAGTGACGAGGCCGCCGAGCGCTCACGCCAGCGCGAGGCCTGGCTGACTGTGCAGCGTGGGCACGCAATCGCCAACGGCATTCCGGTACTCAGCTGCAATCGTGTTGGTTTCGAGCCGGCGCCGGACGCCACCGATGATTCCGGCATTCGCTTTTGGGGCAATTCATTCGCCTGTGGTCCGCAGGGCGAATGGATCGCACAGGCGGGTGAGGTGTCACAAACCCTGATTGTCGATATCGATCTCGCACGCAGTGAAGACGTGCGCAGGATGTGGCCATTCCTGCGTGACCGCCGCATCGACGCCTACAGTGATCTGCCCAGACGCTATCTCGACTGAATCAGCCGGTCGCATCCTCACCACGTATCCAGCCAGGCCGACACCGCCTCCAGCAATGCCTCGCCGCGATCCCTGAAATAATGATCGGCATGCGGCACCACGATCTGCGCACTCGCAGCGTTGCCACCTGCATGCATCGCCGCGAGGCGCTCGTCTGCGAGTCTGTGCACCGCGGGGTAATCATCGTCTCCATACAGATCCAGCACCGGCACCTTGACCTTGTCCAGGGCAAACGGTTCGCGCATTGGCTGCTGATAGTCCGTCGCGCCCATTCCGATGCCGACAAAAGCGTCGAAGGGCTGCCCAGTCGCGGGATCGTTCGACAAAATCCAGTGCTGCGCCATGTGTGATCCGCAACTGTGCGCGATGAGCACAACCCTCCCCGCCGACAGCTTGCGCGCCGCGTCGAGCGCCGCCTCGATGCGCGCCCCTGCTGCCGGAAACAACGGCAAGTAGTCGTAGTACCTGGCGGCCTTGCCCAGTACCGGAAGCTGGATGGACAACGTATTCCAGCCATGCGCTGTCAGACCCACCCGCAGCGGATGCACGACATCCGCCCAATCCGGATGAAATCCCCTGCCGTGCAGGATCACCGCCGTGCCGCGCGCAGGCACTGTGGCGCTGTCCGTCTGAAGCGCGAGAAACGGCTCGTCTGCCGCTGTACGCAGTTCGATCGGTTCACCGTCGAGCAGGGCGTCGACGATCTGCTCCTTCAGCCGCTGCTCGCGGGCCCGGTCAGGTACGGCAGCAGAGACATCGGCGTAGACCACGCCGTTACTGCCAGCCAGGGAGCAAATCAGCAAGATACCGGCAACGACCTCGTGCCAACTTGCAGCCCGCATCGTCAAACGCTGCCGGAACCCGCGGTTTTCAATTGAAATCAGGTAATTAGGATCTCGTCCACGTTGGAAGTACATGTTTTGACCCGCTATAGTGGATGCCAGGTCGCAGGCTCCAGCCCAGACTGACTTCAATTTTTCCGAAGATTGAACGCCATTGATCTATAGCCACTGCATCTGCCTGACGTTTGGCAAACCGTGAGCCTATCCGAGGAGGGATCTTCTGACATGCGTTTTTTTCCGGTTTTACTGGTCATAATAGCCACGGCACTTGCGTGGCAATCCACTGTACTTGCCGGCATGGCCACCGACCGTTCGGCGTATTGCGCCGATGACAGCAGTGCCGGCGGGAAGAAGGACAAGCAGAAGGGATCGGGCAGCGACGAGCCCGAGTGTGAATGACGCGCTCGATTTCACCGGGTGTGCCTTCGCATGGTGCAGCAGAAACCGCACGATTGCGTAGACAATACGAACCACCGAAAACCATTCAGGAGGAACCCTGCGGATGAACCTGAGAAAGATCGTTCTCACCAGTGCCATCGCCGTCACTGTTATATCCAGCAATCCGGTGTTGGCAGACGACTTGGCGGTCGGCATCACCCGATCGATGAGCAAGTTCGAAGGCACCGTGAATGGCAAAAAAATCACGATCATGCGGAACCAGGACGAATCCGCGACCGTAAATGCCGCGTTCGCCAAGACATCGCGCAAATGCCCGCCCTTCTGTATCCAACCGTCGCAACTCGCACCGGGCGTGGAGACGATTGGCGAGTTGGAACTGATCCAATATGTGGAAAAGATGGCCGGCGGCGACGACAGTATCGTACTGATCGACTCGCGCACGCCCGATTGGGTGGCCAAAGGGACCATTCCCGGCGCCATCAACCTGCCATGGACCAAGTTGAACCCGTCCAAGGGTGCAGATCCGATTTCAATCGCCGAGATCCTCACCGGAATGTTCGGCGCCCGGGAGCTCGAGGGCCTTTGGGACTTCAGCAACGTCAAGACACTGGTCCTGTTCTGCAACGGCATGTGGTGTGGCCAGTCGCCGAACAATATCGAGAACCTTCTGCGTTTCGGCTACCCTGCCGACAGGATCAAGTGGTACCGGGGTGGGATGCAGGACTGGGAAATCCTGGGACTGAGCACCGAGAAGCCTTGATGGAACACGGTCCTGATCGCCAGCCCGGCGATCGGGACCGCACAAACGCGCTGAACTCCTCGCGCGATCCTCTGGTCGAGCAAGCCCCCCGCCACACCGCAGAATCACCACCGTCCATGGACCCTCGGCGGCCCGTCTATGCCCTGGCTGCGCCCGCAATCCCCGGAGCTACACTTCCATGACCACCTAAGTGGATGGAGAGGCATCATGCTCAGGCCTTTTTTGCTGGCGATCACCATTGTTCTGGCGACCCCCGCTGCAGCTGCCGGCGACACGGTTTTCCCCGACTACGGCGAGCCCAAGGCCGTGTTCGAGTTCTTTTTCGCCGACCCCCGGCATATCGACAATGGACTCTACTGGGTGCGTTCGTTCATGAACCCCCTGATTGAGGCGCCTTACGACATGGCTCCGGAATTCCTCAGTATCGTGGTCGTCATCCACGGCACCGAAATCGTGGCGCTGGCCAGGCACAACTATGAAAAATATCGCGACAGCGTTGAACGCATGCGGTACTACGCCGGCCTGGGCGTGAAGTTCAGGGTTTGTGGCCTGGCTGCCAACGATTTTGGCTACGATTCCGACACTTTCTATGACTTTGTCGAGATCGTGCCATCGGCAATGGTCGAGATCGCGCATCTGCAACAACAGGGTTACGGCCTGGTTATCCCGCAGATACACAACAAGATTTTTGCAACTGAGGAAATCCGCTGACGTCAGCCATGGCGCGGTTGTGCGAAAATGGCGGGCCGTGACAATTCCGTTCGAGCCTGTGAGCCCAGTAGTCCCCCCTCTTCCGTCAACCGCATCTTTGATCGCCCGCTGGGGGCGCTGCCTGGGCGCCGCGAGCGGGTACGCCATCGCCCAGGCGGTGGATCGGGCCGACGCGCCACTGCTGGTGATCACCGCCGATGTGCAGGCGGCGGCACGCCTGACCGATGAAATCCGCTTCTTCCTCGATGACGCGACGCTGGATGTACTGGGTTTCCCCGATTGGGAAACCCTTCCGTACGACGTGTTTTCGCCGCTGCCGGAGCTGATTTCGCAGCGACTGCTGACCCTGCACCGTCTTCGCGGATTGCAGCGTGGTGTCATTGTCGTACCCGTCGCCACTTTGATGCAGCGCCTGTTGCCGCCGGAGTTTCTTGATGCCAACAGCCTGTTGCTCGAGGTCGGCAACGAACTCGAGCTGGAGGTCTTCCGCCAGCGCCTGGTGGCCGGTGGTTATCAGTGCGTCTCCCAAGTGATGGCGCATGGCGAATTCGCGGTGCGTGGGTCGTTGCTCGATCTGTTCCCGATGGGCAGCGAGCAACCTTTCCGTATCGACCTCCTTGACCGCGAAGTCGATTCGATCCGCGTTTTCGACCCGGAGACCCAGCGCACCAGCGAAAAGATCGACCGGATCTCGCTGTTACCCGCACGTGAATTCCCGGTCGACGAGCAGGCCATCGCGCGCTTTCGCGCGGCCTACCGGAAACAGATCGAAGGCGATCCACAACGCAGCCTGATCTACCGCGGAGTCAGTGACGGGCAGATGCCCGGAGGTATCGAGTACTACCTGCCGTTGTTCTTCGAACAGACCGCGACCTTGTTCGACTACGTCGCACCCGACAGCCTCATACTCTACGACCGCCGACTCGGTGACGAGGCAACGCACTTTTTCGACAATGTCGGCGAACGCTACGAGCAACGGCGCTATGACCTGGAGCGCCCATTGCTGCCGCCCGGCGCACTGTACCTGGAGCCTGGTCAACTGCAGAGCTGCCTGGCCAGGCATCGCCGGGTCGAACTGCAGCCCGGCGATGCCGATTCTGCCGGGCACGAAGGACCCTGCTTCAACCTGCCCAGCAGGCCGGTACCGCCGATGGGTATCCAGGCCAAGGCGGCCAATCCGGCACAGGCGCTGCAACATGCGATTGCGACGGCCAAGGCCAGGGTGCTGTTCGTAGCCGAAACAGCCGGGCGCCGAGAGGCCCTGCTCGACACCCTGCGCGGCTTTGACATTCGACCGACGTACTGCGATTCCTGGCACGATTTCGCGGCTGCAGACACCTCGCCCTGCATCACCGTCGCATCGCTGGAGTCCGGGCTGTGGCTGTCCGAGCATGCCTTGCTGCTGATTCCCGAGACCCTGTTGCTCGGCGAACGTGTCAAACAACGCCGACGGCGCAAGGGTGCAGACGCCGACCAGATCGTGCGCAATCTGGCAGAACTGGCAATCGGCGCCCCTGTGGTGCACGAGGAACACGGGGTCGGCAGGTTCCTTGGGCTGCAGACGCTGGAGATCGGCGGCCAGAAGAATGAATTCCTCACCCTCGAGTATGCACGCGGCGACAAGCTCTACGTGCCGGTGTCGTCGCTAAACCTGATAAGCCGCTATACCGGTGCGTCGCCAGAGGCCGCGCCACTGCATCGCCTCGGCAGCGACCAGTGGGACAAGGCACGCAAGCGTGCTGCCGAAAAGGTCCGTGACGTCGCCGCGGAACTGCTGGACATCTATGCAAGGCGCGAGGCGCGCCAGGGTAACGCCCTGCCCGCACCGCACGATGACTACCGAAAGTTCGCCGCCGACTTCGAATTCGAGGAGACGCCGGACCAGCAGATCGCAATCGATGCCATCGTGGCTGACATGGTCTCACCGAAGCCGATGGACCGGGTGGTCTGCGGCGACGTCGGATTCGGCAAGACCGAGGTGGCGATGCGAGCCGCTTTCATCGCCGCAAATGCCGGCAAGCAGGTCGCGGTACTGGTACCCACGACACTGCTCGCACAACAGCACCACCAGAATTTTTCCGACCGTTTTGCCGACTGGCCGATCAAGGTGGAGAGCCTGTCGCGATTCCGTTCAGCCAAGGAAACCAACCAGGTACTCAAGGGCCTCGAACAGGGCCAGATCGACATCGTGGTCGGCACCCACAAGTTGTTGAGCGAGGGCGTCAGATTCAAAGACCTGGGACTCGTCATCATCGACGAGGAGCATCGCTTTGGCGTCCGGCACAAGGAACGGCTGAAGGCACTGCGTGCCGAGGTCGACATCCTGACGCTCACTGCGACACCGATCCCGCGCACGCTCAATATGGCCATGTCGGGCCTGCGCGACCTGTCGATTATCGCCACGCCGCCACTGGCACGCCATCCGATCAAGACGTTTGTCAATCAATGGAACGACGTGCTCATCCGCGAGGCCTGCCAGCGTGAGATCAACCGCGGTGGCCAGGTCTACCTGCTGCACAACGAAGTGGCGACGATCGAAAAAACCGCGCGCAAAGTGGCTGAGCTGGTTCCCGGCTCCCGTGTCGAGTTTGCCCACGGTCAGATGCGGGAACGGGAACTCGAACGCATCATGCGTGACTTCTACCACCAGCGGTTCAACATCCTGGTATGCACCACCATCGTCGAAAGCGGTATCGACGTGCCGAGTGCAAACACCATCATCATCGACCGAGCCGACAAACTCGGATTGGCACAGCTTCACCAATTGCGTGGTCGTGTGGGTCGCTCGCACCACCGCGCCTATGCGTATCTCATCGCGCCCCCATCCAAGGCAATGACCCCCGACGCCCGCAAGCGCCTGGAGGCGATCGAATCACTTGAGGAGCTGGGGGCCGGTTTTACCCTGGCCACTCACGACCTGGAGATCCGGGGCGCCGGCGAACTGCTCGGCGACGAGCAGAGCGGACAGATCCACGAGATCGGGTTCACCCTGTATACCGAGATGCTCGAACGCGCGGTCCAGGCGATCCGCGCCGGGCGTCAGCCGGAACTCGATCGGCCGCTCGACCATGGCACCGAGGTCGATCTGCACATCCCCGCCTTGCTCCCGGACGACTACCTGCCGGACGTCCATGTACGTTTGATCCAGTACAAGCGTATTGCCTCGGCACAATCCGGCGAGGAGTTGCGCGACCTCAAGGTGGAGATGATCGATCGCTTCGGCCTCCTTCCTGATCCCGCGCGCAACCTGTTCGATGCGACCGAGTTGAAGCTGCATGCCGAGCCTTTCGGTATCCGCAAGATCGAGGCCGGTCCGACGGGAGGCAAGATTCATTTCGACGCCGAGCCCAAGATAGATCCGGCGCGCCTGATCAAGCTGATCCAGACGCAGCCGAAGTCATTCAAGCTCGACGGTGGCGACAAGCTGAGGTTCTTCAGCGATATCGCAGAACCCTCACAACGTGTGCAGGGTGTGAAGGCCGTACTTGACCAATTGCTCGGTATACAGTGAAGTCGTTCACCATGAATACAAACCGTTCCAACCTGCACTTTCTTGCCGTCTTAATCGTCACTCTGTCGCTGGTTGGCCCGGTGGTTGCCGACGAGGATCTCTACGACTTCGAGATGGTGGTGTTTGAACGACCCGGCGGCGGAGCAGACGAGTTCTGGCCGGCCGAACCGGGCGAACCGGATCGCGAGGCAGCTGCAACCCGCCTGGAAAGCCTCCCCGGCGGCCCCAAGGTACTGGGCCCTGAGGCCTACACGCTGAAGAAGAAAGGACTCATCGTTCACGAGCATATCGCGTGGCGGCAGGCACCACCGGATCGCAACAGCAGTCGCTGGTACTCGATCGGCAGCGCACGGTTGAATGGACTGGTCCGGGTTACCCGCGGCCGGTTTCTGCATCTGGAAACCGATCTCGTGCTGAATGACGCCAACACGTGGCACCCTATCGCATCCAGCTGCGACGCCGCATGCGCAGCGGGGAGCTGCACTATGTCGATCACCCCAAACTGGGAATACTCATCCAGGCCGAACGCCATCAACCGGTGCCAGGCGCCGCGGGTTCTGAACAGGCACCCGACGGCGAGCCAAAGCCGGCGCAACCCGCTGCCGCGACGCGGCCCGGCTGACTACCCTCCCGCTATCGGGTTCCCACCGCGCTGACACGCGGCTGTCTTTTGGATCGGGCAGACTCCCCCAATCGACCCGAAACCGACTGGCAGGAGTCTCACCTGTGAAGATCACCAGGTACCTGATCGAAAGCATCAAACTGACAGCATTGTCCGGCGCAATCGCACTGGTCGTGTGGAGCATGCCCGACATGGGTTCGCACGGCAGTCCGGCTGCCCAGACACAACTCGCCGTCAATCGTTAATTTTCGGCTCGCTGAGCAAAGTCGTCACCACGCCCGCGAACCCGATCAGAAAACCGAATGGCACCGCCGTGAGCAGCAGCTTTGCCGCTTCGGCATGCCCAGTGAACAGAAAGCCGAACCCCGCCAGCAAACCGATGCTGACGAGGGCTGCACCGACAACGAGGGCATAGACGCCTATACGATGCATATGCCCGAGGTTCGTCGGTCTGGCGACAGTTGACCGGTGATCAGTCGAGCGTCCCGTCATCCCAATCGATTACCCGCATTTCAGCGACATCGTCGACGGGAGAGGCAACAGCGCTCTCCTCCTCCGGATGCAGCCACCAGGGGTCATCATCGCCATCCTGCCTGAACGGCAGATCCGCCGCGCCGTCCTGGTCATGCAAGGACTTGCGAATGATACGTACCGACTTGGGCGCCTCGATACCGATGCGGGCCTGCGTCCCGTCGAGACGCGAAAGCCTCACCTCAATGGGGCCGTCGCTGGTTTCGAGAATGATGGTCTCTCTTTCGTGTTGCGCAAGCAGGAGCATTGTTACTGCCGACTCCTTTGGTAAACGGATAAGCAGCGGGGTCTGCCGATGCCGCCCGCGCGTGCTGAATTGCGTTGATTTTAACCCCTGGCGAGGACCTGCAGGAAGGCAGTGTTGCCAGTTGCCGATTCGAAAAAAGGAAAGGGCTCGGGATTTCTCCCAAGCCCTTGACTTGTATGGCGTCCCGTAGGGGAGTCGAACCCCTGTCGTCGCCGTGAAAGGGCGATGTCCTAGGCCTCTAGACGAACGGGACGAAAAACCTGATTTTTGGTGGAGCCAGGCGGGATCGAACCGCCGACCTCAACACTGCCAGTGTTGCGCTCTCCCAGCTGAGCTATGGCCCCTCAAACGAGGCGCGTATGGTATTAAAGCCTCTATTCCTTGTCCAGCATTTTGACGATTTTTTTGCCCTCGACCTGGATCACTCGTCCCCGCCTTTGCCCCACGAGTCGCGCAGCGAGACGATGCGGTTGAACACCAGTCTGCCCGGCGCGCTGTCTTCGCTATCGAGACAAAAATAGCCTTCGCGCTCGAACTGGTAGCGTTCGCCGACCGCGGCCCGTGCCAGCTCCGGTTCGACGATGCAATCGCGCAGCACCTGCAGTGACTCGGGATTGAGGTCGTCGAGGAAATCGCCGCCCTTGCCGGGTTCTGCGGATTTGCACAGGCGATCGTACAGCCGCACTTCCGCCTTGTGACCTTGTGTGGCCGACACCCAGTGGATGACACCGCGCACCTTGCGACCCTCGGGATTGTGGCCGAGCGTGTCAGGGTCATAGGTACAACGCAGCTCGATGATCCGGCCGGATGCATCCTTGACCGCCTCGTCGCAACGCACCACGTACGCATTGCGGAGGCGGACCTCGCCGCCCAGCACCAGGCGCTTGTACTTCTTGTTGGCCTCCTCGCGGAAGTCGGCGCGATCGATATAGATCTCTCGTGTCAGCACCAACTCGCGGGTCCCCAGGGTATCGTCCTTGGGGTGATTGCCGGCCTGCAAGACCTCACCCTGGTCTGCCGGGTAGTTGCTGATAACCACCTTCAGCGGATCAAGCACGGCCATGCGCCGCGGGGCAATGGCATCGAGGTGGCCGCGGATACTGTTCTCCAGCACACCCATCTCCACCGTGCCCTCGGACTTGGTGACACCGATCGCCTCGCAGAAGTGCCGGATCGACTCCGGCGTGTAGCCACGTCGACGCAGCCCGGCGATGGTCGGCATGCGCGGGTCGCTCCAGCCGGAAACACGCTTCTCCTGCACCAACTGGGTCAGACGGCGCTTGCTCATCACCGTATATTCGAGATTGAGACGCGAGAACTCGATCTGCCGTGGGTGACAATCGATGCTGATGTTGTCCAGCACCCAGTCGTACAGCGGACGGTGATCCTCGAACTCGAGCGTGCACAGAGAGTGTGTGATGCCCTCGATGGCATCCGAGATCGGGTGCGTATAGTCGTACATCGGGTAAATGCACCACTCGGCGCCAGTCTGGTGGTGAATCAGTCCATGACGAATCCGGTACAGCGCCGGGTCGCGCAGATTGATATTGGGTGACGCCATATCGATGCGCGCCCGCAACGTCCGGCTCCCGTCCGCGAACTCTCCGGCGCGCATGCGTTTGAACAGGTCAAGGTTCTCTTCGATCGTTCGATTGCGGAACGGACTCTCCCTGCCCGGCTCGGTGAGCGTGCCGCGATACTCGCGTACCTGTTCCGGGTTCAGGTCGCAGACAAAGGCCTTGCCTGCATTGATCAGTTCGACCGCAAAGCCGTACAGCTGCTCGAAGTAGTTGGAGGCAAAACGCAGCTCGGCCCATTCGTAACCCAACCAGCGCACATCCTCCTTGATGGCCTCGACGAATTCCTCTTCCTCTTTAGCCGGGTTGGTATCGTCGAAACGCAGGTTGCAGCTGCCAGGGTAGTCCTGCGCGATCCCGAAATTGAGCACGATCGACTTGGCGTGGCCGATATGCAGGTAGCCGTTCGGCTCCGGCGGGAAGCGGGTGTGGATCGTGCTGTGGCTACCGCTCTGCAGATCACTATCGATGATCTGGCGGATGAAATTCTTCGGTGTATTGATTTCGCCGTTCATCGTTGCTTCATTCCATCTTTCTGGCGGTGGGTCACTGCATCAGCCCTTGTTCCGGATGTAAGAGATGGCGCGGTCGATACGGCGCAGCGTCGCGTCGCGGCCGACCAGATGCACCGTCAGATCCAGATCCGGGGAAGGCGCGCCTCCAGTCACCGCAACCCGCAATGGCATCGCGACCTTGCCGAACCCGACACCGAGTTCGCCGAGTGCCTGCGCAATGGCATCGTGGATGGCCGTGCGCTCCCAGTCCGGCAGCGACTCGAGTTTGCCGCGGGCACAACCCAGTGCCTCGTCGGCGCCATCTTTCAGTGCCTTCTTTGCGGCTGCAGCGTCAAACTCGGCAAAGTCCCGGTAGTAAAAACGGCACAGGGCAGCCAGTTCGACCAGGGTCCCGGCACGCTCGCGTTGCGCATCGATCACAGCGGCCAGGTCCGGGCCTTGCGCCGTTGCGACACCATCGGCATCCATGAATTCCCTCACCAGGTCCGCGAGTCGAGCCAGATCGGCCGTCTTTATGTACTGCTGGTTGACCCAGACGAGTTTCTCCGTATTAAACGCCGACGGCGCCCGGTTGACCGCGGCCAGGTCAAAGTACTCGACCATCTCAGCTCGACCGAACAGTTCCTGATCGCCATGTGACCAACCAAGACGCACCAGGTAGTTCAGCAGGGCTTCGGGCAGGAACCCGTCTTCCTTGTACTGCATCACGCTGACCGCACCGTGGCGTTTGGAAAGCCTGGCACCGTCATCACCGAGGATCATCGGCACGTGACCGAAGGCAGGCACCGGCCAGCCCATCGCACGAAACATGTTGATCTGTCGCGGCGTGTTGTTGATGTGATCGTCGCCGCGGATCACCTGGGTAATCCCCATGTCGTGGTCATCGACCACCACCGAGAGGTTATAGGTCGGCGAGCCATCGGTGCGGCGGATAATCAGATCGTCCAGCTCGGTGTTGCTGACCACTATTGACCCACGGATCAGGTCGTCGATCACCACGTCGCCATCTTGCGGGTTGAGAAAACGCACCACATGTGGCTGATCAGGGTCGACGTCGCGCCCGCGGCAGTGACCGTCGTAGCGCGGCTTCTGCTTGTTCGCCATCTGCTCGGCACGCAATACGTCGAGGCGGTCCTTCGAGCAGGTGCAACGATAGGCCTGGCCGGCCGCCAGCAACTGATCGATCACCTCGTTGTAGCGGTCGAATCGCTGCGTCTGGTAGTAAGGCCCCTCGTCATAGTCCAGATCCAGCCAGTCCATGGCCTCGAGGATGGCGTTGACCGAATCCTCGGTGGAGCGCTCGAGGTCTGTGTCCTCGATGCGCAGCACAAACTGCCCACCATGGCGACGGGCATACAACCAGGAAAACAGCGCCGTACGGGCGCCGCCGACGTGCAGATAGCCGGTGGGACTGGGCGCGAATCGGGTCTTGATGGTCATTGAATTACAGTCGGGCCTGCCAAACGCGTGATTCTATCAGTCCCGGTTCGATTGACTAGCCGGAAACAGCGATTCCTGCGGTGATTCGCCTGCCTCGTCCATTCCGATCGGTGGCGGTCAACTGGCAACTGCAAACGAATCCGCCGCGGAATCGTCCGGCCCTTGTCTCGACCGGCTATGCGTCCCATGATCCCGTGATCGACAACGGCTGCAGATCCCGAACGTGCCCCCCGCACGAACAAGCGGGTAACTTGGCGCCACCGGGCTGGCTATCGACCCCGAAGATTGGACATGGCACGAGAAGACAGATCAGACATCCCTATTCTGCGGCTTCTGCTGCTTTTCCCCGCACTGCTGCTCGCCGCCTGCGGCACGCTGCCGGACAATACGGCACGGATATCGAGCACCCGAATGACAGCCATCGACAGTACGCTTTACAAAGCGGTCACCGCCAATGTCGCCGAACACCCGGGACTTTCGGGATTCCACCTGTTGCCAGATGGCCTGGATGCCTTCGCCGCCCGCGCATTGCTGGCGAACAGGGCTGAACGCACGATCGATGCCCAGTACTACCTGTTCCACGACGACCTGACCGGCAACCTGCTGCTCGAACGCCTGCTGGCCGCCGCGGACCGTGGAGTACGTGTGCGCCTGTTGATCGATGATATGGACACCGCCGGACGCGACCAGGATTTCGCCGCACTTGACGCGCACCCCCATTTCGAGCTGCGCCTTTTCAATCCGTATGCCAGCCGCTCCTCGCGGTCGCTCGAGATGATCACGCGTTTTGGCCGCGTCACCCGGCGTATGCACAACAAGTCGTTCACCGTGGACGGTGTGGTCACCGTGGTCGGCGGGCGCAATATCGGCAATGAGTACTTTTCCGCCGACCCCACGGTCGAATTCGGCGACCTCGACGTGCTGGGCGCCGGACCGGTCGCGACCGATGTCTCCGCGGTTTTCGATGCCTACTGGAATCACTCGCTGGCCTATCCGGCAGCTACACTCAGCAGGAACCAGCCATCAGCGGACCAGCTCGAAAACCTGCGCGCGCGCCTGCAATCAATCGTGGCGCAATCACGCAGCAGCGCATATGCCGAACGTCTGCGCGCCTCGCAGCTGGTCGAGCAGCTCGAGAACCGGCAATTGGCCCTGCATTGGGGGCGTGCCAGGGTCTTTGCCGACCGGCCAGACAAGCTGCTCACCAGTCCCGACGATCGTTCGACGCACATGGGCCCTCGACTGCGGGCCGACGTTCAGGATGCAACCTCGGAAGTGCTGATTTTCTCGCCCTACTTCGTACCCGGGGATACTGGCGTGGATTGGCTCGCCTCCCTCGTCGAGCGAGGCGTCCGGGTGCGCATCCTGACCAATTCGCTGGCATCCAACGACGTTGCCGTTGTACACGCCGGTTACTCGAAGTACCGTAAAGACCTGTTGCGTGCCGGGGTCGGTCTGTTCGAAGCAAAGGCGCAATCGACAAAGCCGAAAAAAGACAGGGATCCGCGTTGGGGTGGCTCTTCGCGCGCGAGCCTGCACGCCAAGACCTTTGCATTTGATAGGCAGCGACTGTTCGTTGGCTCG
>Ga0116164_10001489_pt1 | contig 17719 bp, 14 predicted proteins | sample AD_UKC109_MetaG_FD_89888 | JGI IMG/M metagenome (GOLD analysis project Ga0116164, IMG submission 89888) | Active sludge microbial communities of municipal wastewater-treating anaerobic digesters from Hong Kong - AD_UKC109_MetaG | ecosystem: Engineered > Bioreactor > Anaerobic > Digestate... | reverse complement strand
CGCGCAGGCTGCCGTGCAGCAGTCCGTCCTCTTCGGACAGCACGCACACGGGCACGGAAAACCTGCGATTCAGCTGCCCCGCCGCAAGCCCGATCACGCCCTTGTGCCAGCCCGCGCCGCGCGCGAACAGCACGCGCTTGTCCACGAAGTTATGCGTTTTCGCCTGTTCCATCGCTTCGTCCACAACCGCCTGTTCCAGCCGCTTGCGCTGCGTATTGGCCGCGTCCAGGTCTTCGGCGATCCTTTGCGCCTCGCCTGCGTCCTCCGTCAGCAAAAGCCGCACGGCCGCGCCGGCGTCGCCTATGCGGCCCGCGGCGTTGAGCCTCGGCGCGAGCTGAAAGCCCACCGCGGTTTCCGAAACCGGCTGCTTGATGCCCGCGGCTTCCATCAGCGCCCGCAGACCAAGCCGGTTTGGAATCAGCGGCAGCCCGCGCGCGGTGATGACGCGGTTTTCCCCCCTCAGCGTCACGATGTCCGCGATGGTGGCGACGGCGGCCAGCGGCAGCAGCCGTTCCAGCAGCCCGCCGTTGTCCGGATGCAGCGCAGCCGCCAGCTTGTACGCCACGCCCGCGCCGCAAAGCTTCGCAAACGGGTAGTCGTTCATCAGGGGGTTGATCACCGCGTCGGCGGGGCAGGGGGTGAGCCCGAGCTGGTGATGATCGGTAACGATCACCTTCATTCCCGAGCGTTTCGCCAGCGCGACTTCATCCGCGTTGGTGATGCCCAGATCCACGGTGATTAAAAGCTGATACGTTTTGGCAAGCTCCTCCACAGCCTCGGCGTTGAGGCCGTAGCCGTCGTCCCGCAGGGGCAGGTAGGGCACGGCGTTCACGCCAAAGGCCCGCAGGGCTTGGGTTAAGAGCGCGGCGGCGCACACGCCGTCGGTATCGTAATCGCCGTAGACGACCGCCTTTAGGTTATTCTCTTTCGCCTCGTTGATCAGCCCGACGGCCGTTTGCATACCGGACAGCAGAAAGGGGTTGTGCAACTGCTCTAAACCCGGATGCAAGAACCGCTCCGCGTCCGCCGCCGTCTCCAGTCCGCGGGCAAACAGCAGCTCGGCTTGCACACCCGCGTACGAGCGCAGCTTCGCCTTGCCCTCCCCGGTAAAGGGGCGATCGGAACGCGGTACAAAACGGAGCATGAGTTCTCCTTCCCAACAAACAATCCCGATGGCTTTTTATAACCATCGGGACAAAGCCGATTACATATTAAATGAGGAATGAGGAATGAGGAGTGAGGAGTGGCGGAAAGATTACTTCGTAATCTTTAATTGCATAATGTAAACAGCAACATGCCGCCGCAGCGTATCATGGGATAAACCGATTTGGAACAAGGATATTAATTCCTTCGGTTGCGAAAGCAACCGCACCGCCATTCCTAATTCCTAATTCCTAATTAATCTCAACCGTTACTTGGACATCTTGGCAATCTCTTCAGCCAGATTATCGTTGCGCTTCTCCAGGCCTTCGCCGCGCTCGAAACGCGCAAAGCGCACCGGGCCGATCTTGGCGCCGATTTCTTTTTCGACCTCGGCGGTATACTGGGCCACGGTCTGGTCTGGGTTCTTGACAAAGGGCTGCTCGGTAAGGCAAACGTCCTTGTAATATTTCGCGATCCGGCCTTCCACCATGCGGTCCACGATCTTTTCGGGTTTGCCTTCGTTAAGCGCCTGCTCGCGAAGGATTTTCTTTTCCTTGTCAAGCGCTTCGGTGGGCACCTCGTCGCGCAGCACATGCTCGGGTTTGGCGGCCGCGATCTGCAGCGCCAGGTCGTGATAATACGCCTTGAACGCTTCGGCCTCAAAGGTTGCGGGGGTATCGTTTGAAACCTCGACCAGAACGCCGATCTTGCCGCCCATATGGATATAGGTTTCGGCAACGCCAGCGGCGGCCTCATAGCGGGCAAAGCGGCGGATGGAGATCTTCTCGCCGATAGCCACGGTGGCGTCACTCACCAGGTCGGTGATGGTTTTTGACGGATCATCGGCAAACTTCTGCTTGAGCAGCGCATCCGTGTCCGCGGGCGCGGCCAGGGCGATATGCCTGGCAACGTTGCGGCAGAAATCCTTGAAGTTATCGGTCTTGGCAACGAAGTCGGTCTCGCAGTTGACTTCGACGATGGCGCCGGTTTTCCTGTCTTCGGTCACGAAGCCGTCCACCATGCCTTCGGCGGCGATGCGGTTGGCCTTTTTCGCGGCGGCGGCAAGCCCTTTTTCACGAAGGTACTCGATGGCTTTTTCCATGTCGCCGTCTACTTCGATCAACGCTTTCTTACAGTCCATCATGCCGGCCTGCGTGGTATCGCGTAGTTCCTTCACCAATTGTGCTGTTATATTCGCCATGAAGTTTTTCTCTCCTTAAAAATCAACGGGATTTATTCGGCGTCTTCTTTCTCTTCTTTATCTGCGCTTGCGGGTTTCTTAACCGCGGCGGATGCCTTGGTCGTTTTCTTGGCGGCTGCGGCGGGCTTTTCCTCCGCGTCGGCTTTCGCGGCTTTGGCCGTCTTGGTCGCCTTGGCGGGTTTTTCCTCCGCGTCGGCCTTTTCCGCCTTCACAGCCTTAGCGGGTTTTTCCTCAGCGGCGGGCTTTTCGGCTTTCGGCTCCGCGGCGGGCTTCCCGGCCGTTTTTTCTTCTTTGGCTGCCTCGGGCGCTGCGGCGGGTTTTTCGGCCGCAGCGGGCGGAGCAGCCTTAGGTTCGGCGGCCGGTTTCACATCCGCGTCGGCCTTTACGGCTTTGGGCATGGGCTTGGGCATCGGGGCCGCTTTGGCTATAGGCTTGGGCATCGGGGCCGCCGTGGGGGCCGCGGCGGGAACGGCTCTGGGAACCGGTCTGGGAGCCGGCCTGGGAACCGGCGCAGGCGCGGCGGCAGGTTCATATCCCGCGTCTTCGGCTTCCATCTGCTGCCCCTGCTTGCCTTCCAGTACCGCGTCGGCCATCTTGCCCGCGATCAGCTTCACGGCGCGGATGGCGTCGTCGTTACCGGGGATTACATAATCGATCTCATCGGGATCGCAGTTGGTATCAACGATGGCGACGATCGGCACGCCGAGGGTGCGGGCTTCGTGCACGGCGATATGCTCCTTGCGCGGGTCCACGATGAACAACGCGCCGGGAAGCTTTTTCATCTCGCGGATACCGCCGAGGTTATTCTCCAGCTTCTCGCGCTCGTGCTCAAGCTTGATGACTTCCTTCTTCGGAAGCACGTCAAACTGGCCCGATTCTTCCATTTTGTCGATTTGATTCAAACGGTCAACGCGCGCGCGGATGGTGCGGAAGTTGGTGAGCATGCCGCCCAGCCAGCGGTGGTTGACATAAAACATATTGCAGCGCTGGGCTTCGTTTGCGATGCTTTCCTGCGCCTGCTTTTTGGTGCCGACAAACAAAATGCTTTTCCCTTCCATGACGGTGTCACGGACGAAAGCATAGGCCTCGTCGGCTTTGCGTACGGTTTTTTGCAGGTCGATGATATAGATTCCATTACGCTCGGTGAAGATGTACTGCGCCATCTTGGGGTTCCAGCGACGGGTTTGGTGGCCGAAGTGGACGCCCGCTTCGAGCAACTGTTTCATAGAAATGACTGCCATAGGTAAAAAAACCTCCTTGTTATTGCCCTGCTTCGCTCTTGTCGAAATCAGGGGTTCCACCCTTTGCGTCTTTTCGGGCGAACACCGCTATATGCGGCACAATCGCCCAATCGGCAAAGGTGCGTAGTGCGAGTTATTATAGCACAGCAATATAAGGCGCGCAAGGGGTACGCCGGTTTTCAGGCTCTCCTGTGTTACAGGTTGATAAAAACCAGCCCGATCATATTGTGAATCAGCCCGAAACACAGCAGCGCGTACTCAATCCACGGCGGCTTGGCGAGGCCGATTTGCGTTGCCGCTTCCCCGGTTTTTTTGGGGAGTATCAGGTACAGCAGCACATACGGGATGCAGTCCACAAAGTAGCGCGCGCCGTATTGAAAGCCGCCGCCGGTGCGGTGCGAAAGCAGCAGCAGCACATGCGCAAAGAACGTGATGAGTATTGCCGTTTTCATTACAGACATCCGCCGTTTGATGATATCGCGGGCCGCCCACAGCAGATAGCAGATGAAGACGGGGCTTGCCAGAAACAGGGAGAAGCCGAATTTCGTAAACGCGAGCCCCTCCGCCGTTTGCGTAAACGGCAGCCCCCAGATAAAGACGGAAAGGTGGTTTAGGATATGGCTGAAGGCAAACTGCACCCCGCCCTCCTGGGAAAACTCCGGCAGGTAGTTGTGCCCGAACTCGAAGATGTTATCAAAACGAATGTAGTTATACAGCGCATACATTGCGGCGATGCTCAGGCCGAACAGCACGCCCGGCAGCAGTTCCATGATCTTCCGCCGCCGGTTCAGCCCGCGCAAATGGGTTTGCAGGCTGTAGAGGAGCAGCAGCGGGCCGTAGAGCACGTTAAACGGCCTGCAGCCAACGCTGAGCGCGAAGAAAATCATCGCGGTCGTCAGTTTTCCCTTTTGCGTCCGCTCGATCGCCGCGACCGTCAGCAAAAACGCCAGTATCTGCGCTTGGTACCATACGGCGCCGTCCTGCAGGATCGGAAGCATGGAGGACGCAAAACAGAGTAAAAACGCCCACACCGCAGCCAGCACGGGCGAGCCGTAGGCCCTTTTCAGGATTGTATACACAAGCACGCACGCGATGACGCTGTAAAGCTGCAAAAGCAGGGTATCGGGAACGTCCTCGCCCCAAATAAACGTCAGCAGGAATATGGGAACGGTAGGCACCGGCGGAAAGCTGACGTAGTACTCCCCTTCGTAAATCGCCAGTTCGAGGAAGGTAACATCCCCGTCCAGCGCGATTTTACCCTTTCGCCATTGCATGGCCTGCCGCGTATAGGAATTGTAGGTGGAAGGCTCCAGCGGATCCGAGCCCTCCAGCAGCTGCGCCGTCGCCAGCAGGATAAGGCACGCGAGAACCAGAAACAACAGGGTATACTTTTGGATCGGCCCGGAATTGTTCGGTTTCGGTGATGCCTCGTGAGTTTCTTCGCTCATATCGTTCCCATCTTCGGTTGGAAAGGCGCGTTCGCCCTGCGACACAGTCATATAATGCATAGTATTATAACACGTAAAATTTAACGGGAACAAGCAGGCGTTTCTTCCACGCGGCAAACGAAACCGTGCGCTTTTGCAACACGCCCAACGGCTATGCCGGAAAATAGTTTATGCTAAAATACAGGCACTGAGAATATTTCCCGTGCCCCGCGCGTCATACTATTGTCGGGCCGACACGGAAACCACAGTATAACGAGGTACACGGATGGACAAGCAGGAACTCGGACAGCGAATCGTCGCCCTGACGGGCACGCTGTATCACATCAGCTACAGCCTGCTGCGCAGCGAAGCGGACCGCGAAGACGCCGTGCAGTCCGCAATCGAAAAGGGCTGGCGCAAGGCCGCCGCGCTGCGGGACGAGCGCAAGCTCAAACCCTGGCTGGTACGCATACTGATCAACGAATGCTATACCATCCTGCGCAGAAACAGCCGGGAATTCCCGGCGGAAATGTCCTGTAATCCAGCGGCGCCTGCCCCGAACCGCGATTCCGCGCTCCGGGATGAAATCCTGGCGCTGCCGGAACCCCTGCGGCTGCCCATCGTACTTCATTATATGGAAGGTTTTTCGATCAAAGACATCGCGTCCGCGCTGCGCTGCCCGCAGGGCACGGTACTCTCGCGCATGAACCGCGGACGCAGCATACTCAAACGAAATCTTTCGGAGGCGAATCACGATGAAGAGAAATGATTGGGAGACCGCCTTTGGCGATATTCCCGGCTCGTTTTGTGCAACAGTCGGCGCAGCGGTTACCCGCATGCAGCGCGATCCCCGTCCAAATCCACACCGCAAACCGGCCTTGATTCTGGCGGCCGCCATCGTTATTGCGGCAAGCACGGCGCTGGCGCTTTCCCAGTTCGGGGTGCTGGATACCCTGCAGGACACCCTGCGCGCCTTTTTGCAGCCCGGAGCAAGCCAGCTGGTACAGACCGATATTGCCCAAACCGCGCGGCAGCCGCGGCACGCCGCCTTTACGGTGGAGGAAGCGATCAACGACGGACACCGGATCTATGCCGTCATCCGCGTACACGGCGACGGCGACGTGCTGCTGATGGATGAAAACGCCGAGGCGTCCTGGACGACGGACTGGTGGCAGGGCGGCGAAGACGCGGACAGCTATTCCAAGCTCGCGTATGACACAAACCGTACGCTGGTGCAGGCGTCCGTCTATCCCGTGGATTCCCAGGGCATGGCGCTCACAACCGAGGCGGCTCAAATCCATTACGACGGCGAAGATATCATTTACACGGTATCCTTCCCTGCCCAAAGCGGGCAGGCAAGCCTGCAGCTGTTTACCTACGAGGTTTATGCGGACGGGAAAACACACAGCCAGCGCCAGGGCTTCGGGCAATTGGATATCACGGTACCCGTCACCGACGCGCGCAGCTTTTACGCGGCGGAAACCCCGGTCGATCTTCCCGTGGGGAACATGACGCTGACGGCGCTGACCGTGGAACAAACGCCCATCGCCACCTATATGACCTGCGAATACGAAGCGGCGGACGGCGCGCCCGACCTGACCTATGTCAACCTTCTGGACGGCGTTTGGGCGGACTGGCTGGATGAAAACGGCGAACCCTACCCCGAGGGCACCAATTCCAATTCGCTTACGCCGACTGAAACCGGCCAAACGCGCATGGTTACGGTATACCGCGCGTTCGATGTCCTGCCCGATACCGTAACGCTGCGCTTTCATAACGGCATGACCGGCGAGACCTTCGATACGATCACGGTCGCGCTGTATCCGATCACAGGGGAGGAAAACTGATTATGAAACGATTTTTGAATATTCTCGCGGCCTGTATGCTGCTGCTTGCCGTGCTCCCGGGCGCGTATGCCCAAAGCGAAACGAATGCGACCGTCGTCATCGGCGACGGGGCGTCCATCCCCTATCTGGAGGGGATTGAAAGCCGGCTGGTCAGCGACGCGGCCTCGATCGCGGGCATTACGGGGGCGTTCCCGGATACCGAGGTATACGCGGTGTCCGACCTGCAGTCCTGGACGGGAACCTGGTGCTATGAACTGGAAAACCTTGTGCTGACCGACGATGTGCTCGGGGTGTTTTTCAAGCAGACCTATTCCGAACCCATCCCCTATGACGGGCATGGCGGCTACGACTACAACCTGACGGCGCGGATACCCAATATCCTCGTAGACGGAGAAAACCTGTCCACGCTCAGTCAATTCAGCGAGGGATACCCGATAGACGATACTTCGCAGTATTCCTTCGTGCTCATGTCCCTGCCCCAGCCCATCGCGGACGGGCAGACCCTGACCTTCGGCGCGCAGTGGAACAGCGACCTGCAGGCATGGGAGGGCGGCGTCAGCGTAACGGTAGACCGCTCCCGGGCAAACGACCCGACCGTTGCCTACACGCCTTCGCTGAACGTGAAGAAAACGATGGCGTTATGGGAAGGCAACGCCGCGGTGGAGTACGATTTCACCGTCGAACGCGTCGCCTATACGCCGTTTGGAAACCGGATGCTGATCCGCTTCACCGGCACCTGCGAGCGGAACCAGTACCTGGATTGCCGGCTGACGGACGATACCGGCGCGATGCTCAACCTCATCCCGACGATGCAGCGCTTTCAAACAAACGCCAGCGCGGAGCACCCGGTCGAAAACCTAAACGAAATCTGGTTCTTCGGCGGGGAAGGCAGCCAGTCGCTTACGCTGGTTCCGCTTGGCGGCAATTGGGAAACGTCCAACACATCCCACCGCACGGCATCTGTAACGCTTAACAGCTTCCCCGCAGATGTAACGCTTGAAAACGGCGTAACGCTGCGGGTGGAAAGCTGTGCGTTGGATGAGGGCGGGTTCTATGCGCTGTATACGACCGACGGGTATGCCGGATATGTGAGCTTTGATCTGGGCGACGCGGCCGGAAATTCCTTAGGGCTTGTGTTCGCCGGCTATCAGCTGGACGACCACAGCTTGGGTTTGCTGGGTTACGGCGGCTATTGGTGCGAGGAATACCAGGGCAATACCGTTTCGCGCGTAACGCCGGAGCAGCTTGCGCAGGTGAAAACCCTGCTGATAGACTATACGGTCGGCTTTCCCGAGCTGATTGAAGACGAAAAGATTCAGGTGGATTTGACGGAATAATTCCGCGCCGATACTGCAAAACCGCGGAAACCCATTACGCAAAGGGTTTCTGCGGTTTTTGATTGTATTATTATATCTCCGCCAGCCGCTGCGCGAGTTCCCTGTTTTCCAGGTGCGGCCGGTCCATATCGGAAAGGATCGCGACGCTCAGTTTGTTCTCCGGGCTGATTAAAAGGATCTGCCCGCCGAACCCGGCCGCGTAGACATAGCGGCCGCCTTCGTCAATCCACCAGCCCAGCCCGTAGGGGCTGTGCTCCGGGGAGCCGCCGGCGGAATACGCGCGAATACATTGGCGGTAATACGCCGGGGAAAACAGCTCCGTGCCGTTGATCGCGCCTTTGTGCAGCATCAGCTGCCCCAATTCATCCAACACCCCGATGCCGAGCCGCATATTCTCGATGTCATCGCTGTTCCAGGCATACCCGGTGTGCCGGAAATGCAGCAGAAGCCGCGTTTCAAACAGCCGGACGATATCCATGCCGTATACCTCCTGTAAAAGGTATACGATGATCTGCGGGTCCGGCTTGTATTTGAATTGCGTTCCCGGTTCGCTTTCAAAGGGCAGGCGCAGCGCCGAATCCATGCTTTCCGGGGTTTTCTCCCCCGGGCGGGGCCAAACGATCCCCGCGGTTTTGGACAGCGCATGGCTGATCTTTAGCTTGCGCCAGCGCTCGTCGAAATTACCGGCGCGGGGAACATAGTCCAGAACATAGTCCCCGACGCCGCCGATCTTTCCCTCGCGGATCGCTATTCCCGTAAGCGCCGACAGGAAGGATTTAAATATGCATCCAACCGGGAAGAGCTGCGTTTTTTAGTATCATCCCGGAATAGTTCAAAAACAAGCGCACCATTTTTCACGGCGTGAATCGCCTTGATGTGCGGATACGCTTCCATTGTTTTCATTTTTCACTCCATCGGTTCGTTTTGCGTATTTCCTATTCCCTTTTGGCCGTGCTGTCCTTTTCCACAAGGTATCCGTCGGTCATCTGCAGGCCGGAGCGGTAGGGCTGGCCGGTGAGTTTGTTTAAAAGCATGCGCACGGCCATGCGCGCCATTTCGGGGATGTTGACCGCGTAGGTGGTGATGCCGATATCGCATAGCCCCGGCATGAGGTAATTGTCAAAGCCGACCACGGAGATATCCTGCGGCACGCGGTAGCCCTCCTCGCGCAGGGTTTGGATGAGGCGGCTGGCGATGTAGTCGCAGTTGCAGACAAAGGCCGTCGGCATGGGAGATGGCAGTTTGATGGACAGGTTCATGCCCTCCGCGTCGCGGTCGTCCACCACCCACTCGGGCCGGATGGGGATGTTCTGTTCCATCAGCGCCTTGGTGTAGCCCAGGTAGCGGTCGGTGATGGACGCGGTCGTCAGCAGCGTGCCCACATAGCCGATCTCGCGGTGGCCGAGGCTCAGGAGGTGGTTGGTGAGCATGTACGCGCCGAAAAAGCCGTTGGAAATGACCGAATCGGCGCTGATGTCGGCGTCGTAGAAATCCAGAAACACCAAGGGTTTGTTCCAGCGCTGCTGCAGCATGGCCGCATAGCCGTTAATCGGCTTGCCGATAATAATCATGCCGTCCGCTTTGTCTTCCGCGGCAAGCTTGGGCAGATGGTGCTTGAGCGCCTCCGCATCCTCCAGCACCTCCAGCAGCGTAAAGCATTCCTTCTGCTTCGCGCGGGCGACGACCTCCTGATAGAGTTTCCAGTAAAAGGTCTCGTGGCTGTCCAGATAGCGCTTGGGGATGAGCACGCCGATGTTGCTGCCCGCCGCCTGCCGGTTGCGCCGGATTTCGGCAAGCGACTGGTAGCCCATCTCGTCGGCCAGGCGGCGGATGCGCGCGCGCAGCTGCTGGCTTACTCCCTTTTGGCCGGACAGCGCTTTGGAAACGGTCACCGTTGAGATGCCCAGTTCACGCGCGATATCCGACATTTTTGTGTGTGTTCTGTCTGCCACGATTGCCTCCGAACGCTACCTGATTCCCAGCTCCGTATCGCTTTGGTTTACCTTTGAGTGTGCAAGTATATAGTCTACCACAATATCCAGCGTTGTAAAAGCAAGCCCCACATAGCTGTCCGCAGCGCCGTAATACAGCGCGATGCGCCCGGTAGCCGCGTCCTGCAGGGTTGCGCAGGGGAAGACCACGTTTGGCACAAAGCCGCGTTCCTCGTAGTCCTTTTCCGGCGTGAGCAGGAAATTGCTTGAGCGGTATTTAACGACCGACGGATTGTTGATATCCAGTATCGCGCCGCCCACGGAATACACGTAACCCGAGCAGGTGCCGACCACGCCGTGATAGAACAGCAGCCAGCCTTCCGATGTCTCGATCGGCGCGGCGCCGCCGCCGATTTTCAGATTCTGCCACCATTCCTGGCCGCGGCCCATCACGTGCCGGTGCTTGCCCCAATACACGAGATCCGGGCTTTCGGACAGGTAGATATCGCCAAACGGGGTATGCCCTGAGTCCGACGGGCGCGAAAGCAGCACGAAGCTGCCGCCTATCTTGCGGGGAAAAAGCACCGCGTTGCGGTTGAAGGGCAGGAACGGGTTCTCCAGCCGTTCAAACGTAACGAAATCCTTCGTTTTCGCCATGCCGATCGCCGCGCCGTAGAAATCCGTACACCACATGATGTACCAGGTATCCTCCACCTTCACCAGGCGCGGATCATAGGCCGACGGCGGCTGGAACGGCTCGCCCGCCCGGTTGACGAAGCGAATGGGTTCGGGATCAAAGCGCCAGGCCAGGCCGTCGGAGCTGCGCCCCAGATAGATATGCGGCACGCCGTCGGCCTGTTCGCCGCGAAACACGCCGATGAATCCGCCCTGATACGGCGTCACCGCGGAATTGAAGATCCGCGCGACGTGCGGCATCGGATTGCGCCCGATAACCGGGTTCCTGTCATAGCGCCACATCGGCGCCTGCAACCCCGCCGGGCGCTCCTGCCAGGGGATATTCTGTGTACCGGGAACGATCATCTTCCATTGACTCATAAGATGAAGCTCCTTTCTGTAGGCAAATGCTGATTAAATCCCCCGCACGCTACCATGCTTTATTTTCGCCATCTTGCGCCTTCAGAAGTCTCGACGTAGCGCTGCTACTACTTCGACTTCTTCAAGCGCAACCTGACAAAAATCCAACACGGTATCGCACGGTCTCTTAATCATCATTTCCCTTGGTTTTTATGAGAACCCGGGGGCGGGAGTATTTAGGTAACTCCCGTCCCTCAATTTCCGAATCAGAGTTCATTGTTATGCCAGTTCCGGGCTGAATGCCGAATAGCTTGCGAGCGATTTTTCTTGCTGACAAAGAGCAAGGCCGTAAGGGAGGGCAATGCCCGACTAGCCACCGAAGTTTCCGAAGGAAACGAATGGCGTAGCTTCGCGCAAGCGAAGCGACGGGCGAAGCCGCAACCGTAGTAGCAGCGCTACGTCAAGGCCGAAGCGATGATGTCAGCGGGGAAAAGCGCCGGAAGATACCGGCATTGCAGCACGGAATGGCATAACATCAGTTGAATGTGGTGTCCAAGGCGTCCTGATATTCCTGCTTATAGGTTTCCTGGAACTGCGCGGGCGTGTAGTCGCCGTTGAAGAAGCCCGTGAAGTCCGGATAGACGGCCAGGGAGGAGACCAGGTCGAACTGTTCGCGCAGGCCGCACTCAAACATAACTTCGAAGTTCCAGTCCTGCAGGTCCAGATCCTTGCCGGTTACGCCGTACCACCAGCCCAGGGTCTCCGCGTCGTCACGGATGGAGACGTCGCCGTCGTACCAGTTGGTGAAGTCATAGAACACGTTGTAAACGAGCTCGGGATCTTCCACGCCGACGGGGATGATGTAGAATTCGCCGTTGGAAAGCTTCATCTTGTTGGTGTCCTGATCGCCGCTGGGGCCGACGGGCCACGGCACAAACACCATGTCAAACTCTAAGGTCGAGGCTGCCGAACCGTCCCAGTTGTAATCGGCATTCGCCGCCAGTATCCAGGCGGCGCCGGGGGAGAAGCAGCACTTGCCGTCGCGGTAGATGTAGCGCATGACGTCGGACGCGCTGTCCTGCGCATAGGGGTAAGCGCAGTTGTAGGTCAGGTACATGTCCTGCATAAACTGCAGCACTTCGGTAACCTCGGCAGAGGAGAAGTTCTCGGTACCGTCTTTGGCCACATAGGTGCCGTTGGACATCAGCATGCACTCGAACCATTCCTGCTCGTATCCGGCAAAGCCGTACACGTCGATGATGCCGTCGCCGTTGGTATCCTTGGTCAGCGCGATGCAGTACTCAAGGAACTTATCCCAGGTCCATTCGCCTTTGTCGTACAGGTCGCGCGGGTCTTCAAGGTTCGCGTCTTCAATCATCTGGAGGTTGAACATCAGGGGATAGGTGGCTTCCACCTGCGATTGCGCCGCAACAGGCTTAATCATATACGCGCCGCCGTCGCCCAGATCCAGATAGTTCATGATGACTTTATCGGTAAAGATGTCCGAGTCCGCGGGGAGGATATCCTTCATATCCAGCGCGTAGCCGTTCATCACGGCGGGAACGCCGATGGCGGTATCCACCAGGTAGATATCGCAGTCCGGCGTGCTGGCGAGGACGGAGGTGTTGATGCTTTCCTGAACGCCGACGTAGGTCAGGTTCACGTATTCGATGGTCACGTTGTATTTCTCTTCGACTTTCGCTACCACGTCAAAGCGCATCTGGTCGGAAATCGTGCCCTGGTAGGCCGGGTCGTCCTCCATCGCGTCCTGGTTGGAATCGTAGTATTTGTCCCACCAAAGCCCAATGGTGATATTGCGTGTTTCTTCAGCCGCAAAGGCGACGGTGCCAAGGCTCGTCAGCACCAGAACCAGCGCCAAGGCGAATCCGATGATTCTAGAGATGTTTTTCATGGTTTCTTTCCTCCTTTATTATTCCGCCGCCGTGCCGACCGCTACGGAGTAAACCTCCCAGGCGGAACCGGCTTCGCATTGCATGCGGGCGCCCCATGTGCTCTTGTCTTCGCCGCAGAATTGGGCGATCAGTTCATACGAAATCTGGCAGATGCCGTCTTTCACCGCGGCAACGCCGTTTCCGCACCCGCCTACGCGCATCCAACCGGCCGCGGAGTCGGGCATGACGATCCACATGGTACCGTCTTCGCTGGTGAAATTAATGGTGACGACAGAGCCGGGCACCAGCGCGTCGATGATTTCCTGCGTCATCTCAAACCCGTCCTGGCTCCATGCGCCGGCGCTTGTTGCAAAGCCTTCGAAGGCAACCAGGTTGCTCAGCGGCGCCATTTCTAATTTGGTGCCAACGCGTACGGAGTACACTTCCCACGCGCCGCTGGCTTCGCACTGCATACGCGCGCCCCAGGTGCCGGTGTCGGAGCCGCACAGCGCTTCGATCATTTCATAGGTGATGTAGCATTTGCCGTCCACGCAGATCGCGGAACCGTCGTTGCCTACGCGCATCCAGCCCGCGGCGCTGTCCGGCATGACGATCCACATGTCGCCCGTTTCGCTCGTATAGCTGATTTCCACGACGGAGCCGGGAACCAGCGCGTCGATGATTTCCTGGGGCATTTCAAGCCCGTCCTGGCTCCATGCGCCCGCGCTCGTCGCGAAGCCTTCGAACGCAACGGCGTTACCCAGCGTAATCTGGGGCGCCAGCGTACCAACGGACACGCTGTACACTTCCCACGCGCCGCTTGACTCGCACTGCATGCGCGCGCCCCAGGCGCTCGTATCCTCGCCGCAGAATTGCGCGATCAGTTCATAGGGAATCTGCGCGATGGACTTGGAATTGTTAACGTAATCGGTGCCGTTTCCGCAGCCGCCCACACGCATCCAGCCCGCCGCGCTGTCGGGCATGACGATCCACATGTCGCCCGTTTCGCTGGTGAACTCGATCTGCACGGCCGAACCGGGTACCAGCGCGTCGATGATTTCCTGGGGCATTTCAAACCCGTCCTGGCTCCACGCGCCCGCGCTCGTCGCGAAGCCTTCAAACGCCGTCGCGTTCGTCAGCCAGCCGAGGTTGGAAAGGTCGGTGCCGGTTTCGCGCGCAACAAACATGGCGGACGTATCCACGGTCAGCAGGTTACCCTCCGCGTCATAGAAACATACGTTGTCGATGTACATGGATACGGGGGTGCCGCCGGTCTTGGTGGCATAGTTGTCCACCTCTTTGGAGACGACAATGTAATTGCCGGCGCCGGCGATGAAGGCTTCGTCGTCTTCCGCGTCCATGACCATTTTCGCCGTGTTGGGGTTCCTGGAGGCCAGATAGACCGACCACTCGTCATACGTATCTTCGTTGTCTTCGCCGTAATACTTGTAGATACGGCCGGAACAGGCGTAGAATTTATCATCCGCGCCGTTGTCAATGCCGATATCCATCGTAACCGATGCAAGCTTGGCGACGTCGTCGCCCAGCAGCGCCGAGATCTCAAAGATCACATAGGGCGTTTTGCTTTGCACTTCGACCTTCAAAGCCTTGGAGCCGTTATAGTCCACGAGCGACAATACCGATGCGTCGGCGTTGCCCGCGGACATATCCATCCCCACAAAGCCGTAAAGGCCGTCCTCAAAGTCGATGCTGGACGCGGACCCGTCGGCGGCATAGGCTATCCCGCCAACCAAGCCCAGGGTGAGTGCTACACAGAGCAGTAGTACCGTAAGCTTTTTGTACATAATGGGTTTCCCTCCTTATTTTTTGTGGGAATCTCCTATTCAATCCCGCGTACGCTGGCGATCCAATTTCCGCCATCTTGGGCTTGTAGAAACCTTGACGTAGCGCTGCTACTACTTTTTGCGGCCTCGCCCGTCGCTTCGCTTGCGCGAGGCTACGCGCTTCATTTGCTCCGCAAATTTCGGGCGCTAGTCGGCCTTGCGGCCTCCCTTTCGGTTTTCGCAAACCCAATCTGACAAAAATTCCATTCGCCAGCCTGCACGTTCTTGAATCATCGTTTCCCTTAGGTTTCACTGCCGGGTCCGGGTATTAACATTCAATCGTCGGTCAGTCATTGTTTATCGGTCATACAGTATCTCGAGTATCCTATGTCCGTCGTCTTTAACCAGTGTCTTTTCGTCCCCCGTTCTTTGCCTTCGCCCTTGTTACCCAAAAGGTAAGCGGGGATGAAGGGACGCGCGCGCTGGCGAATCGGATTTTTGTCAGATCGGGTTTGCGGGGACGGAAGGGAGGGCGGAGCCCGACTAGCCACCGAAGTTTCCGAAGGAAACGAATGGCGTAGCCTCGCGCAAGCGAAGCGAGGGGCGAGGCCGCATAAGGAGTAGCAGCGCTACTTCGAGAACCCGGAAAGCCTAAGCTGGCGGAAAGCAGGTCGCCAGCGTGTGTGGAACTTCGTCCACGCTTGCCTAACTCAGCCTACGATTCCGCTGCGCTCGACGCTTTCGACGAATTTCTTCTGCAGCAGCAGGTAGAGGATGACCATGGGGAGCATGAGAAGCACGATGCCCGCGCTGACGTAAAGCTGCTGGATCGAAGGGTCCATCACCTTGTCCAGCGTCTTGATGTTGACCTGCAGGGAGGCTATGCGTTTGGACAAAAGTACGTCGCCAGAGATGAGAAACAGCCGTCCGAAGAACGTATCGTTGTACTGCCACACCAGCGAGAACACCGATACCGTGATCACCGCCGGCATGGCGTTAAGCAGCATGATGCGGAAATATGTGTACCAGGTGCCCGCGCCGTCCACGAACGCGGCTTCCTCGATCTCCCGGGGCAGGCCGCGGAAGAATTGGTTGAAGATGTAGATGAACAGCCCGCTCCTCAGCCCGCAGCCAAGCCCCGTCATGATATACACGGGCCAGGTCGTGCCCATCAGGTTGATGGGCTCCCCGGCGATCAGCGTCACCAGCCCCAGCGGGTCGAAGTTGCGGAAGGTGACGTACAGCGGCAGCATGACGGTATAGGTGGGGATGACGATCATCACCACCACACAGGCGAACAGCAGCTTTTTGAGCGGGAATTTAAACCGCGCGAAGCCGTACCCCGCCATGGAACAGACCAAAAGCTGGATGAGCGTCAGCGAAACGGAAAACAGCATCGTGCGTCCGAGCGTGGGCAGGTATTTCAGATGCACGATCGCGCGCTCGTAACGTTCCAGCGTCGGCGACATGGGAATGGTGAACACCATGGGGCTGTAGGCGTCGGAATTGGAGAAAAAGGAGCTGGTCACAAGCCCGATCACCGGGGCGAGGATCACGTAACTGATGCCCAGGATGATGATGAAGCGAAAGAGGCTGAGCGCCTTTTCCTTCAGGCCCTTCTTCACGCCGCTTTTCACGTCGTCATACACCGGGCTTTGTCTGGCTTGCAGCCATTTACTGCGCAGTTTTTCCATGCTCTTCCTCCTTTCGCCTAATCGTAATAGAACGTTCTTTTTTGAATAGCTCTGACAACAATCACCAGCAGCAGGCAGACCAGCAGCGTGGACACGAGGCTGAAGACGCTGGACAACCCGTAGTTGTAATCGGTAAACGCCGTTTCATACGCCAGGTCCACCACCGGACTTTTGGCAAACGCGTCCACCACGGTGTAGACCACGTTGGTAATGATGTGGGGCATGACCATCGGGAAGGTGATCTTCCAGAAGGTCTCATACCCGGTCGCGCCCTCCATGCGGGAAACCTCGTAAAGCGCGGGCGGGATGGACTGCAGCGCCGCGATGAAGATGATGATCTGCACGCCCGAGGCCGTGATGATGTCCGATATCCGCGACACCGCGCTCACGAGATAGTCAAGCACCACCTGCGGCAGCGCCAGGTTTTGAAACAGCGACAGGTAATAGCTGACGTTCACCGTGGAGCTTGACGCCGCCGAGGTAACCTCGTCGCTCATCGAGCTCAGGCCCCCGGTCATCATCGAAAGCTGCATGGAAAGCGCCTCGGTGATCGCGTCGGCGTTGAGGATAATCGGCAGGAAGAAGATGGCGCGTACCAGCGGGCGCATTTTGAACTTGCGGTTTAAGAGGATGGCGACAAAGAGGCTGAAGAAGATGATCAGCGGCACGTCGACGACCATGTCAAACAGCGAAGTGGTCAGAACCTGCTTGAAGTCCGGGTCCGCGCGGAAGGCATAGATGAAGTTTTCAAGCCCGACAAAGGACAACTGGTAACCGCCGGTGGACGCGATGGAGATCTCCGACAGGGAGAACTGCCCCGTCATAAACAGGGTGCGCGCATAGAAATAGATGAAGCCGATCAGCCACGGCGTGATGAACAGAATGCCGATGATCATGCGCTTGCGGCTCATTGTCAGGCGGAATTTTTTCACTGTGCCGCCCCCTCTACCCTATAATCCTGCGCGGGGATGGCGACCGAATCCATCTGCGCTTCCTCCGCCCCGTAGTTGATATAGATCGTCACGCCGTTTGCGTAGCATACCTTCGCCACGTCGCCGACGCGCTCGTGGGAAACCATCTGCACGCCGGTTACGCAGCGCAGCGCTTCGTTCAGCTCCCCGTAGAGCTCCGCGGCGCTTTGTTTCCAACTGTCAAAGGTGGTGGCGTAGTAGCGGTTCAGCCCCGTG
>Ga0116164_10001488_pt1 | contig 17749 bp, 21 predicted proteins | sample AD_UKC109_MetaG_FD_89888 | JGI IMG/M metagenome (GOLD analysis project Ga0116164, IMG submission 89888) | Active sludge microbial communities of municipal wastewater-treating anaerobic digesters from Hong Kong - AD_UKC109_MetaG | ecosystem: Engineered > Bioreactor > Anaerobic > Digestate... | reverse complement strand
AGGACCGTACAGATCGAGGGCCTTTTCCACCGTAACGACCGCGCGATCCACCCCCGCGCAGTAGCCGCGGGGTGCTGCCAAAAGAATTCTGCCCATTCACCAATGCTACGTGGGTTCGTCCATCTGCGCTTTTGCCGCCTCGATCCGGCTCTCCGCCTGGCCCAGCAACCGGTCGCAGTGGGCCGCGAGTTCCTCTCCTCGCTGCCAGAGGTCCAGTGACTCCTGCAACGTGACATTGCCGTCCTCGAGTTGACGCACGATCCGTTCGAGCTCGTCGCGGGCGACCTCGAACGTGAGGTCTTCCTTCTGAGGCTCACTCATGACCGCTACCTTCCTGTGTCGGCGGAATCACATCGACGACCGCCCCGAACCGCCCACTCTGGACGCGGATGTCGACATGTGTGCCCTGCGCAGGCACTGCCCTCACCAGCTTTCCGGCCTCGTCGACGACCAGCGCGTAGCCGCGATCGAGGGTGGCTTGCGGTGACAGTGCGCGCAACTGCAGATCCAGGCTTCCCAGATCGGTCCGCTGACGTTCGGTGAACCTCACCAGGGCGGGCAACAACCGCACACGTGCGCGTTTGAGAGAGTCTTTGGGCGGACCCAGCAGAACGTGCGGATCCTGCAGCACCCGACGGTTGCGGCAACTCTGCAGAAGCTTGCGGTCGTGGACGAGTTTCGCCTGCATGCGCGAGCGGATACGCCGTCGCAGCGTGTCGATGTGCGACGCGACGTCGGCGACCTGCGGGACCGCCAGAGTCGCGGCATGCGTCGGCGTCGCCGCTCGGGCATCGGCGACATCATCCAGGATCGGCCGGTCGGCTTCATGACCGATCGCGCTGATCACCGGGGTCAGCAAGGCCGCCACCGTGCGCACGAGTCCTTCGTCGGAGAAGGGCAGCAGATCCTCCAGCGAACCGCCACCACGGGTCACGATGATCACGTCCACGTCGGGATGGGCATCGAGTTCCAGCAGCGCCCGAGTCACCTCGGAGACCGCCGAGCGCCCTTGGACAGCGGTCTGCCGGACCTCCAGCCGCACCCCTGGGAAGCGGACCGTCGCAATCCGCTGGACGTCTTTGAGGGCGTCCGAGTCACGCCCGGTGACCACGCCGACCCGACGGGGAAGCAACGGCCACCGGCGTTTGTGGTGTTCGGCGAACAGGCCTTCATCGGCCAGCAGTCGACGCCGGCGTTCGATCTCCGCGAGCAGATCGCCGACACCAGCCATCTGGATCTGTGAGGCGCGCAGCAGAATCCCTGTCGATCGGGTCAGTTGCGCCTTGACCAGGACGACCACCCGATCACCTTGCGCCGGGGTCCTGGGAAGGTCGGCGAATCTGCCCGGGTGGATCATCACGTCGGCGCTGACCGCCCCCTGCTCGTCACGCAGCGTGAAGTAGGTCTGGCCCCGGGAACTGCGGATCTTGCTGATCTCCCCGCTGACCCAGACCTGTCCGAGGCGGTCGACCCAGTCCCGGAAGTTCTGGAGCATGACGCGAAGCGGCCACGGGTCCTGCGGCGTCGGCGTGGTCACGTCGAGAGTTTTCCTATGAACTGCTCCAGCGCCTCAAAGGACACCGTGCCGGTCACAACCGTGGTCGACGTGTCGTCCGTGAGGACCAGGGAGAGCTGGTCGCCGGAGGCGTATTGCTGCCATTGCCGGCCTTCGATGGTGCGCTCGCCGTCCGGAACGCCCTGCACAGTCTGCTCGCTGATGAAGTCGGCCGGGTCCCCGTCGGTCTGCGTCACGGCGACGTACTGGCCCTCAGGTGTCACGTATCCGAGGAACCACGTCGAGGAGCCGTCTGTGGCGTCGAACCGGGCCGACGTCGGCCGCCACTGCTCGGACAGACCCGTGGGCGCCAGCACCGGATACTCGGCCTGCGCACGGGCTGCTTGCAGCATGGGAACCGGATCGACGGGGCGGACCGGATCCGGGGACGGACGCCAGACCACGACGAACAGGAACGCCACGAACACCCCGACCACAGCGAGGCTGAGGATCAGATCGCGCAGTCCCCGCTTGGTCCGGTCATCGCTCACGACCCCATTCCAACAGGCATGGACCCGGTCGGCACGCCCACCCCGGCGCACGTCACTCGACCAACCTCACGCTGCGTCACGGGGTCACGGGCTCCGCGGGTCCGTCCACTGGGGCGGAGGGGTCGGGTGGTCGAGCGCGCTTAACCGGTTCCGACGCGCCGATCACGGTTCCTCCCAGCGGCACCCGACAGGCGGGGACCGTCCTGAACTCGTAGCCCTGGAGTCTGAGCAGCGGGATCATGGCCTTCACTGCCGAAATCGTCGCCGCGCGCGGACCACCCCCATCGTGCATCAGCACGATCGACCGGTCACGGACATGACTCAGAACGTGTCCAGCGATGTAGTTCGCGTCCTGATGGGCCCAGTCCTGCGGATCGACGGTCCACATCACCTGCTTCAGTCCGGTCTGGGCCACGACCGCGGCCACCGCGGCATTCGTGGCGCCGTAGGGAGGCCGCATACAGGCCCCGCCACCCGGGCCCAGCAGTCGCTGGTTCGATCGCAGTTGCGCGGCGACCTGTGTGGTGGACAGGTGGGTGAGATCGGCGTGCGACCACGTGTGGTTTCCCACGGCGTGACCCCCCAGCCACAGGCGCGTGGCCGCACCGGGATCGGCAGCCAGTGACTGACCCACGAGGAAGAAAGTGGCCGGCACCTCCTCCCTGGCGAGGATCTTGAGCAGACGCGGGGAGTTCAGCGAATTGGGTCCGTCGTCGAAGGTGAAGTAGACGATCTTGGGGCGGTGTTTTGCCGCGGGAGTGGAAGCCGAGGCGGCACCGGGCTGGATCAGCGACACGACGAGGGCAGCCACTGTCGCTACCAGCGCCGACTGCCCCCTGATCCTCACAATTCAGTGTGGCACGCCCTGACGTATGACAGCGCTCCGACGGGCGGCGCACCAACGATCTAGGCTGTGCACATGCCGGATTTCCAGTATGTGGACCTGCTCCCCCGCGGCGAAGACCAGACCGAATACCGACTGCTGAGCACCGACGGAATCGAGGTGGTGCACCTCGGGGGTCAGCAGTTCCTGCGCGTTTCCGAGCAGGCCCTCAAGGACCTGACGTTCGCCGCGATGCGCGACATCCAGCACCGACTGCGGCCGGGGCACCTGCAGCAACTGCGCAACATCCTCGACGATCCCCAGGCGTCCCCGAACGACCGGTTCGTGGCACTGGATCTGTTGCGCAACGCGAATATCGCAGCCGGCGGGGTCCTGCCCATGTGCCAGGACACGGGCACGGCGATCATCTCCGGCAAGCGCGGCCAACGAGTGCTCACCGACGGCCCCGACGAACGGGCAATCTCCCACGGCGTGTTCGACGCCTACCAGCAGTTGAATCTGCGCTACTCGCAGATGAGCCCGCTGAACATGTGGGACGAGGTGAACACCGGCACCAACCTGCCCGCGCAGATCGAGATCGCCGCGGACACCAAACCCGGCCATGAACTGCAGTACGAGTTGTTCTTCATGGCCAAAGGCGGCGGCAGTGCCAATAAGTCCTACCTGTACCAGGAAACGAAGGCGGTGTTGAATCCGGAGAAATTCCGCTCCTTCCTCGACTCTTCCCTGCGGGCGCTGGGCACCGCGGCATGCCCGCCGTACCACCTCGGTGTGGTCGTCGGAGGAACCAGCGCGGAGCTGGCGCTGAAGACCGCCAAGTACGCCTCAGCCCGCTACTACGACGACCTGCCGACCCACGGCGGCCCGGACGGCAACGGCTACCGCGACGTCGAGATGGAACAGGCCATCCTCCAGCAGACCCAGGAGTTCGGCATCGGCGCCCAGTTCGGCGGGAAGTACTTCTGCCATGACGTGCGGGTCATCAGACTGCCACGGCACGGCGCCAGCGCACCCATCGCGATCGCTGTGAGCTGTTCGGCCGACCGGCAGGCGCTGGCGAAGATCACGCCAGAGGGCGTTTTCTTGGAGAACCTCGAACACGACCCGGCCCGATTCCTGCCGGAGATCACCGACGACCACCTCGACGACGACGTGGTGGCGATCGATCTCAACCGGCCGATGACCGAGGTGCTCAACGATCTCACCCGGTTGCCGGTCAAGACGCGCGTGAGCCTGACCGGGACCCTTGTCGTCGCCCGCGATATCGCCCACGCACGGATCCGCGACCTGCTGGAGTCCGGCCAACCCATGCCGCAGTACATGAAGGACCACCCGGTCTATTACGCCGGACCCGCCAAGACCCCGGCAGGTTATGCGTCGGGCTCGTTCGGGCCCACCACCGCCGGGCGTATGGATTCCTATGTCGATCAGTTCCAGAAAGCCGGCGGTTCGATGGTGATGCTTGCCAAGGGCAACAGGTCCAAGCAGGTGACGCAAGCGTGCAAGGACAACGGCGGTTTCTACCTCGGGTCGATCGGCGGCCCGGCCGCGCGTCTGGCCCAGGACTGCATCCGCAAGGTAGAGGTGCTGGACTTCCCCGAACACGGCATGGAGGCGGTCTGGCGCATCGAGGTGGAGGACTTCCCGGCGTTCGTGGTCGTCGACGACAAGGGCAACGACTTCTTCGCCGAGACCATGCGCCCGGTCGCCACCAGGATCCCGGTCGGGGCTCCCACCGACTGAGGAGTGACCGCTCGCGGTGAACACACCGACTGGCGAGGTCCGGAAGCTGCTCGGTCTTCGGCTTTCACCTGGGCGTTCACAGGTGGTTGGGCAAGAATCCAGAAGGGTTCGTCGCAGCCGTTGCAGAACCACTCGACAGCAGCGACGTACAGGGCTGAACCCGGAACCACCTTGGTCGCGTAATGCGCCCAGAACGCCCGAAGGCCCCCGCACATAGCGGGGGCCTCGGGAATAGATCGATCAGTACCAGCCCTTGCGCTGGAACGCCTTCCAGGCGCCGTTCGGGGTGCCGTAGCGACCCTTGATGTAGGAAAGACCCCACTTGATCTGGGTCTCCGGGTTCTTGCGCCAGTTCCTGCCGTGAGTGGCCATCTTCGAGCCGGGCAGGGCCTGCGGGATCCCGTGGGCGCCTGACGAGCCGTTGTGCGCGTGCTGGCTCCATCCGGACTCGCGGTTCCAGAGGTTGACGAGGCTCCTGCGCTGCTTCTTGCCCCAGCCGTAGCGGTATTGCATGTAGTTCTTCGCGTACCACTGGTTGTACTTCACCGTGCCGAAGCGGTGAGGTGCCTTGCCACGCGACGGCGGCCGGTTGGTGCGGTCCTTCTTCGCGGCGACACTCGTGGCTTTCACCGCAGCGGTCGTCGGCGCCGAGGCCGTGGCCGGCACAGCGACGGTGCCGAGGATCAGCGGGATGCTGATGGCACCGGCGACAGTGGCGCGGATTCTGCTGGAAGTCATTGCGTTTCTTCTCCTGAGGTGTTGGTGCAGGTGCGGTCGTGATGCCCTGTGGCCGGCGTGCCTAATCGTGAGCTGGCACACATGGGACCGGTGGTCAGTACCAGTGGTGGCGCTTCCAGAAACTCCACGCCTTGACCGGCGAGCCATAGCGGCCCTTGATGTAGTCCAGGCCCCAGTCGATCTGGGTCTCCGGGTTGGTGCGGTAGTCCTTGCCGTGGCTGCGCATCTTCGAAGCCGGCAGCGACTGCGGGATTCCCCAAGCCCCCGAGGACCGGTTGACAGCCTTATAGTTCCAACTCGATTCCCGGAACCAGAGTTTCTTCAACGCGACGAACTGCTTGCGGTTCCAGCCGTAGCGGATGACCGAGGCTTCCTGGGCGTACCACTGCGAGTAGGCCACAGTCCCGAATCTGGCCGGCGCTTCGGACCGACTGGGCCGCGGCAGATCCCGATTGGCCGAAGCCACGGCGGGGATCCCGCCCACGAGGGCAATGGTCAGTGCTGGAGCAATCAGGCGATTCATACATTCCGGCGGGTCGGGCGGCGCGGATCGACGCACGCACAAGGAGCCCGTTCCGATCCGTGGCGACCCGGATCGATCCTGCCGGATAACGTCGTCACGGACAGGCCACCGGAGGGTGGCACGGGGTGGCCCCGAACGAGTACTCCGCCGCTTCCCCACGGCATCAGCGCAACCGCTTGAGATCACCCAGGCGTCCTGTCAGGTCCACACTGACCCCAGACACCGATGTAGTTCAACCGCGGTTTCCGTGACATATGTCACGCCCATACCGTCCTATAGCGACTAAATCGGACGTCGACCTACGGAATCCGTTGTTGATCAGTACCAGTTGTGCGAATGCGAATGCCCGAGCGCCGCCGCCGGGGTGCCGTAGCCGCTCTTGATGTAGTGCAATCCCCACTTGATCTGGGTCTCAGGGTTAGTCGCCCAGTCGCCGCCGAACATCGACATCTTCGAACCAGGCAGGGCCTGTGGGATGCCATGTGCGCCCGACGAACTGTTGTGCGCGTTCTGGCTCCATCCCGACTCTCGCTGCCAAAGTTGCTCCAACGCGCTGAACTGGTCGTCGCCCCAGCCGTACTTCTGCGCCATGTACTCGCGGGCGAACCACTTGTTGTAGGCGACGGTGCCGAACTGATGCGGAGATGAACTGCGACTGGCGCGGAAGTCCCGCTTCTGGCGCTCAGCGGCTGATTTCCACGCGGAGCCACCGGGAAGCTCGACGTTCACGATCGGATCCGCGGGCTTCGACGCATGGACCACGGAAAGGCTCGCGGCGGCACCGCTGGTCTCAGCGGCGGGCGCGCTCTGGGATACCAGGATGAGCGCTGCGGCCGGCACAGCGACAGCCAGTGCCCCGATTCCGACGCGGGTGAGGCGAGTGGGCATAGGACTCCTCCAGACAGTCGTCCGGAACATGCCCGTCGACAGTGGCGGTCAATCGTGAGCCCGCTCACAGCCCCCGTCGGTAGCGGTTGGCGCGACAGCGTCGAGCATCCTCGACGCTGTCCGACGAACCCTAAACCTGCATCATTCGGCGTTCGTGCACTTTCACCTCGACGCGCGAGGCGGCGCGCCCTATCAGGGCCCCGCCCAACCGCCCCCTACAACGGGTAGTCCTCGAGGAGTTCGGTCACGAGGGCGGCGATCGGGGAACGCTCTGATCGGGTCAACGTGACATGAGCGAACAGTGGGTGCCCCTTGAGCCGATCGACGACGGCGACCACCCCGTCGTGGCGACCGACGCGCAGATTGTCCCGCTGCCCCACGTCGTGGGTCAGCACCACCCGCGAGTCACGTCCGATCCGGCTGAGGACGGTGAGAAGCACGTTGCGTTCCAGCGATTGCGCCTCGTCGACGATGACGAACGAGTCGTGCAGTGAACGGCCCCGGATATGGGTCAGCGGCAGGACCTCGAGCATGTCGCGGTCCACGATTTCGTCGACGACCTCCGCGGTGGTGACCGCTTGCAGAGTGTCGTGCACCGCTTGCGCCCACGGACCCATCTTTTCCTGCTCGGAGCCCGGCAGATAGCCCAACTCCTGGCCGCCGACCGCGTAGAGCGGACGGAACACGATGACCTTGCGGTGCTGCCGTCGTTCGAGGACCGCTTCCAGGCCCGCGGACAGTGCCAGCGCACTCTTACCCGTCCCGGCCCGGCCACCCAACGACAGGATTCCGACGCTGGGATCCAGCAGCAGGTCCAGGGCGATGCGCTGTTCGGCGCTGCGTCCGTGCAGTCCGAACGCCTCCCGGTCGCCACGCACCAAGCGCACCTGTTTGCCCTCGGTGACCCGGCCGAGCGCCGATCCGTTCTCGCTGGTCAAGATCAGCCCCGTGTGGCAGGGCAGGTCCCGCGCCTGGTCGAGATCGGCGATGTCGTTGCGGTACAACTCATCAACCCACTGGGCGGCGACGTCGACTTCCTCGATCCCGCTCCATTCGCTGGTTGCGGCCAGCTCGGCGCGGTACTCCTCTGCGATCAGGCCCACCGCCGAGGCCTTGACCCGTAACGGCAAGTCCTTGGACACCACCACCACGTGATGACCCTCGGCTGCGAGGTTGCGGGCTACCGCCAGAATGCGGGTGTCGTTGTCACCGATCTGGAAGCCGCTGGGCAAGATCGAGGGATCGGCGTGGTTGAGTTCCACGCGCAGCGTCCCGCCGTTGTCCAGGGGTACGGGTTGGTCGAGGCGTCCAGCCGAGATCCGCAGGTCGTCGAGCAGGCGCAGCGCAGTGCGCGCGAAGTAGCCGAGTTCGGGGTGGGTTCGCTTGCCCTCGAGTTCCGCGATGACCACAGCCGGCAACACCACTTCGTGCTCGTCGAAACGCAGGATCGCGTGGGGATCTGAGAGCAGAACGCTGGTGTCGATGACATAGGTGCGGAATGGATCGTCAAAGGGCACGCTGGGCCTCCGTTCCACGGATCCCGGACGGATCCGGTATGCCAGGACCCTAGGCGCCACGCGCCGACCACCGCGGATGCCACGCCGTCGCGCACCGATGCCATCTGCCTGGACGCCGGTGAGCCTCGGGTCCGGCTGACGCGCCGGGAGCAGACCTCAGTTGCCGAAGCGGCGCTGCCGGTCGGCGTAGGCACGCATGGCCCGTAGGAAGTCGACGCGGCGGAAATCCGGCCAGTACGCCTCGCAGAAGTAGAACTCGGAATGGGCGCTCTGCCACAGCAGGAAACCTGAGAGCCGCTGCTCCCCGGACGTGCGGATCACCAGGTCGGGATCCGGCTGGCCGCGGGTGTACAGGTGCTCGGCGATGTGCTCGGGTTCCAGGACCTGCGCCAGATCGTCCAGGGTCGTCCCGCGCCCGGCATGTTCGGCGAGCAGGGAGCGCACCGCGTCGACCACCTCGCGCCGCCCGCCATAACCCACAGCGACGTTGACGGTCATGCCGTCCACGTCACGGGTGGCGGCGTCGGCTTCCTTGAGGGCGGTCGCGGTCTCCACCGGCAGTAGGTCCAAAGCACCCACCGGGTGGATGTGCCACTCCCGGGTCGCAGCCAGGTCGTGGACGGTGTCGGTAATGATCCCGAGAAGCTGATCCAGTTCTTGTGCGGGCCGGGTCAGATTATCGGTGGACAAGAGCCACAGCGTGACCACTTCGACGTTGACGTCGTCGCACCAGCGCAGGAACTCGGCGATGCGTTCACCGCCCACTCGGTGTCCGGCCGAGGCGCTCGTGCCCTGCAGCGTGGCCCAGCGCCGATTGCCATCCAGGATCACGCCGACGTGGCGGGGTACGCGGTCGGTGTCGAGACCAGCGAGCAACCGACGCTCGTACAGCGAGTACGCGACACTGCGCAGACCCATGCCCACCTCCTTTTTGTGGAGAGTACCGCGCCACGGGTACAACAACGCCGTCTTGGCCCCGGTCGCGCCACGCTCGGAGGTCACAAGTGCGTATCGACCGGCGTCCGTCCAGGCTAGAACCCCGGGTCGTCCTCTTCTTCTTCAAAGCGGGCGGAGGTCTTCTTGGGCCCCCGCACCCGGTCGCGTACGAGGAACTCGGCGGCTTCCACGACCGACACCTGCTGGGATTTCTTACCCCTGATGATGACTGCGGACGTTCCCACGCCCAGCGCCACCCGGGGTTTGTCGGTCACCACCACTACGGCCTTCCCGGACTCCCGCAGGGCGATCACCTGGTCCAGGCAGGTCTCGCGAAACGGACGGGTGCCCATCGTCGCGGTGTGGTCAAAGATGATCATGGAGACTGGGGCGTGTCGTGCCACGCCGAACGCGATCTGGTCGCGGATCTGCTTGCCGAGATCCTCGATCGACCGGTGAAGCAGGCCATCGACCATCGCGGTGCGGGCCACCGGTTGCACCATTTGGTCGATCTGCGCGTCCCGCAACCCGTAGATCCCCGCGAGCATGCGGATGGTCTGTTCGACGCTGAGCTCTCGCACCCAACGCGGTTGCGGCGACGCGAGCAGCAGGACACTGGGTGCGCGCGTCATCTCGCCTTGGTCGATCGGGAGCAGACCCGCCCAGGCGCGGGCGGCGGCATTGGTTCGCACTGGATTGCGGCTGACCATGATCAGCGCCTCCCCCGGCCCGACCTCGGCGTTGAGTTCGCGGAATACCCAGTAGGACTCCCGGTCGTGGGATCCCATCATGCGCGGGACACCTTTGATGATCTGTCGTTTCTTGCGCAGCCGGGTGCCTTCCATGCCGGCGTGCGAGAACGTGGCCAGGGGGTTCACACGGTCCGCCGGATGTTCACTCCGCGACCGAACAACAGGACAAGTCCGGTCACCAGGATGATGAGGATCACGCCGAAGGACAACGCGTAGTTGGTCCATGACGTGAGGACCTCCGGCCAGACAGCGGCACGGTAGAAATCGAGCACGCCGTGGAACGGATTGAGGTACAGGTACGGGACCATCCACTCCGGGAAGTTCTTCTGCGACCACAGGATCGGGCTGCCCCAGAAGAACGCCCTGGTCATCACCGATGCGAACACCTCGATGTCCGGCCACCGCAGTGCCAGCCCGGCCTGGAAGGTGGCGAACCCCAGACACAGGAGGAACTGCATCGCCATCGCCACCGGGAACAAGGCGGTTCCCCATGTGAGACCGGCCCCACCCACGAAGATGAAGACCAAGATGATGGGGATCGAGGTGATGAACTCGAACATCCCGACAAGCACCATCCGAAGCGGCCAGGTCACCGGCGACAGAGGGCTGGACTCCAGCACGTCACCGAAGCGGATGAACGCCCGGGGGCTCTTGCGGATCGTCTGCGAGAGCCAGGTGAACGGATAGATCCCCGTGATCAGGAAGACGATGAACGGTTGCAGGCCGATCCCGCGACCGCCGGCGAAGATGAACGAGAACACCGCCCACATCAGCATCGCCAGCAGGAACGGCTCACCCAGCGTCCACACGAAACCCAGACGGTAGCGGCGGTACAGCGTTTTGAGGTCCTGCCGGACCATCAGTGCGATCGTCCGCCGGCGCCCAGGCAGGCTCGCGAGGTCGGAGATCATGGCCCCGATGCTAGTTGTCGGTGGGCGTGGACCCCGCGCCAGACACCCGGTCGGCGCCCTGGGAGACCTGCGCTTGCTCCGCACCGCGCGAGGATCCGGACTGCTGCTGTGCGATCGCCTGCTTGGCCCACAGTGTGGCCTTGTGCTCGGCGTAGAACGAGAAGAACGGGACGGTCCCGGCGAGCATGATCAGCAGCGTGCGCGGGAACACCTGCCATTTGCACCGCAGGGACAGGTCCAGCACGGTGACCAGGTAGACCATGTAGGCATAACCGTGGACCATGGCCACGGGCGTCTCGATGTGCCAGATGTAGCGCAGCGGCATAGCCACGAAGACCAGCAGCAGCAGTAGCACACCGACCACGTACGCCATCACCCGATAGCGCGTCAGCGAACCCGACATCAGTCGACCAACTCCTCTTCGCGCTGGGTTTCCACCGTGCGCTGATCTGCGATGACCTTGTACCAGAACCAGCCGACGAAACCGACGAAGACGACCCACTGCACCGCGTAGGCGGCGTTCTGCCAGTCCAGGGTCTGCTGCCGGTGCGCGGAGTCCCACTGCCACCAGCCCAACCGGATGAACACGATCGAGATGACCAGGCACAGGATGTGCCAGGGGATCCATCGCGGCTGCAGGAGGTAGCTACGCATCAGGACGTCGTGCGCCCTTCCGGCGTGCGCTCAGCGGGGGCGTCGGGGTCGCCGGACTCGGGGAAGTCGACCCGTTTGATCTGCTTGTTGAGCGACTTGAACAAGAACACGGCCGCGACGATCAGAGCCAGGAAGGTGAGAAAACCCGCCATTCCAGGACCGACGGTACTGGGGTCGGGGAGTTCGCCTTGGGCGGCGAGGATAGACGACACATCTGTGAGTTTACGCCGCCTGTCCCCGCTGGCCCACCCGGCTGCTACCTCAGCCCGGCGAACAGATCGTCTTCAGGACCCTGGTCTGGCAGAAAACTGAGCGCCAACTCGAAGTCCTCGGTGGGCCACACCTGCCGGGCGATCTCGGCTGGCAGCACGAACCAGTGCCCGGCTGGATCGATCTGCGACTCGTGGGCCTTCAAGGCGGCGTCGCGGATCTCGAAGTACTCCCCGCACTGCACCCGGGTGGTCACACGGTGACTGTCGTCGGGGCGGGCGAGGATGTCGTCGATCCAGTCCGCATAGGGCGATTCCAAGCCGTTCGAGATGGCAGCCTCGTGCAGGGCCACTACCTTCTGCTGGTGGAAGGTTTGGTGGTAGTACACCTTGCTGACCTGCCACAGCGGCGCAGCCTGGGCCACAGCTGCCATGGTGACCTCGTGACACCGGATGTGATCGGGATGCGGATATCCACCGTTCTCGTCGTAGGTGGTCACCACCTGTGGACGAAACTGCAGAATCTGCTCCACGAGCGGACCCACCGCCACCTCCAGGTCGATCTCCGCGAAACTCCCCTGCGGCAGGGGCGGTGGCGGGTCTCCGCTGGGAAATCCTGAGTCCTCAAAACCGAGCCAGGCGTGTTCCACACCGAGGATCTGCGCGGCTCGGGCCATCTCCTCGCGCCGCAACAGGGCAAGCCGGGCCGGATCCACGCTCAGTCCAGGATTCAGCACGTCGCCGCGTTCGCCGCCGGTGCAGGTGACCACCTTGACCCGAACCCCCTCGGCGACGTACTTGGCCGTGCTCGCGGCCCCCTTGCTCGCCTCGTCGTCGGGATGGGCGTGTACGTGCATCAAACGCAGGCCGGTGTCCACGCGCGCAAGGATAACGCGCTGCCGCCACGGCCGACCCGCCAGCGGCGAGGTCTGCTTGCGGTGATGGGGTTGCGACAACGATCCCAGCCGGTTCGGGTACCCAAAATGCCTGGTAACCGGCACAATGGCGCAAAACGGCCCTCCGGTCACGCACTAGGCGTCGCCGGTGGGCCGCCGTATCGATAACAGGAGTGATGACGTGAGTGAGCAGAAGGTCACTTGGCTGACCCAGGACGCCTACGACCGACTGGCCGAGGAACTCACCGAGCGTGAAGAGGTGACCCGGGCGAAGATCACCAGGACCATCGAACTGGCCCGCGAAGAGGGGGACCTGAAGGAGAACGGCGGGTACCACGCGGCCAAGGAAGACCAGGGCCGCAACGAGGCCCGTATCCGCGAACTCAAACACCTGCTCGAGCATGCCCGCGTCGGCCGACCCGAGGACACCGTCGAGGGTGCGGTGAGCCATGGGTCCACGGTGACCATCGAGTTCCCGGGCGGCGATCGGGAGGCGATGCTGGTCGCGTCCCGCGAGGAGAAGGAGCACACCGATCTGGAGATCTGCTCCCCGGACTCACCGCTCGGTCGGGCCCTGCTGGGCAAGCACGCCGGTGCCGAGGTTTCCTACGATCTGCCCAACGGCCGCACGATGAAGGTCAAGATCGTAGAGGTTCACGACTAGGCACCGGTTGTTGGTGAAGCTATGACGAGTCAGTGACTTTTGGGTAGCGCCAAGACCAGCAGGTCGAGCCGGCAGCATCCGCTGTCAGCGCGCGATGTAGCCCCCATCGATGTACAACTCGAGCCCGGTCACGAAGGACGCATCGTCACTGGCGAGGTAGGCGACACCCGCGGCGATCTCAGCGGGAAGACCCAGTCGACCCATCGGTGTCAGATCCAGCATGGCCTGCTCGATGGGTGTTCCCTTGGCCTGGTCCAGGATCGGGGTATCGATGAAACCCGGGTGCACCGAATTGACCCGGATCCCCTTGTCCGCCCAGTGCAGAGCGATGTTCTTGGTCAGCGTGCGCACTGCACCCTTGGCCGCGTGATACGCCGGCGAAGAACCGAAGCCGCCGCTGGTCCCGAAGATCGAACTGATGTTGATGACCGAGGCGTGGTCGGACGCGGCCAGCGCGTCGGCGCAATGCTTCATCCCCAGAAACACGCCGGTCTGGTCGATGGCGATCGTGTGCTCCCAGTCCTCCAGTGAGGTGTCCTCGATCGCGGCCAGATCACCCATCCCGGCGTTGTTGACCAGGATGTCCAACGACCCGAACTGATCAACCGCCGAGGCCACGGCTGCGTCCCACTGATCGGGGGACGTGACATCCAAGTGCGCATACGCGGCTGTTCCGCCGCCGTCTTCGATCTGTCGGCACAGCTGTTGGCCGGCGTCGTCCTGAACGTCGGTCACCAGGACGCTGGCACCCTCTTCGGCGAGTCGTTCGGCGGTTTTCGCCCCGATTCCGCTGGCGGCGCCTGTTACCAGGGCCACCCTTCCAGTCAGCCTTTGCATGAGCAATTCCTTCCGCTGGGCGTCCACGTGCTGTTTCACGCTAACCCGGGTCGGACGCGCAAGGCCAGACCTTCATCGGATGACGGGCAGGCCCTGCGCTTCCCATGCCACGATCCCGCCATCGAGATCCTGTGCTTTCTCGATGCCCGCATCGGACATCTGCTGCATCGCGGTCTTGGAGCGGTTCCCGCTGCGGCAGTACACCGCATAGGTGGTGGCCGGGTCGAGTTCGGACACCTGCTGGGCGAAGGTGGCGGATTCCACATCCATGTTCACGGCGTTCGGCAGATGGCCCGACGCGAATTCACCGGGCGTGCGGACATCGAGGGTGACCACTGCGGCCTGTTTGGTCAGCTCGTCGAACTGACTGGGCGACAGGGTGGTCGACGTGCTCGAGGAGCAGGCCGTGAGGGCGAACAACATCATGACGGCGACGAGCAGTTTACGCATAGGGATCATGGTACCCCCTAGGGGTATATTCTCAAAAACCGGAACGGGCTCAGCCGGCGGCTACGGCGAAACCCTTCGACTCCAGGTCGGCCAACAGTTCCGCCGCATGCTCAGAACCTCTGACCTCGACCTCCACGACGACCGCGCATTCGTCGACTCGCAAGCGCGGATCGACCCGATTGTGAGACACGGTCACCACGTTGCCCTTGCCAGCGGCGATCTCCGCCAGCAGCCGGTCGAGGTGCCCGGGCTTGTCGGGGATGCGCGCCGAGATGACCATGTACCTACCGGCGGCAACCATGCCGCGCTGCACGATGCGCAGCAGCAGCAACGGGTCGACGTTGCCTCCGGACAGCGTGACGACCAGCGGTGGCTCGAAGAGTTCCGGGTGGATCAGAACCGCCGCCAGACCCGCAGCGCCGGCGGGTTCGACGACCAGTTTGCTGCGCTCCAGACAGGTGACAACCGCTTGGGCGATCTGCTCGTCGTCGACGGTCAGGAATTCCACCCCGGCCCGTTCGATGATCCCGAACGGCAGCTGACCCGGTCGCGCCACAGCGATTCCGTCAGCCATGGTGCTCATCGTGTCCAGCGGCACCGGGTGTCCGGCGGCCAGCGACGGCGGATAGGACGCGGCGTGCGAGGACTGGACGCCCACCAGTCGCACATCGGGCAAAGACTGACCCAGACCGAGGCTGACCCCAGCCAGCAACCCACCACCGCCGGTGCACACCGCGACGGTGCGGACCTCCGGGTGCTGTTCGGCGATCTCGAGGCCAACCGTCGCCTGGCCGGCAATGACATCCGGGTGGTCGAAGGGATGGATCAACACAGCGCCGGTCCGCTGGCTGTAGGCAGTGGCAGCCACGAGCGCATCATCAACGGTGTTACCGGTGAATTCGACCTGGGCCCCGTACGCCAGCGTTGCTTCGATCTTGGGCAGCGTCGCCCCCTCTGGCATGAACACCGTGGAGCGCACGCCGAGCAGCGCCGCGGCGAGTGCCACGCCTTGTGCATGGTTGCCGGCACTGGCCGCGACCACTCCGCGCGCCCGCTCCTGCGGACTCAGTTGGGCGATCCGGTTGTACGCCCCACGGATCTTGAAGGAGCCGGTGCGCTGCAGGTTCTCGCACTTGAGATAGACCGGGCCGCCGACCAGTTCGGTCAACCAGCGGGCGGGCACCGCGGGCGTGCGGAAGACGATGCCTTCCAGACGCTCGCGGGCTTGCTGGATCTGGGCGGGGCCGACAACGGACGACTCGGCCTCGTCGCCGGCGCTGGTCACAGTTCGCCCTCGTCCACCGGGCGGGACAGTTCGGCGAGCATCTTGTGCACTTCACGGGTCATGGGGTCCACGTCGGCCACCTGCTGTGGCCGCAGTGCCGCGTGATGCCCAGGCACTGCCCGAGGTCCGGCACCGAAGGCCACGACCGTAGCCGTCAGATAGTTCACACACTCGCGTCCGCCGATCGGCGCGATTTCGGCCTCGGTGAAGAAGCCGCCCACCGGCACCCCGAGCCGGGCACGCGCCACCGTCGCGTCGTGGTCGGCATTGCCGAACATGAACCGGCCCCGCGTGGTGGACGCGAACAGCAAGGCGCCAGCCAGGCGGGGGTCCATTCGCGCCGCCACACCCTCCAGCATCACGTTGAGGTCCTCGTCGGCGGCCGCCTCGTCGCGCACGTGGAACTGGACCGTGGCCCCGACCGGAATGGGAGCCACCATCTGCAGCGCCCCGCGTTGCCCCTCGGCGGCCTGGAAGTCGTGGATGAGGAAGTCCCCGATCCGGGGATCCTGCGCGGACACGGAGACGCCGATCTGCATACCGGACAGCGCCAGGCTGCGCTCGGGCTCTTCGAGGGCCGCGATCACCTCTTGGGCGCGCAAGGCGGCGGGGGTTCCAGCCAACGACTTGAGCAGAAAACCCTCGGCCTCGGTGACCGTGAGAATCGGGCCGACCGGCCGGCACGCAGGACTGATCAGGGTGTCGACTTCGACGTGCCCACCGAGCATCACTCCCACAGCTCCGCGGTTATGGATGCGCCCGTCCAGCAGGAAGCGCGTGGTCCGGGCAGGCGCTGGTCCCGAGGCAACCCCCCCGACGACCGGAAGATCCGTCATGAGTTCTGCGGCGTGAGCGGCGAAATCGGTCGCGGGGAACGACCACGGGTCGGTGAACATGATGGCGACGACATCGTCGCGGCGACGACCGGGAAGCCCCACGATCCGGTGACCGTCGGGTCCAGCCATGACTTCCAGGTGGAAGGAACGTGCACGCAGGCCTGGCATCCGAGCAGCCCACACGGACACCGCGGTGCCCTGATCGCTGCCCCGCCCGTCGGCCAGCACACCGGAGGCCGACGTTCCGATGACGGTCGCCGAGGTCAGATGCGCCTGGGACGCCAGCATGGCCTGCTCGACGTCTTCGGCGTTGTCCGCGGCCACGAAGACGAAGGCCAGGTTGGGTGCCGAGCCCAACATCATCAACGCCTGCTTGACCGCTTTGCGCGCCAGAGCAGTCATATCCGCCGGGCCGGGGCCCTGCGCGATCGCCAGTCCCTCACCAACCAGTCCCACCGCAGTATTCTCGCCCATCGACGGGCGCCATCGGCGGTTGGGCACACATCCGTCACCCAACCGTGGCGTGGAGCGGGGCCCAGTGGGCCGACGATTCGGGGTTTTCGGCGACTTCGGCGCGGGCTGGATGCTTGGTCTGGCTGCGCAGGTGGCCGGCGATTGGATGACCCACGACCAGTGATCGCTCGTCGGAAGACTCAACTCCGACTTCCCGCGGGACGCATCGCGCGCCTGACCTCGCTGAGCGCGGTTGAAAACCTACCCATGATGTGACTCTGGGATACACCCGGGATGCGCGAATACTCGACCGCACTGAGCCCGAAAGACAAGAACGTGGCCGCCCCCTAAGCCTGGAGGCGGCCACGTTCCGCAGCGGTTACAGCGACTTCTTGGCCAGGTACCAGTCCGTCAGGTTCAGCGAGTCGTCCGCGAGGCGCTTCTTGAGGTCCTCGGTCGTGCGCGGGGCACCCACCACAACCTCGTCACCGGGGGTCCAGTTGGCCGGGCAGGAGACGCCCTCCCGGTCGGAGGTCTGCAGTGCGTCGATCAGGCGCAACAGTTCGT
>Ga0116164_10001484_pt1 | contig 17804 bp, 14 predicted proteins | sample AD_UKC109_MetaG_FD_89888 | JGI IMG/M metagenome (GOLD analysis project Ga0116164, IMG submission 89888) | Active sludge microbial communities of municipal wastewater-treating anaerobic digesters from Hong Kong - AD_UKC109_MetaG | ecosystem: Engineered > Bioreactor > Anaerobic > Digestate... | reverse complement strand
GCCGTCGCCACATGCACTTCGATCGTGCTGTGGTTGACGCCCGCCGTGCGGTAGGTGTTCTCGACGACGACGTCCGCCTGTGCGAATCCCTTTTCCACATCGCCAAAGCGCAGCGGGAAATGATCGCACATGTTTGTGCCGTCGATCGCGTTGAAATCGGCGGTATGCTTGTACTGCGACCAGTTATCGTGCACGAGCGGTGCGCCGGGCTGCAGCGCTTCGAACGGATCGAGCACCGGTTCGAGCAGCTCGTATTCCACGTGGATTTTTTCGGCGGCCTCTTTTGCGGCATGCGCCGTATCCGCGGCTATGGCGACGACCGGCTCGCCATGGTAACGCACCTTTTCGCGCGCAAGGATCGGCTGGTCCGCGATAAACGCGCCGAAATTGGTCGGGAGGTCCTCCCCGGTCAAAACAAGCCGCACGCCGGGGACCGCTCTGGCCTCGGTAAGGTCGTAGGATACGATTTTTGCGTGCGCATGGGGAGATTGATAAATCGCCGCATGCAGCATATCGGGAAAGGAGACGTCCGGACCGAATACCGCCGTGCCCGTCGCCTTTTCATAGGCGTCCTTGCGAATCAGCGGATGGCCGATCACGTTATAATCGCCCATAATTCCGGCTTCGCCCGCCCGCTCGACGTATACGTTGCCGTCCCTCTCCGATTGGCTTTCATTCATCGTTGTCTTTGTATCGCTGTCCATAATTAAGAAAGTCTACCGCCTTTCCGGGAAATTTTCGGAGTAAACGCATAATCGACCTCAAAATTCATAATCGATTATCCACAAATTCATTATAGAAAAAGCAGCGAAAGCATGCAAATACTTCTTGAAAAGCACTTGCCGTTATCGATCATTCAGGATTTGCTGAAGATGCGTTCGAATTCGTCGGCCGCAAAACGCCGGACGTTTGCTTCATATGCGGTAAAATCCGACAGGAATTTTTTCCCCGCGGGCGTCAGCGCGGTTTTTCCGCCGTTTTTACCGCCCTGCTGCCGCGTTAAAACCTCGTAACCGAGCTCCTCTTCCAGATGGTTGAGCATTTTCCAGGCCTTGCTGTAGGAAACGGAGATGTGGGAGCATGCTTCGCGGACCGAATGCGTTTCGTCGATCAGCGTAAGCAGGAGCTTGATGCGTCCGCCCATAAACGCGGACTCTTTTCCAAGCCGGATACGCAGAAAAGGCCGGAAAAGCTGTTCGTTATGCACCGTGATCAATTCGGCGTCCTGCTCGGCGCGGTCAAGGTCGGGAAGGATCCCGCGGTCCGACACGTCCAGCCACTGCCGCTCGATTCCAAGCGAGCGCAGGGCGTCGGGAATACCGCCTCCGCCTGAATAGGAGAGGAATTGCGGGAATATTTCGGAAGAAAGGAGTATAGGATGGCCGCCCCTGTGACGATAGGAAGGGGCGGCGGCCAGCGCGTTGAGCTCGATCAACTGCGTCAGTGTGCTCGGGCTGAATAACGCGGTGTTCGCAGGGGTAAACAATGCACGGGCGCATTTCCCCTGCAGATATCCGATTCCCAGCTGCGCAAGCTCCAGGAGCTCCGCCTGGTCATAATGATCGACTTTCAGAAACAGAATCGAGTATAAGGCGAGCTCCCGCTCGATCACATCGGCATCGTACCCTGTGATGATGACGATCGGGTTGACGTCCGCCTTCAGAAACGTCATCACAATACGTTTGATCGCAGAAATCGAGCCGACCGGACGCATGGAACTCGGCTGGTCTTTCCAGGTCTTCGTATTAGCCGCGGCGATAATGCCGCCGGTTTGCGTGATTTGCTGTTCCATGATCGTCCCGTTTGCTTTACAGAATTTGTATCATAATAATCTTTCCCGATCAAAACTGTCAATGATCCAAAGCGAGGCGAACGACGCAGCCGGGTGCAGAAGAGATGAAATCAGCGGGCCTTCAGGGCCGCCTCCTTTTCTTTCATTTGATTGCGGTTGAGAGCAAGCTTCGCGATGCTGGCGGCATTGGAAAAATGTTTGTTGAGTTCGCTCTGCAGCGCCATAAAATTATGATTTTTCAGGAATGTCAGCAGCAGCTCGTGCGATTCGGCGAAATATCCGAGGTCGTCGTAGGACATGACCGTGAGGTTTGCCCACTGCGGCGCGCAGGCGATGTGCCACATCTTTTCAAGGATCGGGTTGTCGGCAAGCTTGATGATGGTCAGATGAAACTCGGAGTCGTGGTCGATGAGCGCATAGCGGTCCTTGCGCTCCACGTCCTCCCACATATTTTTGAGGAGCGCCTCCAGGTGGTCCAACGCCTCTTTTGTTACGGCGTGGATGGCCTCTTCGGCGGCCATGCATTCCAGCACGGACCGCATGGTATATGCCTGCTCCAGCTTTTTTTCGGTTGCGGGCAAGACAAACGAGCCGACGTACGGGCGGTTTTCCACGAAGCTCATTTCTTCGAGCGTACGCAGGGCTTCCCGTACGGGCGCCTGGGATATATTCAGTTCGCGCGCAATCTGGCTTTCTACGATCCGTTCGCCGTCGCTCAGCTTTCCCTGAATGATCATATCGCGAATATAGGAGCATACCTGATCACTGATTTTGGTTTTTCGGATTTGTTTCATTCGTTCCTTTCCCGCTCAACGGTCGGTCGTTTCAAGTTTGGGTAGCGCGTTCATATTTTGCGCGGCAGAAAAATAGATAATCGATTTTATATTGCCAAACAACAGACCCAAATACTATATATAGTTGATTTGGCTAATCTGATCATAGAGCCAAATCAAAGAGAAGTCAATCTTTTTGAAGGAAGGGAATCCTCCGGTATCGCCGGATAAAGGCGGATACGCAGGCGCGCGATATGCCCGGATCATGCGGTTTCGGCGGACGGACCGGCGCGAATGCCCATAAAAACAAGCCGGTAAATCAACTGCGATATGGTTAATAAACGACGTACGGCCGTTTCCCGGCGGTGTTACGCATAATCGATTATGAAATTACGTGGGCCAACAGTTATTCGCGCGGGGCAATTGGGAACACGCCCGAAAGCAGTGCGATTTTATTGAGTTTTATGCTTGACAAGCGGGAAAAGGGGGTTTAATATGAAATCATCGATTATCGATAATCGATCAAAAAGAGCGGCTTCGCTCGCGTTATCCAAACAAATCAAATAAATCATTCGCGCATCTGCAATGCGAGGTCAGACAACAGATCAATCAATGAAAAGAGGCCGAAAGCGAGAATATGATTCAGGACAGACAGGTTGAGCAAATGCAGCGCCTGAGCGCCGATATCCGCAAAGAAACGGTGCGCGCGATAGGTGCGGCCGGATTCGGACACATCGGCGGTTCGGTATCGATCGCGGACGTGCTGGCGGTTTTGTACGGGGGCTTAATGAAAATAGACCCGAAAAACCCGAAATGGGAGGACCGCGACTGGCTGGTGATGTCGAAGGGACACTGCGGGCCGGGGCTGTACGCGGCGCTGGCACTCGCGGGATATTTTCCGATGGAGTGGCTGAAAACGGTCAACAAGCCGGGCACGAACCTGCCGAGCCATGCCGACGCGCAGAAAACGCCGGGCGTAGATATGACGACGGGTTCGCTGGGACAGGGAATGTCCTCCGCGGTCGGCATCGCGCTGGGCAACCGGATTCAGAAACGCGAAAGTTACACGTACTGCATCATCGGCGACGGCGAGCTGAACGAAGGTGAGGTTTGGGAGGGCTGCGAAGCGGCGGCGCATCAGAATCTCGATCATCTCATCGTCTTTGTGGACTGGAACAAAAAACAGCTCGACGGAAAGCTGGAGGATATCTGCAAGCCGCTTTCGATCGAGCAGAAGTTCACCGCCTTCGGGTTCGACGCGCGGACCGTCTGCGGATATGACGTCGCCGAAATATATAAGGCGGCGGAAGCGGCAAAAACGGTTTCCGGAAAGCCGCACGTCATCATACTCGACACCATCAAGGGCCTTGGCATCAAGTTTGCCGAAGAACAGGCTTTTAACCATTACATGACTTTTGACAGCGAGGCTGCGGAAGCCGCCTGCGCCGAGATCGACAAACGTCTGGCGGACGGAACTTATCCCAGAGGTGATTTCAGATGGTAAAACTGCGTAAAGAGATCACGCCGTCTCCCGAGGAGATGCGTTACGTTTACTGCAACGCCCTGATAGCGGCGGCGGAGAAGAACCCGAAGATCGTGTCCCTCGACTGCGACCTGAGCAGCTCCTGCGGAACGAAGGCTTTTAAAAAGGCATTTCCGGACAACGCGTTCAACCTGGGCATTCAGGAACAGAACGCCTGCGCAATGGCGGGCGGGCTGTCCGCCACGGGACTGGTGCCGTTTTTCCATACGTTTGCGGTGTTTGCGACCCGCCGCGTATACGACCAGATATTCCTCAGCTGCGCTTATGCGGGACAAAACGTTAAGATCGTCGGATGCGACGCGGGCGTAAGCGCCGCGTTCAACGGCGGAACGCATATGGCGTTTGAGGACGTCGGCATCATGCGCGTCATGCCGCATGTAACGATCGTGGAACCGTCCGATCCCGTGATGATGCGTTCGATCGTTCCGCAGGTCGCGGAAACATACGGCGTGTTTTACCTGCGCATGCCGCGCAAGACCGTCTATCAGATCTATGAAGAAGGGTCCGAATTCACCATCGGAAGAGCGGAGATCATCCGCGAAGGAACCGATGTGACGCTGATTGCAGCCGGGATGGAGGTCGTGCAGGCACTGCGCGCTGCGGAGCAGCTCGCAAAGGACGGCATTTCCGCCCGCGTGGTCGACATGTTTACGATCAAACCCATCGACGCGGATTGCATCAAGCGCTGCGCAGCCGAAACCGGCGCGATCGTTACCTGCGAAAACGAAAACATCATCGGCGGCCTCGGCAGCGCGGTGGCTGAGGTGCTGGTCGAGTCGAAGCCGGTCCCGATGGGGCGCGTCGGCGTCAAGGACGAATTCGGCGAAGTCGGCCCCCAGAGCTATCTGGAGGAACACTTCGGACTGACGGCACCGTTTATCGCGGATAAAGCAAAGGAAGTTATCGCGCGAAAAGCATAGGGCACAACGATTTATAAACAACAGCGAATTATGGTATTCCAGAAAATGAGCGAAGGAGATTCAACAATGAGCGAAACAGTAAGGAAGAAATACTGTGTAAACGGCGAGTGGAAAGACTCCAAGACGACCACGTGGATTGAAGTTACGGATTCGTCGACCGGCGAAGTTATCGCAGAGGTTCCGAGATGTACCGCCGAAGAGGTGGATGAAGCAATCGCGGCGGCGCACGCCGCTTTCCCGGCATGGTCGCAAATGTCGCTCAGCAAGCGCACCCAGATGATGTTCCGGTGGCGCAACGTGCTGATGGACCATCTTGAGGAGTTGACTGTTCTTTGCGCCAAAGAACTGGGCAAAACGCTCAGCGAAGCGCGCGGAGACGTCCTGAAGGCAATCGAACCGACAGAGCTTGCCTGCGCAACGCCGTTTATCTCCCAGGGCAGCGCGTCGCTCCAGGTTACGACCGGGTTCGACACCGCGACGTACCGCGTGCCGCTCGGCGTAATTGCCGGCATCGTGCCGTTCAACTTCCCGGCAATGATCCCGTGGGGCTGGATGGTCCCTCTGGCGATCGCGACCGGAAACACCGTCGTGCTGAAGGCGTCGTCGTTTACGCCGCTGACGTCGATGCGCATTCTGGAGCTGTTTTATGATGAAGCAGGCTTCCCCAAGGGCGTCGTCAACCTCGTTACCTGCTCGCGCAAGGAATCGGAGCTGTTCCTGACCGACCCGCGCGTGATGGCGGTCTCTTTCGTCGGTTCCACCGAAGTCGGCAAACATATCTATTCCGTCGCAGCCGCGCACGGCAAGCGCGTTCAGGCACAGTGCGAAGCAAAGAACCATGCGCTCGTATTGGAAGACTGCGACCTGGAGAGCGCCACAAACGCGATCATCAATTCGACCTACGGCTGCGCAGGCATGCGCTGCATGGCGCTGCCCGTCATTGTGGTGCAGGATAGCATCGGCGACCGGTTTGTCTCCCTGCTGAAGAAAAAGGCGATGAACATGAAGATCGGCTGCGCATACGATCCGGAAACCAAGCTCGGCCCGGTCGTCAACGCCAAGCATAAGCAGTCCGTCTGCGACTGGATCCAGAAGGGCGTCGACGAAGGCGCGGAGCTGGTGCTCGACGGACGCGGCCTCGTTGTGCCCGGCTTTGAAAATGGTTTCTTTGTCGGCCCCACGATTCTCGACCATGTAAAGCCCGGCATGTCGGTCGGCGACCGCGAGATATTCGGGCCGGTCACGGTTGTCAAGCGGGTCAAGGACTTCGACGAAGGCGTCGCCGTGATGAACGCCAACCCGTACGCCAACGGTTCGGCGATCTTCACGCAGAACGGCTACTATGCGCGCCAGTTTGAAATGCAGACGGACGGCGGCATGGTCGGCATCAACGTCGGCATCCCGGTACCGACCGCTTACTTCCCGTTCTCGGGCAATAAAGAATCGTTCTTCGGCGACCAGCATGTGCTCGGCCTTGACGGCGTCCGGTTCTATACGCGTGCCAAGACGGTGACCAAGCACTGGTACGACGAACATTCCCACAACAAGGCCATGGATACCTGGGAAGGCACCGTCGAGAGAATCTGACGCACCGGAAAAACGAAGTTATTTTGATCGGCAGGCCGGCACAGAGGCCGGCCCTGCCGAACGATTCGACGAATTTTTTTAACGAGCAAGTTTGCTGCAATGGATATGGAGGAATTATCGTGGTTCAGAATCAATATCTCAAATGGTTAAGTGGAACGGCGTCTTACTGGTGGAACGACAGCGCCGATTATGCAAGCATGGATCAGGCGATTGAAGACGGAGCGACCGGCGTTACCACGAACCCGCTTTTAATCAAGCGCACCTTATACGCAAATCCGGATTTCTGGCGCCCGTATCTCAAGTCCGCCGTCGGGCTGAAGGGCGATGAGAAAATCGAAGAGATCCTCCGCTGCGTTACGGCTGAGATTGCAAAAAAATTCTTACCGATCTATAAAGCGACAAACGGCGAGCAGGGATATGTCTGCGCGCAGGTAAACCCCAAGAAGCAGGGCGATGCGGAGATCATGTTTGAAATGGGCAAACGCCTGGCAAGCTGGGCGCCGAACATCGCCGTGAAACTCCCCGGCACGGCGGCGGGCATCGAAGCCATTGAAGAGCTGAGCGCCCAGGGGATCACCACGGTTGGTACGGTGAGCTTCACCGCGCCGCAGGCGGTGGAGATCGCCGCCGCGCAGCAGCGCGGACTGGAACGCTGCCGCGCCGCCGGCATCAAGACAGGCAAAGTATTTTCCGTCATCATGGTCGGCAGGCTGGACGATTATCTGCGCGACGTAGCGCACGACATGAAGTCGGACGTACCGGAGAGCGATATCATCCAGGCCGGTACCGCCGCCATTAAAAAAGCGTATAAAATCTGCAAAACGCGCGGTTACGAATCCAAGCTGATGCCCGCAGGCATGCGCGGAGGGTATCATGCTGAGGCGCTTGCCGGAGCCGACATGAGCATGTCGCTTTCAAGCGGGATACAGGCGGCCCTGGCGAAACAGGACAAACCCGCCGAACACATCGACGAGCCTGTCGATCCCGAGACGCTGCTTCGTCTGCTGACGATCCCGGAATTTGTGCGCGCATATGAGCTTGAAGCGCTGCCGGTTTCCGAGTTTATCCGCTTCGGCGCGTCACAGCGTACGCTTTCGCAGTTTGTCGACGCGGGCTGGGGCCCGATCGGCGAATTCAAGATCTGAGAAACCACAAAGAGACAGTTATTATCCTATCGCAACGGCTGATCTTACACGAATACAGGATTGATCCGAATCAATCGTTTCATCAGCACGGTTTAACCACAAGTACGGAGCAAACACAGGGGCAAGAACCGCACATTTCAAAAAGGCCGGAAGACCCCGGCCGTTACAGCGGATACGAAACACTCTGTTGACTGACGGATTTACATCAAAGTAAAGCTGCCATGAGTGTTTCCGTACGGATCGTTGACGTATGACTGCGCTCTTTTATTGACAGCGACAAGTTTTCCATAAAGCACTGGAAGGAGGAACCGCAATGGATCAGGAATCGATTATTGGAGCCTCGATTCCCCGTAAGGACGGCAGAATGAAGGTGATGGGGCGCGCCCAGTACGGTGCGGACATCAACCTCTACGGACAGCTTCATGCGGCCATTTGCCACAGCTCCTGCCCGCACGGGCGGATCAAGAGCATTCATATGGAAAAAGCGAAAGCATACCCGGGTGTTCGCGCGGTAATCATCGGCCGGGATTTCCCGACGTGTCATGGACAGTTTATCGCAGACCAGCCGATCATCGCCATCGACAAGGTCCGGTATCGCGGCGAGCCGGTTGCGGCCGTCGTAGCGGACACCGAGCGCATCGCCCGCGAAGCCGCGCGGCTGGTCGAGGTGGAATACGATCCGCTTCCGGTCATCGATTCGATGGAGGACGCGCTTGCCTGCAAGTCGCTCGTCCATGAGAACTGGGATGATTACATCATCTACGGGCTGACCCATCCTGTGAAGGATACCAACATCATCGACCGCTTTCAGCTCATTCACGGCGACGTGGAGAAGGGCTTTGCCGAGGCGGACGCGATCGTTGAAAACGAATTTTACTGCGGCATGCTCCAGCACGCCGTTATCGAAACACATGTTGCACTGGCCGATGCGACGCCCGACAATCTGACCATCTATTCTCCGGCGCAGTCCCCGTTTTCCGTGCGGAGCGCGATTGCAAAGATCCTCGGGTACCGGATGGATCAGGTGAAGATTGTCGTCACCGAAATCGGCGGTGCGTTCGGCGGAAAGGCCGAACCGAAACTGGAACCCATCGTCGCCATGCTCTCCAAGCTGGTCGGCCGCCCCGTTAAGCTGGTTTACGACCGGAACGAGGAATTCGAGGCGACGCTTACGCGCGCACCGTGCAAGTTTTACATGAAGACGGGCGCGACCAAGGACGGAAAGCTGACCGCGCAGACGATCAAGGTCTACTGGGATACCGGCGCATACGGCACCTATGGACCGCGCGTGAATTACAACGCCGGGTATGCGTCGAACGGACCGTACATGATCCCGAACTGCCATACGGACGGGTATTGCCTCGTCACCAACCACGCGCTGGGCAGCGCGTACCGCGGATTCGGCATAACGGAAGTCTGCTGCGCACACGAGGCGCAGATGGACGAACTTGCGCACAAGCTCTGCATGGACCCCGTGGAGTTCCGCCTGAAAAACGTTTTGAGGGACGGAATGACCAACGTCACCGGAGAGGTGATGAAGAGCGCCGGCGTTGCCGAGTGCGTGGAAAAAGCGGCGGCGAATATCGACTGGGACAAAACGCCGCAGCATTGGGTCACGCCGGAAGGGAAGCTCCGCGGAAAGGGTATCGCCTGCTTCATCAAGCTTTCCGGCACGCCGTCCACAACGTCCTGCACCGTCCGCATGAACGAGGACGGCTCGGTCAACGTCATGTCGGCCAGCACGGATATGGGCCAGGGCGTGCGCACGGTGCTCCCGCAGTTCGTAACGTCCGTGTTGGGCGTGGATGTCGATAAAATTTCCGTTTCACAGATCGACACGTCCATCACGCCGTACGACAAGACGACGACGTCGAGCCGGTCCACGTTCCACAGCGGCAACGCCGTACTGGAAGCCTGCCAGGACATCGCGGAACAACTGCGCGTGCTCGTCGGGAAAAAATGGAAGGTCCCGGCCGGGCAGATCCAGCTTAAAGACGGCCTGTTTACCTGCGATTCGGATGCGTCGCTGAAGCTGGACATCAACGAGATCGGCAAGAGCGGCGTGCTGAAAGAAGAGCGTCCGGTCATCGCGGTCGGAAAGTACGGCACGAAGGATATCTTCGATCCGCCGGACGAACTGACCCACCAGACCAAGCGCACCACCATCATGTGGATGATGGGCTGTCAGGCGGCGGAGGTCGAAGTCGACCCGAAGACCGGCCATGTGCAGATCATCCGCGTCGGCGCGGCGCACGACATCGGGCACGCCATCAATCCGCTCGGCTGCATGCAGCAGATCGAGGGCGCGATCGTGATGGGCATGGGCCACGCGCTGACCGAGGAAATGATCTATCAGGACGGCGTCCTGAAAAACGGCAACATGGTCGATTACAAAGTGCCGACATTTATGGACGCGGACTTCGAGAGCAAGATATCGCTTGTGGAGACCGCGCATCCGGAAGGGCCCTATGGGGCGAAGGGCATCGGCGAGCCGGGCGTTGCGCCTACGGCGCCGGCGATTGCCAACGCGATCAGCGCGGCCTGCCAGCATCGCTTCCAGGCAATCCCCATCAAACCCGAAGACATTCTGTTTCGTGAGGAGGGCTGACGATGCTGCCGGATTTTGAATTATATGAAGCTAAATCGATCGAGGAAGCCTGCCGGCTCAAGCGGGACCTGAAGGCCCGCATCCTTGCCGGCGGAACGGACGTCATCGTCGCCATGCACAGCGGCGCGCTGCGTCCGGCGGCGCTCATCGACATTAAAAGGATCAAGGCGCTGCAGGGGATTCGCGACACCGGCGACGCGCTCGTGTTCGGCGCGCTGACGAGCCACCGCGAAATCGAAGAAGACCCGCTGTATGAGAAAACCTATACGGCGCTTTACGAAGGGTGCTCGCAGGTGGGTTCCGTACAGATCCGCTTCCGCGGAACGCTCGGGGGCAACATCTGCAACGCCGTGCCGTCCGCGGACAGCATCGGCCCGCTGCTTGTGTTCGACGCGAAGTGCGTCGTTGCTTCCGACACCGCGGAGCGCACGGTCGAACTCTCGGAGTTTTTCACGGGGCCTAAGCGGACGGTTCTGCAGGATAATGAAATTTTAAAGGAAATCGTCGTTCCAAAACCGAAACCGGGAACCGGCAGCTGCTATATCAAGTATACGCGCAGAAAAGCGATGGACCTCGCGCTTTGCGGCTGCAGCATCCTCGTTTCGCTGGACAGCGAAGAGCGCATCGTGACCGCCCGCGTCGCCCTGACGACCTCGGCGCCGACGCCGATTCGCGCACCGCATGCCGAAGAATACCTGACCGGTAAAAAAGCCGGCGAGGTCGACATTGCCGAACTGCGCAGGCTGACCGTGTCGGACGCCAAGCCGCGCAGCAGCTGGCGGTCCTCTGCGGAGCTGCGCCTGACGCTGATCGAAGAGCTGGCTGAACAGGCGTTTCAAAAGGCGCTGGCACGCGCAAAAGGAGAGCAATCATGAAAACGAAGGAAATCAATGTTTGCATCAATGGTCAGCAATATATACGTACGATCAATGTCGCCATGACGCTTGCGGAATTCATCCGCGACGAAATCGGCCTGACGGGCACGAAGATCGGCTGCAACGAGGGCGAATGCGGAGCCTGTACGGTCCTGCTTTCGGGAAAACCCGTCGCTTCCTGCACCGTGCTTGCCGCCGAGGCCGACAATTGCGACGTACTGACGATAGAAGGTTTATCCGGAGACGAACTTCACCCCTTGCAGCAGGCCTTTTTGGACGTAGGCGCGGTTCAGTGCGGATTCTGCACACCCGGCATGATTATGAATGCCAAAGCAATCCTGGATCGAAATCCCCATCCGACAGAATCCTATGTCCGAAAGAATATGGAAGGAAACATCTGCCGCTGTACGGGTTATAACCGAATCATCGAGGCGATTCTTCTGGCTGCCGAACGGATGAGTTGATCCGTTTATGACGAGAAGAGGAACCTTGAAACGGAAGGAGGGAACGCTTTTATTGTGGCGCTGTATTGCCAAACCGGCAGTACATTAAGTTTGACAGACCGGTTTTCTTCCACGTCGGTGCTGTTTACGGTTCTGTTACTGAAAGTAACGGACGGAGCATCGTGCGAAGTTTGGCCGGGAAAGTATTTATGCTAAGCTTAGAAAGCGATAAAATAGCAAATAGAAAAAAACAGGAGGTTTATAATGGCGGACAGAAAAATCTACGGAACCTTTTTTGGCAACGAGAAGTATCCAGTTGAATGGGCAAGCGAAGAAGAAAAGGACCTGATGTGGTTCTACGACGACTTGCATTGCCCGAATCCCATCTCCCCGATGTATTTCACCGTTGGCGGTTGGTGGGGTCCCACCTGTAAGTATTTCTATAAGCGCTTCGGCGTGGGCGGGTCCGACTGGATCGCAAAGAAAATCGGCGGCTACGTGTACACCGCGGTAGTTCCTCCGACGACCGATGCGGATAAGGTGCCCGCAATGTTCGACTATTACAATGCGGTCATGCCGGTTTACGCCGAGACCTTCATCAAGCAGTGGGACAACGAGTACGTGCCCGAATTGAAGGCGATTGCCAGCAGGATGGTCGACTTCGATTTCGAAAACAGCTCCATGGGCGCTGCGATGATCCACCTGGAAGACTGCCTCGACTGGCAGGAGCGCGCTTTCCGTATCCATTGGATCCTCAACTACGCGCAGGCGCAGGCATCCGGCGAGTTCAACGCAGTCTATCAGGAAGCCGTCGGCCCGATCGACGAGGACTACACCCTGATCACCGTTTCGCCGAACGACCGCAACTGGGATTCCCTGCGCGACGCATGGAAGATCAAGGAAGAGATCTGCGCCGACGCGGCCATGAAGGCGTTCTGGGCGGACAACTCCGTCGAGACGATCATGAAGAAACTCGCCGACGTAAAAGGCGGCGCGGCGCTGAAGGACAAGATCCAGGCTTATGCCGAGGAATATGGCTGGAAGCCGCTGTGGACGCACGAGTACATCTACAAGCTCCGGATTGAGGACCAAACCCCCATCTACGAAGCGATCAAGAGCTATATCGAGAGCGACTACAACTATACGGCGCAGATCAACGCCTGCCACAAGGCACAGTCGGAAGCCATCGCCCGCGCCCGCGCCCGCATCAAGGATGAAGCGCTTCGCGCCAAGTTCGACGAGAAGCTGGACATCAACATGAAGATGCTCCCGCTGACGCCGAACCATCACTTCTACATCGACCAGTCCATCTATGCGCATATGCGTATCATGTTCCTTGGCATCGCGGACAAACTGGTCAAGGCCGGCAAGCTGGACGATCGTGAAGACATCTTCATGCTGACCTATGACGAGCTGCGCGCTGGCGCCTGCTCCGACTATGAACTCAAGTCCAAGGCCGCCAAGGCCCGCGCCGAGATGGAAGCCGCCGGCAAGGTAACCCCGCGCTACTGGTACGGCACCGTCGACGAATGGCAGCTCAACGAGGAAATCTACAAGCAGATCCTCTGGGGCTATCCGGATGTCTTCTACAAGACGCTCGAGCTGGACAAGGAAGAAGAGTCGAAGCAGAAGATCAAGAGCATCAAGGCCATCCCCGGCGCCGCCGGCGTCGTGGAAGGCATAGCCCGTGTCGTTACCAGCCCGAAGGAATTCGATCAGCTGAAGAAGGGCGACATCATGGTCTGCCGCATGACGAACCCCGGCTGGATCATCTCGTTTTCGAAGATTGCCGGCCTGGTTACGGATACCGGCGGTGCCCTGTCCCATCCGGCCGTCGTATCGCGCGAATTCGGCATCCCCTGTGTCGTCGGAACGACAAGAGCGACGTCGTTCATCAAGACCGGCGACCGTGTCCGCGTTAACGGCGACACCGGCGTTGTAGAGATCCTGGACTAACAAACGACTTATGTCAATGGTCGGACGGGGGTCCGTCCGGCCATTGAACCCCAGTAAATATGGTAGAGGCTAGATTATGAGTTATATTGCTTGGTTTGGTGAATTGCCTGATGAAAATTTGGGCCTGATTGCCGGCGGAAAAGGCGCGAGCCTTTGCCGGATGTTCCAGAATAGTTTCCCCGTTCCCGAAGGATTCATTTGCTGCTCGAGCATGTTCAGCGATTTTATGGAGAGCAATCACCTTTGGGACAAGGTGTATGAAAAGCTGGAGTCGATCGACTGGGATTCCTGCGACAGCCTGGCACAGACCGGCGAAGCGATTCGCCGTATGGTCGCCGAGGCGCCGATGCCGCGGGAAATGGCGGAGCTGCTTGTGGAAAACTACAGACAGCTTGGCGACAACGTTCCGGTTGCGGTCCGTTCCAGCGGTACGGCGGAAGACCTTGACGACGCCAGCTTTGCCGGACAGCAGGAGACTTACCTGTATGTCATCGGCGAAGAAGAGGTGGTTTCGTTTGTCAAGGAGTGCTGGGCTTCGCTGTACAACGATTGTGCGATTTTCTACCGCAAGGAAAAGAAATTTGACGAGCGGGAAATTTCAATTGCCGTCGTTGTGATGCGCATGGTGAATTCCGAAAAGTCCGGCGTCATGTTTTCCGCCAATCCGATAACCAAATCCTGTGACGCCTGCATGATCGAAGCGGCGTGGGGACTTGGCGAAGGCGTGGTACAAGGCATCGTGAACCCCGACAACTACATTGTCCGCAAAAAGGATTATGGCTACGACATGCGCTATATTTCCGAAAAGGAAATCATGGTCGTTCGGGCCAGCGAACGCGGCGGCAGCAAAGAGATCCCTGTGCCGCAGGAGAAAATGAACGCGCCCGTCCTTTCGGACAAAGAGATCGGCGAACTGGTCGACCTTGCCGTGCTGGTGGAAACCTTTTACGGGAAACCGCAGGATCTGGAGTGGGCCTATGAAAAAGGGAAGATGTACCTGCTTCAGGCGAGACCCATAACGACTTTATAAACAGAGTCTGCCTCAAAACGAAATATGTCCTGACAAAAATCAACATAAAAATGTGGAGGTAAGATCATGTCTTTCAAAAAACAACTCGTTTATGCAGTTCTGACGGCTATTCTGGCCGGTGTTGTAACCTACGTCACGCAGGCGATGAACGGCTGGCCCGTTGCGGCATGCGCCGGTAATGCGCTGACATTCATCTCCTTCGTTTGTTGGGCCTGCTACTTCGTAGCCGGCTGCACCGTCAAAGGCGCCGTGAACTGGATTCTCTCCATGGCCGGCGGTATCGTCGCGGCGATCCTGATGTTCGTGCTGACCTTTGCTCTCATGGGCGCGGGCATGGCGTATCTGCCGGCGGTTTCCCTTGCGGTTATCGTCCTCGTCATCTTCATGATGTTTGCGGACCGCATCAAGCTCAACGGCGCCGGCGTGTTCATCGGCACAGGCTTGTTCTTCGCACTCAACGCAGCCAAGGCGCTCGGCGGATTCACGTTTGCCGACTACATGGTAGCGGCAGCGGCGGAACTCCTGTATGCGGCCATCGGCCTGTTCGCAGGCTGGCTCACGATCGTCTTCAGCGGCTGGGCCACGAAGATGAAATAAGGACCGGACAATCAAACAGACCGTGTGCGGCCGGATGCAGATGCATCCAGCCGCACACGGTGATAAAAACGAATGAAACGACTGGCGCGTTGAAACAAACAACAAAAAACATGAAACGAATCGATGGAGCAAACATATGTATCCTGTGAAACATGAAAACGAAGTACCCGAAAAAAAGGTTCCGGGCCGCTATCTGAGATGGGTCGTCGATCAAAAAGGCGAAGGTCTCAACGGCGAATTTTGCTCGTGCTGCATTATGCGCGTTGAACCGGGGCAAACGGTCAATCCCGCGCACTGCCACCCGAACGGGGAGGAGATGCTGTATATTATCAGCGGCAGCGGGAAGGTCTACATCGACGGAACGATCTATCCGTTCACCGCGGGCAGTGTCGTAATGTTCGAAAAAGGGAAGGTTCACATTGTACGCAACACCGGCGCAGAGGAACTGAAGGTGGCATGCTTTTTTGCTCCGGCGACCAGTCTTGAAGAATATGAGTTCCATCCGGAAGTTGATTTTGACGGAGGGACGGAAGTATGAAGAAAAGCAATCCATTATACGGATTTGAAATTGATCCGGAACGTTTGATGTATGCCGGCCAGGGCCTCCAGCGGCCGGAATGCATCCTTGCGGAGCCGGACGGCAGCCTTTGGGCGGCGGACGCGCGCGGCGGCGTGGTTTGGATCAAACCCGACGGCACGCAGAGTATCATCACGCAAAAACACGACGACGGCATCGACGTGAAGTCGTCGAACACCGCGCGGTTTTTTGAAGGAACACTTCCGAACGGCCTGGCCTTTGCAAGAAACGGCGATATCCTGATATCCAACTTCGGCACGGACTGCCTGGAAATCATGAAGCGGTCCGGCGAAACGAAGGTATTGGTCGACACCATCGACGGCAGGGAAATCGGCAAGGTGAATTTTGTCCTGCGCGATTCGAAGGACCGCGTCTGGATTACGATCACGACGATGAAGAAAAACTGGATCGACGCGCTGGTGCCCGACCTTGCGGACGGCTATATCGCCCGTTACGACGAACGCGGCATCCATGTTGTAGCCGAGGGGCTGCATTTTACCAATGAAGTGCGCTTCGATGTAAACGAGGAATACCTCTACTGCGTGGAGACGGTCGGCTTAAAAGGCGGAAGGATCGTGCGTTTTCGCTGCGACGAAAACGGGGATCTGCACGACAAGGAAGTATACGGCCCCAACGAGTGGGGTCAGGGCGCGTATCCGGACGGCATCGCGTTTGACAGCTACGGCAACCTCTGGGGCACGATGGTGTATTCGGACAAGGTTTTCGTCATCGATCCCGAAGGGGAGGGCAAGATCCTCATGGACTGCGGCGATCATGAAAAAGTGCAGGCGCTCGACGACGCGTTTTACAATAGCTGCGTGACGAATGAGATCCTGTTCCGCACCGGCCAGGGACCGGCTCCCTGGACGGCGAGCGTTTGCTTTGGCGGCGCGGATTTAAAAACGGTCTATATCGGGTCGCTGCGCGCGACCAACATCCCCTATTTCTATTCGCCGGTCGCCGGCCTGCCCATGGTCCACTGGAAGGAAGGAGCGGTCAAGAAATGAGCGAAACGATGAAAGCCATTCGTCTCAACGCGCCAAACGATTTTGAATATACGGACGTGCCGAAACCGTCCGCGGGCGAGTACGAGGTGCTTTGCCGCGTCGAATCCGTGTCGATCTGCGGAACGGACCCGCACATCATACAGGGAGACTTCCCCGGCTTCTGGCCGCAGGAGTTTCCGCTGATCCCCGGGCACGAGTGGTCCGGCGTCGTCGTCGAACTCGGCGACAAGGCGGACTGCTTCGGCTGGAAGGTCGGCGACCGCGTCTGCGGCATCGCAAACCTCGGCTGCGGGCACTGCAAAAACTGTATGGAGGGGCGCTTCACCATCTGCCTCAACTACGGCAACCAGAAGATACACCGCATGTACGGGCATATTTCGCCCGGCGCGTATGCGGAGTTTATCGCGGTCAATATCCGCTCGATTGCAAAGATTCCGGACGAGATGGATTTCGACACGGCCTGCGTGATGGACACGCTTTCCATTGCGCTGCATGTCGTGATGCACAGCCGTCTGGAACCGGGCGACGACGTGCTGGTCAACGGCGCCGGCGCACAGGGCTGGATGTCCATCATCTGCGCTAAGAGCATGGGCGCGCGCAATATCTATTGCAGCGGCAGCGGGAACCGCCTCGAAATGGCGAAAAAACTCGGCGCGATCCCCATCGACTACCATAAGGAAGACGTGGTCGACGCCATTATGAAATATACCGGCGGCATGGGCGTTAAACGCGTGATGGAGTGCACGGGCACGTCCGAAGGCGTGCAGAAAGCCTGCTGGGCGGTCAGCCGCGGCGGTACCGTGTCCGTCATCGGCTTCCCGAAGGAGGACGTGCCGATTCCGATCAAGCATCTTGTCATGGACGAGATTGAGCTTGTCGGCAACCGCGCGAACCCGAATACGCTCGATAAGGCGATTTCGATCGCTTCTCAGCACCTTTCGGACGTGCGCG
>Ga0116164_10001481_pt1 | contig 17825 bp, 14 predicted proteins | sample AD_UKC109_MetaG_FD_89888 | JGI IMG/M metagenome (GOLD analysis project Ga0116164, IMG submission 89888) | Active sludge microbial communities of municipal wastewater-treating anaerobic digesters from Hong Kong - AD_UKC109_MetaG | ecosystem: Engineered > Bioreactor > Anaerobic > Digestate... | reverse complement strand
GGAGTTCCCGCCCACGACCAGCGGGACTTCGAGTTTGCCCGGAAATACGATATCCCCGTCCGGGTGGTTATCGCTCCCGCGGATGGCTCCCCTCTGGATGGAGATACCATGGAGAAGGCCTATGACGAGGATGGCATCCAGACCAACTCCCGAGAGTTCGACGGCCTGCCTACCAAAGAGGCTATTCTCCGGATGGCAGCCTGGGCGGAGGAGAAAGGCTTTGGAAAGCTGGAGGTGAACTACCGCCTTCGGGATTGGCTCGTTTCCCGGCAGCGTTTCTGGGGAGCTCCCATTCCAGTGGTGTACTGCGAAAAGTGCGGTATGGTTCCCGTACCGGAAGAGAAACTTCCGGTGCTTCTCCCGCAGGACGTGGAGCTTCTCGAAGGAGGCAAGAGCCCTCTTCCGGAACTTGAGAGCTGGGTGGAGACAAAATGTCCTAAATGCAAGGGCAAGGCCCGGCGGGAAACGGATACCATGGATACCTTCATGTGTTCCTCCTGGTACTTTTTGCGTTATGCCTCTCCCTGGACGGAGCAGGCTCCCTTTCTCAAAGAGGATACGGATTACTGGATGAACGTGGATCAATATATCGGAGGCATCGAACATGCCTGCCTTCACTTGATTTATGCACGGTTCTTCACCAAGGTGCTCGCGGATTTGGGCTATCTTTCCGTGAGGGAGCCCTTTGAAAACCTTCTTACCCAGGGAATGGTCATCAAGGATGGCCGAAAAATGTCCAAATCCCTGGGAAACGTGGTGGATCCCGATGAAATTATCAAGCACTACGGAGCCGATACGGCCCGGCTCTTCATTCTCTTCGCTGCGCCTCCCGAAAAGGATCTCGATTGGTCCGAGCAGGGAGTGGAGGGGGCGCATCGCTTTTTGAGGAGAGTGTGGCGGCTTGTGGAGGATAACCTGGAATCCCTTGCCAAGGCTCCCCGGGGAGGCCTGGATCTTGAAAAAATTATCTCCCGGGAAGCCCGGGAGCTCAAACGGGTTATTCATTACACCATCAAACAGGTAGGACACGATATCGAAGAGGAGCGGCAATTCAATACCGCCGTGGCAAGACTCATGGAGCTGAGTAATGCCCTCGGAGCCTATGCTCCCGAATCTGCGGAGGATTGGAAGCTCATGCGGGAAGGTGTGGAAATTCTCCTTACATGCCTTTCCCCCGTTTCTCCCCACATCTGCGAGGAGCTCTGGGAGATGCTGGGAAATTCTCCCTGCCTGGCTCTTACCGAGTGGCCCCGTTACGATGAGGAAGCTCTCGTGCAGGATGTCATTACCGTGGTGTACCAGGAGAACGGCAAGCTCCGGGAACGACTGCAGCTTGAATCGGGTCTTTCCAGGGAGGACCTGGAAAAGGCGGTGCTTTCCTCCGAAGCGGTACGGAAACGTTTGGAAGGAAAGGAAATTCGAAAAGTTATCGTGGTGCCCGACAAGCTCGTCAACGTGGTGGTGAAATAAGAACGTGCCCCATATTGTCATTCTGGACGCCGCTGGAACATCTCAGCGGCGTCTTCTTTACGAGGAACAGGAAAAGTGGAAAAAGCAAGGATACCTTCCCGGAGGATTGGTGCAGGATGGTACGACCTGGCAGGATCTGCTAGCCTCGGGAGCTACCCGGGGACTTTTTTCCGAAAAAAACTACTTGGTGGTGGAAGAGGCGGAAAAGCTGGGAAAGTTTCCCGAGGCTCTTTGCGGGGAACTCGAAAGTTCTCCGGGTAACACGGTGCTTCTTTTACTTTACAAGAAGAGCTGGGGGGGATTTTTACCTCCTCCCGCAAAGAAAGCATGCGTTTTCCGAAAAGCGGAATCCTTTCCCCGGTGGGGGAGGGAGCGGATCGAAGGGATACGGAAAAAGGCTTCCGAAGAGGGCCTTCTTCTCTCTCCGGAGGCTCTTGCCTTTGTAAGTGACCGTTTCGAAGACCCCGAGGAAATTCGAGGAGAGCTGAAAAAACTTTCCCTGGCCTTTTACGAAAAGCCTCTTTCCCTGAAGGAAGTCACCTCTCTTTCGGTAGATGAAGGAGAGAAAGATCTTCTTCATTTTCTCGATGCCCTTTGTTACGGAAAAACCGCCGAGACCCTGAGAGGTCTTAAAAACCTGAGAGCCCGACAACCCTTTCTTTTCGTTCTCACGTCGCTGTACAACCGAGCCCGCGTGGGCATGTACATGGCTCTTTACCCCGGAGGGAGCGCCCGAGAAGAGGCACTACGATCCATAGGAGCCCGGAATTACCAGATTCGTATGGGCCAGGAAATAGTACGGAGGTATCCCCGAAAGGCCATTTTCGATTTTATGGCACGCCTCGCTTTTTTGAGTGTCGCGGAAAAGGCGGGAGTGGGCCCGGGTTGGCGGGGGCTGGAGATGGGGCTTTTGCGTTTTTTCGATACCCTGGACAAGAGATGAAAAGCCGGGGATGAAGAGTAAGGGGAGACGAAATAAAAAAAGGGATTCCCATTTTCTGGAATCCCTTCATTTCCGATAGTAGTTCTTGTGGCGCAGAAAGATGCGCCATGCCAAAAACTGCATTTGGAGGTTCGTGGGCTATGCCTCTCCGCCCAGACTTTTGACGAGCTTGGCGAAACCGGCTTTCCGGCGAGCTGCAGTATTTTTATGCATAACACCCTTTACGACCGCTTTGTCAACGATCGCCTGGGCCTGGTTGAGCCGGCTCTGTGCAAGAGCGGTATCCCCCTGCTTTACGGCTTCCTGCAGTCGTTTTGCGGCGGTTTTGGCCCTGCTGGTCCAGTACTTGTTGTAAAGCCGGTTCTTTTCGGCCTGACGGGCACGCTTTGCTGCGGATCTTTTATTAGGCACCCCTTTTCACCTCCTTTTTCTTTGAGCAAAAGTCATTCTAGCACGCTTATTTTTCTCAAGCAACCTCTTGATTCTACCAGAAGATGGAAAAATGGAAAAAGGAAATCTGGTGAAGAGGAGGAACGGATGTTGAGGAGGAGTCTTTGTGTTTCCCCAAAAAACCTTGAGAACCAAGATACAATCCTTGCTCGATGCTTCGGGAACCCAGGTTTTCCTGGGGATTCTTATCATTCTCAGCATTGTTCTGGTCTTTCTCGATTTCGAAACATTTTCTCCCGAGTGGAAAGAGATTTTTTGCTCTCTATCCTTTGGAGTGGATGTTCTTTTTTGCATAGAGATCTCTCTCCGCTGGTTTTTCGAAAAAAAAGAAAATCGGGGCTGGAGGCTTTTGCTGGATACTCTAGCAGTATTTCCCTCGTTTCTTAACGTATTTGGAGGAATTGGCTGCTTTGCCGCCCTGGGAGCCCAGAGATTTCAAAGCCTTCGCATGATTCGTCTTATCCGGCTTTTACGTCTCGTCCGGTTGGGACACGTTATGGCAAGGCAGTGTGAGGCTGCGGCCTACTATATCAGCGAAAGCCTTCGAGAAAACGTGATCATTCTCATTTCCCTGCTCATGATTTTTTTCTTCGGTGCTCTGGGAATCCGTCTTGTAGAACCCCAGGTAGAAAATCTCCCTTCGGCTCTTTGGTACAGTCTTTTCACGCTTATGGCGGGGGAACCCATTTCCTTCAATCCTACCACTCCCGAAGGACGGCTTGTCACTCTTTTGGTAATGCTCGGGGGTTTCACGCTTTTCGCTGTTTTTACAGGCGTGGTCTCCGCCCTGGTTATCGAAAGGCTTCGCGCGGGATTTCACGTAGGAAGTTTGGAGCAGCAGCACGTTCAAAGACATATTATTATTTGCGGATGGAACTCCTCGGGGAAGACTCTGGTGCGGGAGCTTATGGCGAAAACCCGGGATGCTGCGGTGGTGCTGGTGAGCAAACGGGAGGAGCCGGATCTTTCGGATGTCCTTTTGGATAAACGGCGTTTTTTCTTCTTTCCCGAGGATTATTCCGTATCGGATACCCTGGAAAAAGTGCGGCTTCCCTATGCGCGGGGTGCGGTGGTTCTTGCGGATGATGGAGAAGAGCGTTCCGACCAGGATAGGGATGCGAGAAGCATTCTCACCGCTCTTACCCTGGAAAAGGCATCGGGAAACGGAAATATACAGACCTGTGTGGAGCTTCTTGAGAAAACTCCTGAGAAGATGGAGGTTCTTAAAATGGCGCGGGTGGAGGATATCTTTGAAGGACGGGCTTATATCGCTCGTCTCCTTGCTCACGGAGCTCACGCTTCCGGCTTGATCTCCTTCTTTGACGAGCTTTTCACGTCCCGCCGAGGCTGTGAGTTTTCCAGGATTTCTTCGGAAGGTTACGAGGGGTGGTCCTATCTGGAAGTTTTGAAGGATCTGAAAAACAGAAGGGATTCTCTTCTTCTTGCCCTGGTTTCACGGGAAAATCCCGGAGATGTGGTGGTAAATCCCGATTCGGCATATCGTATCTCGGATAAAAAGGATTGTATCGTTATCGAACGCTCCACCGAGGGAGGAAAAAATTCTTCAAGACCTCTCGAAAAAGAAGTGGGTGTCTCCGAGAAAAAGCATGTCGTCCTTTGCGGCTGGAATCGGGAAGCTCCTCTTCTTTTACAGGAGCTCCAATGCAACTGCTATACCCGCCACTGGGCGTTTACGGTTGTGGCGGAGACGCCCCCTCGGGAAATGCCCGAGGGGTGTGAGAGTGTTCGTTTTCTTCCGGGGGATTGGACATTGCCTGTAATTTTGAAAGAGGCAGGAGCTCCCGAGGCTTCCTCGGTACTTTTTCTTGCGGACGAATCGGTTCCCCGAAGGGACCAGGATCGTGACGCGAGAAGTATCCTCGGAGCTCTTACTTTGCGGCGGATGGTGGGGAATGCAAGCCCCACTTTTATCGTAGAGCTTATCCGGGAAGACCCCCGAAGAGAGCAGCTTCTCCGAGACGAAGGTATTTCCGAGGTGGTGGTACGCGAGAAATATGTAGGGAATCTTGCGGCTCATTTTCTTGTGACTCCTGGATTGGCGGGGGTGGTGAGCGAACTGCTGACATCGAACGATCGTAATGAATTCCGCAAAGTTCGGATTCCCCGAAAATTTTCGGATCTTTCCTACGCCGCCCTTCTTGCGGAACGGAAAGCAGAGGCTGGAGAGCTTGTGGTGGCCCTGGAAAGGCGGAATGCGGAGACGAGCGAGGTTTTCGTGAATCCTCCGGCGGATTTCCGCCTTGCCTCCTCGGATTCTCTTTTCCTGGTAGCTCCCTGGAATTGAAACAGGAAGAATTTCTGCGGGGAAAAGTCTGGGGTATAATAATGCGGCTTGGAGAAAAGAAGATCTTTCGAGATCTCCGAGACTTTTCACAGGATGGTGTTTCTTATCGGATCTTCCACAGTATGCCGTAACGATAACCCTTCGGAAAAAGAGATGTTCAGTCTTTTCGGAGATACCGGGGCCTTTGCAAAGGGTTTTCCCGGATATGTCACCCGGTATCCGCAGCAGCAGCTTGCTCAGGCGGTATGGGAGATGTGTGCCGCCGAGAACGGGCTTTTTGCGGCGGAGGCTCCTCCCGGAGTGGGAAAAAGCTTTGCCCTTTTGGCTCCCGCCCTGCTTCACGCCCGAAAGGAAGATAAGAGAATTCTCGTTCTTACAGGAAGCATTCCTCTTCAGGAACAGCTTATTAAAAAAGATCTTCCCCAACTTATGAATATTCTCGATGTGTACCTCCCCTACACGCTTCTCAAGGGGCGTTCCCGTTATGCCTGCCGTGCCAGGGTAAAAGAACTGGGAACCGAGGGGCTCCTTTCTTTCTCCGGAGATCGGGGGAATGCCTCTTCTCTTATCCTCGACTGGGTCAGGGAAAGCGAGTTGGGAGATCTCGAAGAAATCTCTCTTCCTCCGTCTCATCCGGGAATCGTGAAAATTGCGGCCAAGAGCCGGGGATGCCTCGGAAGGCGATGCCCCGAGTGGGGCCAATGTTTCGTTCAGAGAGCTCTGAGACGATCTCTGGATAGCCAGGTGGTGGTGGCGAATTATCATCTTTTTTTCGCCTATACTCTTGGGGCGGGAAAACCCTTTCCCGTTCCCTTCGATATCCTTATCTGTGATGAAGCCCATCATCTCATGGAGGCTGCCCGAAGCTCCATAGCGAAAACCTTTTCTCTCGATGAGATGAACCGCCTTCTCGCGCCGGGAGTAATCACCCAATTGGTGAAGTATGCGGAATTGGAACATCTCCAGGCAGAGGATTTCCGGGAAGAGCTGGGGGAGCTCCGAAAAAGTTTCGAGGGACTTTTCGAGAGAATATTGTGGAAATGCGGCAAGGGAAGAACGCTAAAGAAACCCCTGGAAGAGCTTGTAAACGGGAGCGGGCATGTTCAGGAGCGCATGGGGCGTGTTTCCCATATGCTTCGCCCTCTCGCGGAGCGTTTTTCCGAGGAGGATTCCAGCGACGAGGCTTCGGCTCTTTTGCTTTGGCTGGAAGATCTTTCCCTTCTCGCCCGGCACGGAGATTGGTGTTGTAGCGTGGCAGATTACCCGGAATGGGCCTACTGGTGGGATGGCCGAAGTCTTCAGAGCGTTCCCACTGACTGTGCTCCCTGGATACGCCAGGTGATGGAGTTCTCCGAGGGAGGGTGCATGATCGCTTCTTCCGCCACTCTTGCGGTGGAGGGAAGTTTCGCTTATTGGCAGAGACAGACGGGGCTTATTCCCCGGCAAACCCTGGTGGTGGATACCCCTTTCAACTTGAAAGAACAGATGGAAATCTGGGTAGTGGACATGGGGCTTCGAGTGGTGGATCCTTCTTATGATGACCTTTTTGCACGCACTGCGGAGCGTCTTATCGAAGACAATCAGGGACGAACCCTGCTTCTTGTCAGCTCCCGGAGGCTTCTCGGGGTTGTGCGGGAAAGGCTTTTACGAAAATCCCGCTCTTACCAGGTTCTCGTACAGGGCGATTTGCCCCGATCCGAACTTTTGCGCCTTTTCCGGGAGGATCTTACGTCGGTGCTTGTAGGAACCGTTTCTTTTCGCGAGGGAGTGGATATCCCTGGCGAAGGGCTTACTCAGGTTATTATAGATCGCATTCCCTTTCCGCATCCCAAAGATCCTCTCGTGGAGGCTCAAAATGATGCTCTGGGAAAGAGAGCTTTTACGGAACAAACCCTTCCCTGGGCTATTATGTTGTTGAAACAGGCAGTAGGAAGGCTCGTGCGTTCTCACGTGGACAAGGGGAGAGTGGTTATTCTCGACGGCCGGGTGGTGCAACGCCGGGAATGGCATATCTTGGAGGCTCTTCCCAGGGTGCGGGTGCGGCACCTTAAGCTCTCTTCTGAGATAAAAAAAGGGGGAAAATAGAATCCAGGTGCTGCAAAAAGTTTGCTCCAAACCGGGGGCTGTGTTATATTATCCCGGTTGACCTTCCTGAAAGAATCTCGGAAGTGCTTTCTACATTAGATGTTGAGGAGGTGTTCTTATGAAGCGCACATATCAGCCGCACAATACGCGTCGGAAGAGGGCCATGGGTTTTCTTGTCCGTTCTCGTTCCGCCAGCGGAAGGCGCATCCTGAAGAACAGAAGACGCAGGGGCCGGGCACGTTTGGCCGTGTAAAGGCGTGAAACGTTATCCTTTTCCTTCGGCTTGCCGTCTTCGTTCTCGTTGGGAGTTTGATCTCGTGTTCCGCACTGGCCAGCGCATTCAAGGGCGGCTGGTGCGGTTCGTTTATGTTTGTGCTCCCGATGGAATTTCCCGTTACGGCGTGGTTGCAGGAAAACGTATGGGGAACGCTCCCTGCAGGAGTCGGGGGAAGCGGCTCTGTCGGGAAGCGCTACGCCGTCTTGTTCCCTGGATAAAAGAAGGGTACTGGATTGTGGTCACGGTACGCAAATATGGGCTGGAAGAAAAGGCCTCCAACGTGTACCATGAAATGGGAAGTCTTCTTGCTTCCCGGGGATTTATGAAGGAGAACTGGCCGAATTATGCCTGGAATCAGGTGGATCACCCAAGGGCTTCAGAAGATTGCTCTTCTCCTGATCAAAACGTATAAAAAATATATTTCCCCCTGCCTCGGAACACATTGCCGTTTTGTACCTACCTGCTCAGAATATGCCTACACGGCCATAGAACGCTTCGGCTTTTTCCGAGGATCTTTTCTTGCGTTGCGAAGAATATGCCGATGTGCCCCATGGCATCCCGGAGGATACGACCCGGTACCCCCAAAAAAAGATTTGAAACGAGATTGAAAGCATGGTATTCCTGGAAAAGCCAGGGAAATTTCTATAGCGTGAGCCATAATTAAACCAAGGGACGGTGAACCACTGTGAGTGGAATATGGAATGCGGGCACAAACTTGATGTTGTATATCTTGAACTTTTTTTATGGTCTTACCCATTCCTACGGGTTGTCGATCATTTTGCTTACGATTCTGGTTAGGATTTTGCTGCATCCCCTCAACCATAAGCAGCTCGTAAGCATGCAAAAGATGCAGAAACTTCAGCCAAGACTGAAGGTTTTGCAGGAGAAATACGCCAACGATAAAGAACAGCTCAACAAGGAAACCATGCAGCTTTACAAGGAGAACAACGTCAATCCTGCGGCGGGATGTCTTCCTCTGCTGGTACAGCTTCCTATCCTTATCCTTCTTTTCCGGGTTTTGAACAACCAGGAACTGCTTAACCAAACCCTTCAGCTTACTCAGGAAGCGCTTTCCTTTTTCAGCATTCACCTTGATCAATCCCTCTATGGAGCTATGGGAGCCGCCTTTGGGATTACCGGAGATAAAATAGGCCTTGCCCAGGTTTTCAATGCCGTATCGGCAAATCCCGGAGGGCTTTTGAACGTAGGGGCCTATCTCGGCAACCTTCTCCTTGTGGTAATTATCGGCTTCCTTACCTGGTTCCAGCAGCAAATGAGCGCTGCGAGCAATCCCTCCATGCAATTCATGAATTGGTTCATGCCTCTTTTCCTCGTATTCATATGCCTTAGCCTCCCGGGAGGAGTGCTTCTTTACTGGGGAGCTTCTTCCCTGATGGGGGTAGCGCAGCAGTGGAGGATCAAAATGAAAACCACGGTGGAGATGCAAGAGAAACCCGCACTCCATCGAGAGAGGCCCAAAAGATCCTCTGATTGATCCAAGGGGCCCTTTACGTTTATGATGCTTGCCGAACCCTTGGTGCGGTGAGCCGTACGCACGGAAGAGGAGGTACGGTCTTTTATGTCTGAACACGATGTGCTTGTTTTGGAAAGCGCTACCCCGGAGGAAGCGCTTCAGGAAGCTTCTGTTCGTTTGTCTCTTCCCCCGGAAAACCTCATGGTGGAACTTATGGATACGGGGAAAAAACTTTTCGGCCTCTTTGGAAAGAAGAATACCTACCAGGTTCGCCCCGTGGCATCCCGGGAAATGCTTCGGGCGTGGTCTCTTCTTCAATCTCTCGCAGGATATATGGGGGCTTCAGTAGAGCCTAAATACGGGGAAGAAAATGTCCTTGAAATTTGCGGCGAGGATAAAGAGGTCTTTCTCGGAGAATATGGTGCTTCTTTGCGTTCCCTGGAATATCTTCTCAATCTTATGCTTCGGGACGAAATGGAAGGCTGGGTTCGCCTGGATAGCGACGGATACCGGGAAATCCGGCAAAAGGGATTGGAAGAATCTGCCCTTAGTGCGGCGGATGAGGCTTGTAAAAGGCATCGCCCCATTTCCCTGGATCCTATGACGAGTTGGGAACGCCGAATCGTGCATCTCGCTCTCAAAGAGAGAGACGAGGTGGAGACTCGCTCCGTGGGAGAAGATCCTTCACGCCGCGTGGTGGTTTGGCCTAAAAAATCCGGCAGGGCGGCTACTACTCGGGGGAGAAGTTCTTTTCGCTCCCGTAAGGGCCGTTAGTCGGTTGTACGGATTGTTCCACAAAAATGCATAAAATCCTCTTTTCCTTGGGATCTTTTCCGGTCCACAGCTATTATGTGCTGTGGACCGCTGCTTTGATGATCGGGGTATGGTGGTCTCGAAAGCGAATGGTTCGAGTATACGGCTCTGCCGATGCCATAGCAGCCTCCGTAGTTTTCTGGGCGCTTCTGGGCGTTTATGCGGGAGCACGCTTGGGAAGCGTTCTCGATAACTGGGGGTATTTTTCCGCCCACCCTTTGAAAATCATCTCTCCCTTCGAAGGAGGGCTTTCCGCAATTCCCGCCTTTTTAGGAGCCGGGCTTTTCGGTATTCTTCGATCCCGAAAAGCCGGTATCCCTTGGTGGATTCCCGCAGAAGCCGCAAGTATTCCCGCCATAACGGTGGTCATGATTGGCCGCATAGGTTGTTTCCTTAACGGTTGCTGTTACGGTATTGCCGCATCTCCTCCCTGGGGTGTTCACTTTCCCTTCGACCCGCCTGCTTTTTTGCGCTACCCCGTACAGCTTTACTACTCTCTGGCAGCACTGCTTATTCTTGTTTTTCTTCACTTTGCCGAGTCCTTTTTCCTGAAGCGTTTCCCTCTGGGGAACCGTAAGAGTGCTTTCATGTGGCCTCTTTTTATGATTTGTTACGGAGGCATGCGTTTTTTTCTCGACCATTTCCGCTATGATTTTTATATAGCCAAACCTTTTAACTCCATGCTTCTCTCTGGGGCTGTAGCTCTATGGGGACTTGTGTGGTTTCTGTTTTCCCTTTACAGAAACCGGCGTATTCCCAATATCTAGATTACGCATTTTCCCTCTCCGGATTTTCCGTAATTTCCCCCATCCCTTTCTTCTGCGCTCCTGCATAAAATGAAACCATAAATCTTTCAGGAGGTGAATGGTAATGCGACAGTACGGTCAGTGGTTCTTGAGGCATCGAAAGATGCTTCTGGGGGTTTGTATTCTGGCGTTTCTTTTTTCTGACGTTTCTTTCTCCGAGGCGGTTCCCAATGGGACGAATCCCTTTGTGGATATCGTCAAAAAGGCCTCTCCCGGAGTAGTCAATATCGATACGGAGACCATGGTGACCCGGAGAGCGCATCCCTTTCTCGAAGATCCCTTTTTCCGCGAATTTTTCGGAAGGCAGTTTGAAGAATATTCCCGTTCGGTTCCCATGCGAGGCCGGGGGTCCGGCTTCATCGTCAACAAAGAGGGGTATATCCTGACGAATGCTCATGTGGTTGACGGGGCGGATTCCATTACGGTGACCCTTGCAGATGGGCGCGAGTTTTCCGCGGAGCTTGTGGGAGTGGATCCCACCTTCGATTTAGGGGTCATCAAGATCGAGGCTTCCAATTTGCCCTTCCTGGATCTGGGTGATTCCGAGGCCCTGGAAGTAGGAGAATATGTTCTTGCTATCGGGAATCCTTACGGGCTGGAACATACGGTTACCTTGGGAGTGGTTTCGGCGAAAAACCGCAGCATCCACGCAGGAGACGTCCATTTTCAGGGATTCCTTCAAACCGATGCGGCCATCAATCCCGGTAACAGCGGAGGCCCTCTTTTGAACGTCCAGGGGAAGGTGGTGGGTATCAACACCGCCATTATCCCCTTTGCCCAGGGCATAGGCTTTGCCATTCCTTCAGACATGGCACGCCAGGTCTTACAGGATCTCATGGTGTACGGCAAGGTAACCCGGGGGTGGCTTGGGGTCTATATTCAGCCGGTTACCCGGGAAGTCGCGGAGGCCTACGGGCTGGATGATCCCCGGGGAGCTCTGGTGAGCGATATCATGCCCCAGTCTCCCGCAGAAAAGGCGGGACTCCGTCGGGGGGATATCATCACTTCCGTAGCAGGAAAACGGGTGGAAGAATCCCAGGATCTCGTTTTTATGATACGCCGTCATCTTGCGGGAGATACCGTGGATCTCGAGGTTTTCCGGGATGGAAAAAGCGAGACCCTTCCGGTGCGTCTCGCTTCTCTAGGGGGAGAAGATGCAAATCGGAAGGAAACTGCGGAGCCTTTGGAAGAGAGCATCGGCATAGCAGTGGAACCTCGTGGCCCTCAGGACGCCCATAAACAGGGAGTTTCGGGGGGCGTGATAATTCGAAAGGTTTTGCCCAATTCCAAGGCGAAAAGAGTTGGGCTTCAAGAGGGCGACGTTATCCTCGAGGTAAACGGACGTCCTATTAACGACGAAACCTCCTGGAAAAGAGCCATGGAAAGGGTGGATAAAGCCTTGGTGTTTCTTGTTTCACGAGGGGAACGAACCTTTTTCGTCTCTTTGCGCCTGGAATAGAAACATAGTGAATTTCCTTGACAAGATTCGCTTTTTTGCGTATATTGCGCTTCAAATGATGCAACATAGAATGCTTTCCGGAGGTTGATCATGACGTATTCCGTACTTTTTGTCTGTTGTTGTTGCGGGTGGAAAAGTTCCTAGTTTCCACTGCGGCTTCTTGCTGCGGCGGGCCCTGAGCGGAGGCTGCAGCAGAGAGCGCGACAAGAGCGTACGAAAAAAGTGCGTTTTTCATGGTATCTACCGGGGGAATCTGCTGGAGCAGGTTCCCCCGGTTTTTTGATGGCTCCTTGGAGGAGGGATTTTCATGAAAAACGTGATGCATACTCTGAAAGAAGATTTTGCCGTGGTGAGACAAAGGGACCCTTCCATTCCCCGAGGCCTTCGGGGAATTTTGGAAATATTCCTGTGCACTCCCGGATATTGGGCGGTGACCATGCACAGGATTTTTCACCTTTTGCACTCTTTACGAATCCCCGTTCTCCCTCGTTTCCTTTCTCTGATTATGCGCTGGATTACGGGCATAGAAATCCATCCCGGAGCGCAGCTCGGAGCAGGTGTTTTCATCGATCACGGTATGGGGGTGGTTATCGGCGAAACCGCTCGGGTTGGTTCCGGAGTGCTCATCTATCAGGGCGTGACTCTCGGAGCCACGGGAAACGAAAAAAGTTTCCTCCGGCACCCCTTGGTGGAAGATAATGTAATTATTGGATCCGGAGCGAAGGTCCTCGGGAATATCACCATAGGAAAGAACTCCCGCATCGGGGCGGGAGCGGTGGTGTTGCAATCCCTTCTTCCTGGGAGTACGGCGGTGGGCATTCCCGCTTCGGTGGTGAAGGTGGGGGAAAACTCCCTTCGTAGCCCGGGAAACATTCTTGTCCGCATTGAAAAACTCGAGAAAGAAATAGCGGGCCTTCGGGAGCTCCTTTCGGAAGGGAATGCTTACGCCCCCTTCGAAAATTCTTTGAAAGGAGAGGCCTCATGATGTCTCCCTTGGGAAAAAGCATCCTGGATCGCCTTCCTGTTTTTGCCTGCATGGGAAACACCCCCGTTTTGACAATTCCCTATGCTCAGGGGAAAATCCTCCTCAAAATTGAGAAGGGAAATCCTGGGGGCTCCATCAAAGATCGGGCGGCCTGGGGAATGCTGCGATTTCTTGAAAATTCAGGAAAACTTCGGGAAGATACGATTTTCTTGGAGCCTACCTCGGGAAATACGGGGATAGCTCTGGCATTACTTGGAAAGTGCCTGGGGCTTTCCGTACGCCTTACCATGCCTGACACCATGTCTTTGGAACGCCGTAAACTTCTCAAATGTTATGGTGCGGACCTTGTGCTTACTCCGGGAAAGCTTGGTATGCCCGGGGCCATAGAAGAGGCCCGTAATATGTGCCGGGAAGATCCTCGAATTCTTATTCCGGATCAGTTTTCCAATCCCGGAAATCCCTGGGCTCACGAAGTAACCACGGCGCCGGAATTTTTAAAGATTCTTCGAAAGGAGCCCTCTCCTGTGGCTTTCGTGGCTGGGGTTGGAACCGGAGGGACCTTGACGGGAATTGCCCGAGGATTGAAAAAATATCTTCCCCAACTTTCCGTAGTTGCGGTGGAGCCTGAAGAATGCGCCGTGCTTTCCGGGGAGCCTTCGGGCACCCATGGGATTCAGGGTATAGGGGCGGGGTTTGCGCCGAAAAATTGCGATCTCTCGCTCATTGAGAGAATCTTGAAGATTCCCACCGGGGAAGCTCTGGACAAAAGCCTCTGGCTTACCCGGAAGTACGGTCTTTTCTGCGGCTTCAGCACCGGGGCAAATGTTGCAGGGGCCATGGGGCTTCTTGATTCCGGGCTCAAGGGAACTGTCGCAACCGTAGCTCCGGATGGAGGAGAACGCTATCTTGGAAGTTATCCCGAGAAAGGGATATCCTGATATCTCTCCTCATTCCACTATTCTTACATGGGGGGTGACATTATCACTGTCCCGTCACAATTTCCTTGGGGGGAAGTTGCGCAAAAGAGAGGAGAATGGTACTATAAACGAACCCTCTTCTAGGTTTCAGGAAAATCCTGATACGTGGAAAAGGGATTTATTTATGAGGAGTGTTGGATATGATTACCAAAGAAAAAAAACAGGAAATCATCGAGCAGTATCGAGTGCACGGAGCCGATACGGGTTCCACGGAAGTCCAGGTGGCGGTACTTACCCATCGTATTCGGGAGCTTACGGAACACATGAAGATCCATAAAAAGGATTTCCATTCCCGCCGAGGGCTTCTCAAGCTCGTGGGAAAGCGGAGAAAGCTTCTTGCCTATCTTAAGGATAAAGATTTTTCCCGGTACAAGAACCTCATTACCAGCCTCGGACTGCGTCACTAAGGGTTTTTTTGCAGCTGCAAGAATTCGTTGAGATCGAAATAGCATAGGGATAAAGCGATTTTTACGGGAGGGGAGCGTATAAAAATGCTTCCTTCCCGTTTTCTTTGTGGTATGCTTTTCCGGTAGCCAAAGAAGGATAGAATAAAAAATCAGGAGGAATATTTTATGTCACAAACGTATACGCTTCAGGTGGGAAAAGCCCACCTTACCTTCGAGACGGGGAAGATGGCAAAACAGGCTTCCGCGGCAATTCATGCCCGTCACGGAGAAACTGTGGTTCTTCTCACCACATGTATTTCCCCGAACCCTCGGGAGGGACTCGATTTCTTCCCTCTTCTCGTAGATTACGAAGAGCGCTTTTACTCGGCGGGAAAAATTCCCGGAGGATTTATCAAAAGAGAAGGGCGTCCCTCGGAAACCGCTATCTTGAGCGCCCGGGTTATCGATCGCTCCATCCGGTCTCTTTTCCCTCAGCATATGCGAAACGATGTGCACGTGGTTTCTACAGTACATTCCGTGGATCAGGAGAATCCTCCCCAGGTACTGGCCATCAATGCGGCTTCTCTGGCCCTTACTCTTTCGGAGATACCCTGGGCAGGCCCCGTGGGAGCTGTGCGGGTGGGGCATATCGACGGGACCCTCGTCATCAATCCTACGGAATCAGAGATGCTTGAAAGCTCTCTCGATCTCGTGGTGGCAGGCCATATGGATGGTATCACCATGGTGGAGGCGGGAGCCCAGGAAGTGAGCGAGGATGTCCTCGTGGATGCTCTGGAACTTGCCCATCAATCCATCAAGGAAATTGTAGCTTTCCAGGAAAAAATCCGGCAGGAGATCGGCAAGGAAAAACTTGAAATTTCCGAACTTCCTTTCATTGAAGAAATTGATACATATCTTCAGACAGAACTTTACGGCGAGATCGAAAATGCAGTGAGAATCCACGAAAAACAGCCCCGGGCAGAAGCTATTTCTCAGACCCAGGAGAAAGCCCTGCAGCGTTTTGAAGAATCATATCCCGAAAGCAAGGGGTATATTGCGGGGGCCGTGGAAAAACTTGTCAAGAAAGCCATGCGCAGCTTGGTACTGAACGAACATTTCCGTTCCGACGGACGCCGCCTCGACGAAGTGCGTCCCATAACGTGCGAAGTAGAGGTGCTTCCCCGTACTCATGGCTCTGCCCTCTTTACCCGAGGGGAGACCCAGTCTCTTGGCGTGGCTACCCTGGGGATGCTCGGAGAAGACGACCAGATACTTGATGGGCTCAAGCACGATGAACCTGCCAAACGTTTTATGCTGCACTATAATTTCCCCCCTTACTCCGTGGGTGAAGTGCGTCCCATGCGTGGGCCGGGGCGGAGAGAAATCGGGCATGGAGCTTTGGCGGAACGGGCAGTAAAACCCCTTATGCCCGAAGAAGAAGCCTTCCCCTATGCGATTCGGGTGGTATCGGACATTTTGGAATCCAACGGTTCCAGTTCCATGGCTTCGGTTTGTTCCGCCAGCCTTTCCCTCATGGATGCGGGAGTTCCTATCGCCAAAGCGTGCGCCGGAATTGCCATGGGTCTCATCAAAGAGGGAGATCAAGTGGCGGTGCTTACGGATATCCAGGGATTGGAAGATCACTACGGAGATATGGATTTCAAGGTCGCGGGAACTGCGGATGGTGTAACGGCCCTTCAAATGGACAATAAGGCGGGGGGTATTACGCGTGAGATTCTGCAGCAGGCTCTTGACCAGGCGAAAAAGGGAAGAATGCATATCCTGGAAATTATGAACCAGACCATCCAGACCCCGAGAGCGGATCTTTCGGAATATGCTCCCCGTATTACCACTCTCATGGTGGCTCCCGAGAAGATTCGGGATATTATCGGTCCCGGAGGGAAGACGGTACGAGGCATCGTGAGCGCAAGCGGAGCTAAAATCGACATCGAGGATGATGGCAGAGTTTTCGTGGCGGCGGTGGATGAAAAAGTGGCGGCTAAAGCAATTGCCATGATCAACGAAATTATCCGGGATGTGGAAGAAGGAGAAATTTTCGTAGGGAAAGTTGTGCGTATGATGAGCTTCGGAGCTTTCGTGGAGCTTCTTCCCGGTAAAGACGGGCTTCTTCACGTGAGCGAGGTAAGCACGCATCATATTCCCAGCATCGAGGAAGTGCTTTCCATAGGCGACCCCGTTCTCGTGATCGTTAAGGAGATCGACGATCTGGGACGAGTCAATTTGAGCCGCCGCCGGATTCTTGCGGATGTCTCCCAGTTGGATGCTGCGGAATATGGGGATATTCTCAAGCTTGAAGAGGATAGGGACAAGAAGATCGAAGAGCTGGTAAGCAAGGGCGGAGGCGCTCCGAAAAGGGAAAATCGCGGCTCTTCCGGCCGAGGCAGTGATCGGAGGAGTGGCGGTGGAGACCGAAAAGGCGGCGGAGGATCATCCCGCGGAAGTGGGAATCGGGATCGGCGATAGCGCTTTCCTCTAGGATTTAACAAGCGAAACTAAAAAAGAGAGCGGAATTTTCCGCTCTCTTTTTTAGTTTCAATACATGATATTGGGAGAAGCTATTTTTTTATTTCTTCTCCGCCTCGGCATTCATGGTCTTTTTGACGCAGAGGGCAAAGCCTCCCCATACCACGAGCAGCACGATAGCCATATTAACTTGCCAGGACATAAGCATTACCTCCTTGGGTCTCTCTAGTCTCAAGCCTTAAAAAATCTTTTTGGGGACGTCGGGATTCTCCGGATCGAACTGGTACACAAACTTGTTGTTCAGCCATCCCTGAAGGACGTAGCATGCCACAAAGAGGATAGCCATCTGGAAGAAGATGGTACCGGGGCTGAAGTTATAGGAGAATCCGGCAAAATCGAAGAGCGGCCAGAACTTCCACCACTCGCCGGGGTACCAGCTCGCGGCCTGATAGATCCACCATCCGAAGATGATCACGAACCACACCGGGAAGAGATAGATAAGCTTGAAGAGCCAGGGCCACTTGAGGTCCGCATTGGGCTCGATATCCTCTTTCCAGATCTTGTCCACTCCCACCTTGATGGCTCCAAGGGAGAAGATAAGGCCAGAAACGAGAAGTCCCACGCCCCATACCCAGTCCTGGTTATCCAGGAAGTTCATGTTCATGGCGGAGGGAACTCCCAGGGCGTACATAACCACGCCTCCTATGAGAAGTGCCTTTCTGCGGGGTATTCCTGAATCCATGAAGAACCGGGATACCAGTTCGAGCATGGGGAAGGTGGAGCTGAGAGCCGCAAAGGTAAGGGCCAGGAAGAAGAGAACCCCCACGATTTGCCCTGCGGGCATCTGCTGGAAAAGAGCTACCAGGTGCACGAAGACCAGGCCGTTGTTGCTCGCTCCTTCGAGGAACTGC
>Ga0116164_10001479_pt1 | contig 17842 bp, 15 predicted proteins | sample AD_UKC109_MetaG_FD_89888 | JGI IMG/M metagenome (GOLD analysis project Ga0116164, IMG submission 89888) | Active sludge microbial communities of municipal wastewater-treating anaerobic digesters from Hong Kong - AD_UKC109_MetaG | ecosystem: Engineered > Bioreactor > Anaerobic > Digestate... | reverse complement strand
CTGTGCAGTATACCATTGATGACCTGCATGGCAAGTGTTTGGAGCACGGCCCCGTGAGCAAACGGACCGTATGGAATGAGCTGGAGCGGATCCAAGCCGCGCATGGCGTGGAGATCCTTCACCTCCCAAGTGGGGACGGACGGACCTATCATCGGTACAAGGACCCTTCCTTCTCCATTGAGAAGGCCCATGTGAACGAAGCCGACAAGGAGCAGCTGCGGGAAGCGCTCCAGATCCTGCAGCGCTTCAAGGGCCTGCCACAGCTGGCCTGGCTGGAGGAACTGGCCGCCCGCCTGGAGTCCGACCTGGAACTTCGGCCGGGTGCCGGTGCGGCCATGGTCTTCCAGGAGAACCCCTACCTCTCCGGAGCGAAGTGGATCCCGGAGTTGCTGGATGCCATCCTGCAGGAGCGGGTGGTCAAGATCACCTACCGGGGTGCTCGTGAGAAGAGGGCCGGCACCTTCACCTTCCATCCGCACCTGCTGAAGCAGTACAACGACCGATGGTTCCTGCTGGGCTTCCAGAACGACCGGGCGGATGTGACCAACCTGATGCTCGATCGCATCAGCAAGCTCGCGGGTGCGCCCAAGGTGGCCTTCCGCAGGAACGATGCCGCGGATTGGGAAGATCATTTCGCCGAGGTGGTGGGCGTAACCGTTCCGGACACGCCGGTGGAAAGGGTGGTGCTCCGCGTGGCCCCGGACATCTGGCCCTTGGTCGCCTCCAAGCCCATCCATGGCAGCCAGCCCGCCAGACCCGTGGCCCTGGCCAATGGTTGGATGCAGACCACCTTGAACGTGCGGCTGAACAGGGAACTGGTGGCCCGGCTGCTCAGCTATGGGGGAAACCTCCAGGTCGTGGAGCCGGAGCAGCTGCGCGAAATGATGCAGGAACACGTGCGGAAGATGCATGAACATTACGGAGCATAAGGCAGTGTGATGAGCGAGCAGGAGGATCTGGAAAGCAAGGCCAGGGGCCCGGAGTTCATTAAGCCGGCATTGGTCCCGGCCATGCCTGCGGAGTTGGAGTTCACGTGGAACGAACTGCTCCATATGGCAGAAGGCATGGTGCCCAAGGCATCCGCCTGGCCCATGCTTCCGTTGCTGTTGTTCCTGCGTAAGGAGGGGCTGCTGGATAGGGTCCTTGGGGCCTCGAGCCTGCAGGCCTTGCGGGATGAGCTGCAGAAAGAGGTCCTGAAGCGGGGTCAGGAACAGCCCTGGCACACGTTGCTGGAGTTGCTGCCTGGAGAAGCCACTCAGGACGCGTGGTTCGATCTTGGCCACTTGGTCACGGAAGCCGAAGATGAGCTCTTCGGCAAGGCCTATCCGCAGGTCATGGACCGCTGCATCGCATGGGTGCGTGCGAAGCTGCCCAACGAGCACGGTGATCCGGAGCTTCCCACCTCCGTCTGGGAGGTGTTGCTCGGCCTCACCGGGGTGCCCGATGGCGGAACGGTGTACCAGCCCTTCGGCTCCACCGCGGAAGTGCTTCCCTACCTGCCGGAAGGCACGGTCTACTGGTACAGGGAACGGGAAGACCGTGGCCCACTGGCAGCGTTGGCCCTGCTTCGGGCACATGCATATGGACGGATGGATCGGTTGCAGGCCGGTCTTGCCGCCGATCCGATCCAGGAATGGGTGGCGCCGAAGGAAGGCGGCCATGATCTCCTCCTTGGCGTCTTACCCGCCACGGCACCGGGCACCATCAAGGATGGTGGCTGGGGTGAGCTGGCAACAGAACCACATACCGCATTCCTGGTGCGGGCCTTGCAGACCGTCTCTGAACGCGGCAGGATAGCCATGGTCGTTCCCTACAGCTGGCTGATCTCCACTGCCCGTTACAACCACGCCATCCGGAACGACCTCCTCGGCTTGGGGGTGTTGGATACGGTGGTCCAGTTCCCGGCAGGGTTGCTGGGGGCCAAGGAGGAGCCTTTTGCATTGCTCATCCTCAAGGCCCGGCTGCGGGACGGTGTGCCTCCTTCGTTCGACCCCGAGCGCAAGGTCCGCATGGTGATGGCAAATCGGTATATCAAGGAAAGGGGCCGCTCCAGCGGAGTGTTGGATCCGGAGGGGTTGTTGGCGGCCATCCAGGGAGGAAGGGATCGGGAATGGGTCCGTGAGGTGGAGGTGAAGCAGATCATGGCCAGGCAGGACCGGTTGCTGCCTTCCTTGTATTTCGAGGACCTCGTGGTCGATGCCGTCGACAGTCGGTTGTATGCGCTCATTGACCGGTTGCGAGGGCAGCTGCAAGGGACCGAGTTCATGGTCCTGCCGTACCTGATCCACTTCGCTCTGAAGGGCTATCTGCGAGGCCTCGAGCACGCATCTCCTAAGCAAGTCCTCACATCCCTGGAGGAACGCGGCAACGCAAATGGTCTTTCAGATCACGAGCGTCAACTGCTTATCGATGCCAAGGAACGTCTGGTACGCCTGGACCCATCCGTTCTAGCTGATTGCCTGTGGTTCCTGGACGACCTGAACAGCCAAGGGCTGGATGTGCATGACCGGCTTCTTGTGGAACGCGCGGTCGCATTGGTCACCCGATTGGGAGGCATGCAGGCGGGCGAGCACAGCCAGCCAGAGGACCTGACGCGGTTCATGCTGGAGCTGGCCGATGTGCCGGCAGGGGCTTCGGTCTACAATCCCTTTGGTGGACAGGCATCCTTCGGGGTCCATCTCAGGCCTGATGCGTTCTATCATGGGGAGGAGAAGAACCGATCGACGGCGATCTTGGGTCAGTTACGGCTTCAGTTGGCTCGTGGAGACTCGAACTGGGCCTTCCATGTCGGAGATTCCGTGACCAACTGGTCCGCCCGATCGGGCGCGGAGCACCTCATTGTGGCCAACCCGCCCATGGGGCTCAGGATCAAGGTCCCTTCCAAAGAGGGAAGGCCATGGTACCCTTCAGACACCACAGCCTATTTCATCTCAAGGGCACTGGAGGATGTCAAGCAGGGGGGAAGCGTTTTGGCTGTCGTGCCAGGCAGTTTTCTCTTTTCCGACAGACCCACCTTCAAGGAAGTGAGGAAGCGGTTGGTGGAGCAGAAAATGCTGGAATCGGTCATATCGTTCCCCGAGCGGATGCTGCCGAACACGAGCATCCCATTTTATGTGATGCATCTGGTCAAGGGTAGGGATCAGGCCAAGCCAGTGCGCTTCGTGATCGCCGACAGATTCGTGGATCGCCTGGGGTATGGGAATGCCGCGATACGGTACCAGGAATTGGTCCAGGCTATCCGTCAGGCCACAGACCCACAGGTCGTTCGGCTTGTAGGCTTGGAGGAGCTGACCCGCCAGGACTACGACCTCTCGCCCAAGCGTTATTTCATTGACTGGGAGGACCTTGAAGGTGTACAGTTAGGGGACATCCTTACACCGGTCGTTCGGGGTAGGGTCGACCCCAAAGCATCAGGCCCAGTGGTTCAGCTGTCCGATCTGAAGGAGGACCCGTTCGATTTTCACTTGGATCCAATGAGGATAAAGAACGAGCGCCGCCGGGCTTCGGGGCAGATCTCGACGTCTTGCATCCTCCTGGCCAGGCGTGGGAAGAGCCTCAAGCCTACGTACTTCCTTCATAAGGGCGAGTCCCTTGCCATTTCCCAGGACATCTCGGCTTATCAGGTGGATGTGGACAGGATCGACCTTCAGTACCTGGTCCTTCAACTTCATGGCGAACAGGTCCGCAGCCAGGTGGAAGCCATGCTTGTTGGTGTCACGATGCCCATGCTGCGGCGAAACGATCTCCTTCAGATCCGGGTATCCGTTCCTGCTCGGAGAGAACAGCAGGTCGCCTATGTCATAGAACAGAAGGAGCGCTTGTTGAAGGAGCGTGATGAAGAATTACAACAGCTCCGGGAGCGTTTGGGTGTTAGCAGGAAACACAAGGTCATCAATTCTCTGCTCCGCCACGAGATAGCTATGCCATTGGGGAATGTCCGTCACTATTTGTCGGAGCTAAAGGGGTTTCTTGTCCAGTCATCGAAGGAATCGAAACCATTGAATATGGATTGCCCGGTCATTCCCGGAAAGTCTGATACTTTGGAGCAGGTCTTGGATCGGCTTGAAAGGACCACGCGTGCTATCTCTGAGAAAGTACGCCGTTCAGGTCAGGAGAATACGAGCATACGGAAAATCCAACTTCAAACCATGAACCTGAATGAGTTTCTTCAAGAATACTGGCAGGATCATCGGAGTTCAAAGTATAGTCTGGAATACCTTTTTGACAAGGTGGCTATTCCTAAGAAGAAGGCGCTGGTCGAAGCTGAGCCAACATTAATGCAAAGCCTGCTTGACAACCTGATCGAGAACGCGGAACGGCATGCTTTTAGTACGAAGCCGCTGGAGGGTAATCGGGTCCAGCTCCTGTTGACCGCAGAGCAGAAGCCCAAGCCTGCATTCGTGCTTCGAGTAGCCAATACGGGCAATCCGTTTCCTCCGGGATTCACCTTGGAGAAATTCCTGATCCAAGGAATGCGTACTGGAAGTAATCAGGGAGATGGCTTCGGAGGCTACTTGGTGGGCGAGATCGTAGAACACTTGGATGGCTCTGTGCAGCTGGAAGTCAATCCGACGGAAGGTGACTTTGTAACAACATTCGTATTCCGTTTTCCGATATCTCCGAATACTTGAACAGGCCATGAGATACAAAGTCCTCTGGTTTGATGACGAGCATGCTTCAGAACATGCAAGCCACATTTTTCTCAAGGCTGAGAAGGCTGGGATAAAACTTGTTGGCGTGGCAACTGCGGAGGAGGGCGAGAGAGTGTTGAAGCTTGAGCCGCATGCTTGGGATGCTATCCTTCTTGACGGCCTGTTTGGCGAGGAAGAGAATGTAGCCGGCGCTACACATGACGAGACCGCATTGGTGAGGGCGATACAAGCTATCAAGACACACGAACAGCGACATGGAATCGTGCTGCCATGGTTTGTGCTATCGGGTCAGACGTCGATACTTGACAACAATAGTGTTTTGCGATCGCAAAAGGTATCGGAGGCAGATGTATATGACAAGAATAGTGATGATGATTTCGATAGGTTATGGATAGATATTATTCATGCATCTGATAACAGGCCGACAACAAGAGTTAGACATCGTTTCCGCGATGTGTTTGAGATAAGTAAGGAGCTTGGGTTTGAGACCCAGGAAGAGGAGGATTTGCTGAAGGTGTTGAAGGATGTATCGGAGAAGGACTCGGATCTGCCCGACCATCATTACCTACGCTTTCTTCGGAACTGCTTGGAAAGGATGTTTCGAGCATGCAATGTGAAAGGGCTGCTTCATGACAAGTGCATCAAGAACGGTGAAGTGAAGCTGCAACTATGTTCCCTGTTTATGGCCGGTGAACCTGTAAAGACCTTGGGAGTGCGCTGTAGGAAGGCCCATTTCAATCCATTGGTAGCGACCCACGTGCGCCATCTGCTGGAGGTTACCAGTGCATATAGCCATACGGAAGGTCCGGAGAAGGGCAAGGCGCGCTTTCAGTTGGAAGAGTACCGCAAACTTGTAGCCAGATCCCCCTATCTACTCTACAGCCTTACCTTCATGATGATGGATGTGCTATTGTGGTACAAGGCGTACTCTAATTTGAACTCGGATGTGGATAAGAACAAGGCACTTTGGAAGACGCTCGATAAGGATGGATGGGACCGGGGCGAGGTAGTGGAGATGGATAAGTATGGCAATGCGTTCTTTCAATCGGACACTTTTTCGGACAAGGCTTTCATTCATTTTAGACAAGTGCAGCAAAATGGCCTTAGCGAAGGGGATCCGATAGAGGCCGTCATCAGGCCGCTGGATGAGAGGCCCAAAGTGGCTGAAGTACGACGACTGAAGAAAGACTGCTCGAATTGATCACCATGGACCACGCCCAACACACCAAGATCGTATCCTTCATCTGGGAGATGATCGATCTCGCCCACCCCGATCGAAACTCTGGCGTCGATCCGGGGGGACTTCTCCTCGACGTTAAAGCCGGAGATCAACCGCAGCCGCAAGAGGATCGCATCTTTGAGAGCATATTCGGGCTCGCTGGTGATTCCTTGAAAGCTGTCGCCTCTGTAGATGAAAGGCGGATGCCGGTATTTCTCCCCCACATATTCCAGAGATTTATTAAGATGTTCAATGTATGAAATCCCGCCGCTTTTAAGCTGCCGGGACCCGATCAGATCGCCGGTTAATACTGCATATAATTTTTTACCCATATTATTGCCATTCTCAGATTTTTTATTCGTCTCTCTTCAGTTAAGCGTTATATAGCTTTTCGCCGTGGCGACCGATCTGATCGGCACGCTGCCCTTTGATCCATTCTTTCCTCTGGGGTTTTTCGAGCCAGTCCGATGCTATCTGGCGGTAAAGCTGCGACACGTTGGATGTTTGAGCAGATCAGCTCAAAGTGCGATGATTTGAGCAGATCTATTCAACTCTTGAAGATTTGAGTATATTTGCTCAAATGCGACCTGCCCACCACCTGCCAATTCACCTCATCTATTCTCCGTCCTCAGTGCCGTTCTCGTCGCCCTGCGCTTGAGCCAGCGCGGTCGCTGCCAGCGACAGCACCAGAAGCGCCAGAAAGATGAGCGACTTCCACCTCATCTGTTACTCCTCCGGTCGAAAGTCTTCGCTCCTGTTGGCAAAAAGTTTTGGGCGGATGAGGTCTTGCAAGAAGATTCGACGGCTTGAGGTGGCCCATTTTCGATCATACCTTTATAAAGCCTCGACGAATATCGCCCCTTGAAAAAGGAGCTTTGGAGATTATGAAAAAGCATATCATCCTCATCATGACGGTGCTCGCGATCTCGGCCGCCCTCTCGGCGATCGCCGCCGCCGTCGCGGACTCTGATCCGGCGGAAGGCTCGGTGGAGAATCTCGTTGTCCTCATCTCCGACTTCGGGACCTCTGACTTCTACGTCGGGGCCTTTGAGGGGTCGGTCTACTCTGCCAACCCGAACGTCCGGATATCGACGATCACCCACGAAGTGGCGACCTTCAACGTCGCCGAGGGGTCGTACCTCCTCGGCATGGCGGCGATGGAGTACCCGCCGGGGACGGTCTTCGCCGCGGACATCGACCCCGGCGCCGGAGCCGACGAGCGGTCGATCGTCCTTCTGACCAATGACGGCAAGCTCTTCATCGGTCCCGACAACGGCCTCTTCACCGACGTCATGAACGAGCTTGGAGTCGCCAGCGTCCGGGAGATCACAAACAAAAGCCTCACCGGCCGGGAGTCCACCTCTGCCACCTTCAAGGGGATCGGGATCTACGGTCCCGTAGCGGGCCACCTCGCCGCCGGTGTGGACCCCGCCCTTGTCGGCCCCGAGATATCTGACCCAGTCAAAATCGATCTCGCAGAGGCAAATATCGAAGACGGAGCCCTCGTCGGGACCGTCGCCCACGTCGACCACTGGGGAAACCTCGTCACCAACATCCCTCAGGAGCTGGTCGACGAGAGCACCCTTCTTCCTGGCGATTCGATCGAGATCGCCTTCGGTGACGAAACCGTGAAGGTTGAGGGCACTTTCGGGACGACCTACGACGACGTTCCCGAAGGCGAATGGGTCGCCTTCGTCAGCTCTCTTGGGCGGCTTGAGATCGCGATCAACATGTCGAGCGCCTTCGACGCCCTAGGAATCGAAGCAGGGACGGTAGTTCGAGTCGGCTCGATCTGATGATGAGATCAGAAAGACTGGAAAGATAAGGAAAATGGGGAGAAATTGGAGGGATCTGCTGAACTTCTCGCTCCTTCAGCTCCTCAGCTGAAGGCGAGAGAGATCACTCCCAGAACCGAGGCCGTCACCACGGCCCCCGCGATGCAGACGCCCGCGGCGATGGCCGGGAAGGCGTGCCTGAACTGGAGGCCGAAGATGAAGGCGATGGCTGAACCGGTCCAAGCCCCCGTCACCGGAAGCGGAAGCGCCACAAAGAAGGTGAGGGCAAGAAGGCCGTACTTCCGGTGATGCTCGACGTGCTTTCTGTAGGTCCGGGTGAAGAGCCAGTCGAAGAAGACCTCGCCTGGGCGGTACCTCATCAGCCATCGGGACACCGGCTCCAGGTAGAGGAGGAGAAATACCACCGGCACCAGGTTCCCGACGACCGAGATCGCATACGCCTCCAGAGGCGAGAGGCCATATACCCCTATTGCGAGGGGTATGGCTCCCCGAAGCTCGAAGGTCGGCGACATCGCCAGAAGAAAGGTGGCAAGCCAGCCCGGAATGGTGTAGAACAACTCTATCAGGAGTTTCCCTCCGCTTCACAGGACCCTGATCTCCGAAAGGCCGGTTCTGAGGGATCTCGGATCTGCGGTGACGGCAACGCGAAAGTCCGCTATAATTCAGTCCCCTATCGATCCCTTTATGTTGACCGTCAGCACCGACTCGTCTTTTGGAGATGTGACCGAGACGGTCAGGTCCACGGGGATTCGGCCGAGGGCCACCTTCAAGGGGGCATCCTTCTTTCCAGCGACCTCGACCCTGACGGCCTCCGCCATCTTGGCAAGAGAGCTGGCTATCTGCTGAAGCTCGGGAACGTTTACGGCCAAGGGGCTCTCCTGGTCGCCGCCCACCTTCGCTGATATCGGTGACGCGATCCCCACCTCGACTTTGAGCCCCCCATCCTTTCCGGGCCCCTTCACCTCGGCGACGATCGGATACCTGTCAGCGTCTTCGCTTCCCTGTACCTTGGCCTTAGCTTCCGCATTCACGTTCAGAGATACCATGATATATCCACCTGGGAACTATTTACGATATCCACTCATATAAATGAATGCGAAGGGACTTTTGACACCTCTTGGTCCTCAATACGCGGCATGGCATCAAATCGCGAGCCTAGTTCGTCCCACTCTGCGTGACACCCGACTGAAACCGCCGCAGATCGTCCGGATCTGCCTGGCCTGGCAGGACCCAGGATGGAGGACTCCAAAGCCTCAGGCTTCTGACACTTTACCTGAGAGAGTTTTCTGCCCCCGGAGTCGACTTGATGAAGGCCCAGTCGGATTTTGTATCGGTGTCGAGGCCGTTGGGGTAGCGTGACCAGGAGAAGTCGTTCCCTGCCTCGTCGCTCAGAGGAGGCGTTTTATCCACCTCCGCCCAGGAGTCGGTTCTGAGATAGACCGTCCCGTTATCGTCGTGAACCCACCGGTCATCCCCCTCGATGACATAGAACCCGCCCGCCTGGATGGTGGTATCTTTTGGTATCGGGATCACACCCATCCACTTGCCAGAGGTGGACAGAGTATCCTCGATGGATACGCTCCACCGGCCGATATTCACAGAGGCCTCCCCGGAGTTGTAAAGCTCCACCCACTCGGTCGCTTCTCCCGACGGGTTCAGCTCCACCTCATTAATGACGACCGACCCCGGCCCCAGTCCCGATACGGTCGATATGCCAGCGAATAACATCAATGACGAGAGCACCAACTTCAAGACCCGCTTCATGATTAACCCCCACATGAACTTGAGATCTGATCGAGAACTAATTCGTCCCGACCCGCTGGTGAAGATGGTCTTCCGATAAATAACAGTATCGATAGAACGATGGATGGACCGAAGCATCACGATCCATCCTGAAACTCGGTGGTAGCAGGTCCTGCTTCGTCCGAATCGATCGTCGGGATCAAGAATTATAGGCGTTTTTGGTGCCCCTCCCAAATACCCAGTCGGACCTCTGGTCGGTGTCGACGCCGTTTGGGTGGCGAGAGTTGGTGAAGATGTTGTCGCTCTGGTCGCTAAGAAGGGGCGTCTTGTCGACCTCGACGCCGTCTCGCGTCTTCAAAATCACCACCCCCCGTCCCGAATTGTGAAGCCAGTTAGGAGCGCCTTCAACTACGTAAAATTCGCCGGGGAGAATAGCATCCCTGGAAAGTATGCGCATCGATCCGGTCCAGGGGGTATCGCTATCCACGATCTCGATTCTCCAATCACTGATCTCGACCGCCTCAGGGCCGTTGTTGTAAAGCTCCACCCACTCGACCGCATCGCCGGGTGGGTCCAGCTCCACCTCGTTGATCACCACTGCTGCTTGGCCCGCCTCAGGTATCACCAAGAGGACAAATAGAGACGTCAACAGCCTCATCCAAGTTAGATCCATACAAAATCCCCCACCACAACTCAAGGTTGACTTCAACCGTTCGGACGTCCGCTGGAGAGATCTTCAGATAAATAACCGTATCGATCTGAGGGTGGGTCGGTGTAATCAGAAGTCTCTTTGACAATAACCCGGTTCAGACGGCTTAAAGATATGGACCTGGCTGGAGGTCACTTTTGCGAACGATTCAGGTCAGTATCTCTGGGACTGATTTCACTCAGCTAGCCGATTTCAAGATCCTTCCTGCTTGCAGTATCTGCCAGTATATCAAAAAAACAAGCTATGTTCAACAAACCCACGAAACACGACTCGAGGTTTTCATAACTCAAAACGATTCATCTGAACATCCACGTTATCAAACTGTTGATAATCTCCGAAGCATAAACGATACAGATATCAGGTATTACCCAGACCAGGTCTACTATTGCTCCGAGTACTTGGCTGTCAATTTGAGGATATGAACACGGAGATTGTGTCAGACTACACCGCTAGGAGTTCCCTTTTTCCAGAACGGACCGAACCTGGAATCCATTAAATAGCCATTATAAAAATAGGTGGGAGATCCCCCGAAGACTCCTCCGGTTTCGGAGGGAATTCGATCGATCTCAGGTTCAGATGCAGGGGAGCCAGTCGACTTGGACGTCGCCGCAGGTATCGTTGCCCCAGAGCTGGATGAACTTCTCGATGGAGAAGACACCAGTCAGATCCTCAACGGAACGACCCCACTCGTCGTGTCTGCCCTTAGAGTTGGTCGCGACGTTCTTCGAGAGCCAACCGATGTGAGCGACACCGATGACGTTGGAGTTGAAGTTCGCCTCAAGTGCCCCGGTACAGTTGCCGCACCCATTAGTGTAGCCGTAGTAGTCGGGAGTGCTGCAGTCCCTTCTGGTCTTCACTTCGGTGTTCTTCTGGAGGTGCTCGGCGTGAGTGTACATTTCGACGACGACTGCCCCGATGTAGTAGTTCTGGACGCAGAGTTTCTCGATCCACTTCTGGTCGTAGGTCCCGGTCTGGTAGCTGACGGGCATGTACTCGAACTCAGCTTCCTTGGTGAAGTTGATGTAGTCCTCACATCCACTCCCGAAGTATTGTAATTCTTGTTCCGGGACTATATGTAAGCATCCAGGCCCTAAGGGGTCTCTCAGGGCCTCGATCTCGGTCCTCTCGGTGATGACGTTTCCACTCCCAGACTCCTTCTCCACCAGCTTGTTTCCAGCCAGGCCCGCCTGGGTCTGGATGATAGACTCTACGTTCTTGTAGCCGACGCCCTTGATGTTCGCTTTCTCGTACATGTAGTTGGCAGCCCCTGCCATGCCGACTAGGGCGATGCAAAGGACTAAAAGTATTGCCAATTTCCTCCTCGTTTAAATTCCTCCGAACTGTCATTTTGAGAATTGATATAAATATGTTTCCGATCGAGGACACTTTTTATGTGGGTCACCGATGTTTTAACTTGATTAAATACCCCATGAATGAAACTAACACTATTTATGTGAATTTAATTCATACTCCATTATTACCAGGAATATGTTCAACTTGCATTCCTCCGTCAATCTCGTCCCGATGACCCCCTTTCCGCCAAAGGCAAGGTCGCCCTCTCGTCTTTTCTCGTCATCTCCGGCGAGACGTCTTTTTGGATCAGCGGCCTGATCCTCTGGCCGGAGGCGATCGCCCGCTGGCGGAGCAAACTCGACCCGTGCCGGTGGCTACGGCGGCGGGGATGAGCCGTCTAGCGTCGCTATCTTGGTGAGAGACGATGGATGCGCACCCATGAGGCGTTTGTGGCAACGAACTTCTACAAATTCTTATAATATCTGGACTTATTTACAGAAATGCCAAAAATTTTATATGCATTCTGAGATAGTAGTATTGCCCATCCAGATCGACCTGCGAGGACCCGAACTGCACGAGCTGCGACTGAACGGACATGCGCCTTGCGCAATGAAGTGGCGCGAGGCGTTCCTTCACACTATTTTTTCGCCTCCTGAATCGATTAGGCAGGGGCGTCCTCAATCATTTCATAAAAACCAAAATTTTAAAGTAACATATTAATAATATCTTACCTATTCCTGAGGGTGCAATTTATATTCATGAAAGAGCATTCGACCGATTACATGACTGAGTCAACAATAACGCCAGATCAGGAGTCGATTCAGGAATTACACTTAAAGAGGATCACAGCTCTGGAGAACGAGAACAAGCGCCTGAGTGAGGAGATAGAGACCCTCAGGATGGAGAAAGAGGACACCAGAGCAAAGCTCGTTGAGACCCTCATATCCAACAAGAAGTACATGCGGGAAGAGGAGAGGCTGAAGAAGGAGAACGCCCTTCTCCGGAGGATGCCCCTCTTCCTGGCGACGGTGGTGGAGATGGGAGAAGATTACGTCCTTCTCCGCCAGCACGGAAATAACCAGGAGTTCATTACCACCACATCTCCAGAGATGATGGAGAAGCTGGAGCCGAACACGAGAGTCGCGATAAATAACTCTCTCACTATCGTGAGGGTGATGGACAAATCCGTCGACGTCAGGGCAAAGACGATGGAGCTGATAGAAACTCCTACCGTCTCCTACGACCAGGTGGGCGGGCTTGAAGACCAGATAAGAGAGGTGAGCGAGACCGTCGAGCTTCCCCTCACCCAGCCCGAGCTCTTCGCCGAGATCGGCGTCGAGCCGCCGAAAGGCGTCCTCCTCTACGGCCCTCCCGGAACCGGCAAGACCCTCATCGCCAAAGCGGTGGCCCACCACTCTCGAGCCACATTCATCCACATGTCGGGAAGCGAGCTCGTCCACAAGTTCATCGGAGAAGGAGCCCAGCTAGTAAGAGACATATTCCAGATGGCGAGAGACAAGGCCCCCGCCATCGTCTTCATCGACGAGATAGATGCCGTCGGGTCCATCAGGACCCACGACGGGACCACCGGCAGCGCCGAGGTGAACAGGACGATGATGCAGCTATTGGCTGAGCTGGACGGCTTCAGGGCGAGGGGCGACGTCAAGGTCATCGCCGCCACCAACAGGATAGACATCCTAGACCCGGCCCTTCTCCGGCCTGGCAGGTTCGATCGGATCATCGAGATACCGATGCCGAACTTCGACTCACGCCTGGCCATCCTTGAGATCCACACCAAGAACATGAAGATGGATCCCGAGGTGGACCTCCGGTCCATGGCGAAGGAGACTGAAGGCGCCAGCGGCGCCGACCTCAAGTCCATAGCCGTCGAAGCCGGCATGATGGCCATCAGGCGTCGTGGAAGCTCCGTGACGGCAGAGGACTTCAAGAAAGCCGTCGACAAGGTCCTAGGCGAAGAGATGCTGCCGCGGGCCGACGAGTCGATGAGGATGTTCTCCTGACCGACTCATGAAAGTGAATCGGCTCGGCTTTGACCGAGCCGAACCAAGCCTATTTTTCTCGTCCCCATTATCTTTCGCGACAAATCCTCTCGGCGTTTCAGGCTCGCAGGGTGTACTCCGCTGAGGGTTTCTTCAAGGGGTTTTGGTCCGTCTCCCTTTCAGAGACCGTTTGAGGCAGATCCCCAAGGCCGTCCCCGAAGGGGTCGGGTCCGAAGTATCCGCTCCAGTAGTTGCCAAGGCGCCTCTTGTACTCCACCCCGTTATAAGAATAGGTTAAAAGCTCGGTAGAATTCCAGAAGTTCGTCGAGTTCCAGGAATGGGCGTTATTCTGGTTGTTTATCAGGTTGTTCATGTAAATTCTGTTATCGAAGGCGTTGTCGGCGTAGACGCCGTATTCGTTTGCGCTCAGGTTGTTTCCGGCGAGAATGTTCCCGTCAGAGTTCTCAAGGCTCAAACCGTCCAGGTTGTTTCGGACAAGGTTGCTGGTGACGGCGTTACGGTTGGAGTAGAGGAGACGGATTCCGAAGATGTAGTTGTACCGCACCTTATTTCCCCTGATGGTGTTGCCTGCGGAACGGAGAAGCCAGATCCCCTCATTATCATTGTATCGGACGATGTTGTTGGTGACGGTGTTGTTGCTGCACTCGCCGAGGATGACTCCCGCCCACTGGTTGAAGCTTGCATTGTTGTTTCGGATGGTGTTGTTGTTCGCCTTGCTCAGAAGGATGCCGCCAAAAGTGTTGTTGCAGGCCTCATTCTCTGAAATGGTGCATATCTCTGAGGAGTAAAGGGAGATTCCCACGTCGTTCTCGTAGACAGAGTTTCTCGTCACTTTGTTACCTGCGGAGCCGTCGAGGACGATTCCGTATTCATTTTTGGTGACATTATTATCGCTGATAACGCAATCTTTTGATGTTATCTTTATCCCGGCATCCTTCCAAAGCTCCCCCGAATTGGTGACATCAAAACCCTCAAACAAAACCCCGTCAGCGGAGACGATGACGGCGCTCCCCAAACCCCCGGCGTCTACCACCGGCCTCCCGCTGCCGGTGTCCAGGCCGATGAGGGTTATCTTTTTAGTCACATTTAAGTTTTCCTTGTATTGACCGCTCTTCACTATGATCCTGTCCCCATCGCTGGCGCGGTTTATGGTGGCCTGGATGAACTCATCTTCATAACCCGAAGAGACCACATACGTCGCACCAAAAGTCAGCCCCACCGAGAGGAGGAGGACGATCGCCGAGATTGCAAAGGCCCTTTTGTAGACGCCGTTTCTGAGCATAGGACTCCCTCTCCTTCTCTCAACAAGGGCATTTTATGCATTAAAAGCTTTTTATGCCCTAGTGGCCCGAATTAACAGGTATCAGGGAAAATCTTAAGTATTTCAGTGCTTTATTTTTCCATTATGGTGGTGTACGAGAACATCTCTATGGAAGAGGACATCTTTTACGAATACACCGTCCCCTCTGAGATCTACCAGAATGGTCTCGATTCTGCCTCGAACATATCCAACCTCACCACCAATCTGCCGCCGGAGCTATCTTCAGAGGTGCCCTCCCAGCTTACGGGCGAGGGCGCCCAGTCTACGCTTACCACCATCGTCAACCACCTGAATTCTGCTCTTGGTATAGATATCCTGTCCATCCTTGGAACCATCTCCAGAATAGTTCTGATCATTCTGATAACCTGCTTTGTCGCAAAGATGGTCAGGCGGGCCGTCAACGTTCATCTCCCCAGGATCACCAGCAGTGGCAGCAAGGTTGGCATCGATTCCGAGACTGAAATAACCTTCCGGGCCCTCATAAGCAGGCTCCTAGTGGTAGCGGTCTACATCCTCGGGGCCATCATGGTCATATACCAGATACCTACCCTCAACAGGCTCGCTGTGACCTTGCTGGCCGGTGCTGGTGTTGCAGCACTCGCCATAGGCCTTGCTGCCCAGGATTCCTTATCAAATGTCGTCTCGGGCATCTTCCTTGCGGTCTTCCACCCCTTCAGGATCGGCGACTATATCGACTTCAACGGCGAGTACGGCCAGATAGAAGATCTGACCCTGAGGCACACCACCATAAAGACCTGGGACGGTCGGAGGATCTTCGTCCCCAACAGCATCATGGGAAGCCAGCCGATAATCAACTGGTCAATAACCGACCCGATCATAACCTATCCCATAATCGTCGGGATAGCCTACGATGCCGACATCGATAAGGCGAGAGAGATCATGCTCGACGTGGCGAAGAGGCATCCGCTCGTCCTCAAAAATCACGAGATCGCGGTGAGGGTCACAGAGCTCGGAGATTTCGCCGTCAACATGCGGCTTTCGGTGGACGTGCCAAACAGGGACGTCGCCTGGACCACGGCCTGCGACCTCCGAGAGGCGATCAAAAAGAGGTTCGATAAAGAGGGGATAGAGATCCCATACCCCTACAGAAACCTCATCATCCACCGGGACCCGGCAGGACCGGCCGCCGAAGAAGAAGCTCCTCCATCTCAAGGACCCGGGAATCTGTAAATTAAAGATCAGACCCCCGGCTCCGGAGCCTCGACCTTATGATCTCCTTCAGTGGCTCGATCTCTCCATCTTTGGCAGAGACGGGGGCGATCTTATCCTTCCACTGGCTCCAGGGCGGAAGCATCCCGAGCCTATCGGCAATCGCGTCCAGGGTGGCGTCGGGATCTTTTACTTTATCCATCTTGTTGGCGGCCACCACCACCGCCAGATCCAGATCCGTCAGAAACTCGAAGAGCTCAGCCTCCAGGGGGACCTCGCCTCTCGCCTCCCAGCGGTCGGCTATCTCGACGAAGCTTGCGGCATCTATCACCTGTATCGCGAGAAGTATATCTTCCCCTTTCTCCTCGAAGCTCCGGACGATAAAATCCTTCGTCCCCTCCTGGACCTTCCTCTCGACCCCTTTCATGTAGCCGTATCCAGGCATATCGACGTAGACGACGTTGCCAACTCGCGCTTTAGCGGGGCCGACGGTAACCCCGGGCCGTCTTCCCACCTTCACCTTCTTTCCTGTCAGCTGGCGAAAGAGGGTGGACTTTCCGACGTTCGACCTTCCTATCAGCACGATCTCGGAAGTCATGGACCGATCATCTCCACCACCATTACGAAGCCCCCCGGAAATTCGTTTCTCTCTTCTGCGAACCGAAAATCTTATATTCGACGAATGCCGTACATAGAACAGGCAAAAGTCGACCTACCGTTTTCCTCCCTCCCAAAATCCCTACTGACGACTTTTGCCCCTCTCTTCATTCAGATCATTCTTTCATTCAGGTTCATCTTTCAAGGCTCCATCTTATCAATCAGCCTATCACAGTCCATCAGATTCCGTCTTATCTGTGGGCCTTTGCGGGATTGAAGCGTCTTGATATATGCTCTTCGATAGAAAGGTTTATATTCGTCAGATGACGTGGCTCGTACAGGCAAAAGTCTGACTTCAAAGCGTTCCCTCCCTCCCGAATCCCTGATCCCGGCTTTTGCCGTCCCACCTCCCCTTTTCTGAGCCGTTTTCTCCGGAGAATCAGAAACTTTAAGGACTGCGCAATCAACCGGTTCATCTGCCAGGTGTTCTATCTTGACCGAAGAGATCCTGATCTATCTCTCATCCATCTTAGTGCTGGGGATAGTAGGCCAGTGGCTGGCCTGGAGGTTGGGCCTGCCGTCGATACTGGTCTTGCTGATATTCGGAATTATTGCAGGTCCCATCACCGGTCTTTTGGACCCTGATCAAATCTTCGGACCCCTCCTCGTGCCTCTCGTCTCCCTCTCAGTGGCGGTGATCCTCTTTGAGGGCGGCCTGAACCTCAAGATCAGTGAACTTCGGGAGATAGGGTCCGTCGTCCGCAACCTGATAACCATAGGGGTGCTGGTGACGTGGGTATTATCTGCGACGGCAGCCCATCTCATCCTCGGCCTCGATATCTCCATCGCGATCTTATTCGGCTCGATCCTGGTGGTGACGGGTCCGACGGTCATTCTGCCGCTGCTCCTCCACGTCCGTCCGAGTGGAAGGGTCGGAAACATAGTGAAGTGGGAGGGGATCATGAACGACCCCATCGGCGCCATGCTGGCGGTCCTGGTATTTCAGGCGATTCTGACGGGCGGAGCCGAGGGGACTGCGTCGGCCATCTTCCTTGGGATCATGAAGACCGTCTTCATCGGGGTCATGACCGGCGTGGCGGGCGCGATCTTGATAATCTCGTTTCTGAAACGGTACTGGATCCCCGACTACCTCCAGAACCCAGGCGCTCTGATGCTGGTGGTCGCCGTCTTCACCGTCTCTGAGCAGTTTCAGATCGAGTCGGGGCTCTTTGCGGTGACGGTGATGGGGGTGGTCCTGGCCAACCAGAAGGACGTCGCTGTAAAGCACATAATCGAGTTCAAGGAGAACCTTAGGGTACTT
>Ga0116164_10001474_pt1 | contig 17865 bp, 19 predicted proteins | sample AD_UKC109_MetaG_FD_89888 | JGI IMG/M metagenome (GOLD analysis project Ga0116164, IMG submission 89888) | Active sludge microbial communities of municipal wastewater-treating anaerobic digesters from Hong Kong - AD_UKC109_MetaG | ecosystem: Engineered > Bioreactor > Anaerobic > Digestate... | reverse complement strand
CCGGCAAGATCCGGCGTTCGCTGGACGGGGCAAGAGACCTGTATGGCCTGGATGGCGATGACGTGATCATCACCTCGACCCCGATGTATCACTCGCTGGGATTTCGTCTCTCCCTGTTGCCGCTGTTGATCGGCGCCACTGCGGTGATCCTGCCGCGCTTCACACCGAAAGGCTGGATAGATGCGGTCGACAGCCACGCCGTATCGTTCGCGATCATGGTCTCGTCACACCTGGAATTGATTGCACAGTGGCTGAGCGAGCATCCGGCATCGCTGTCGAGTCTGAAAACCGTGGTGTCGTCCTCGGCACTGCTGCGCCCTGATATCAAGCAACGCTGCATCGACCTGTTCGACTGCGACTTCCACGAATGCTATGGCGCATCGGAGGTCGGCATCGTGACCAATCTTGCACCCGCCGACTGCCGCGACAATCTCGCCAGTGTCGGCAAGGCGCTGGACTATGTCGAACTGGCGATCCTCGATGAAACAGGCCGGGCATTGCCGTCCGGCCACATTGGCGAGATCGCCTGCAGAACCAAGACCGCGTTCTCCGGCTACTACCACCGGGCCGACGCCACCGCGACCAGTATGCGCGATGGGTACTTCTGCACCGGTGACGTGGGCCACGTGGATAAAGACGGCTTTCTCCACCTCGCCGGCCGCAAGAAGGACATCATCATCGTCGGCGGCAGCAACGTCTATCCGGACGACGTTGAGGCAGTGCTGCGCGAAGCACCGGGAGTAAAGGACTGCAGCGTGATCGGCGTGCCGGACAGCTACTTCGGTGAGGCCACCCTTGCGGTAATCACCACCGACAGCAGCGACATAGACCTACGCCGCATCAGGGCCTTTTGCGCCGAGCGACTGGCGGACTTTCAGCAGCCGCAGGCCTACGAGATTCTCGATGAACTGCCGCGTACCGCGCTGGGCAAGATCCAGCGACAGGTGCTGCGTGATCGTTATGAAGGCTATGACGCGACAGCAGACCTGCGTCGACTGATGAGGCGCGGGGCCTGAATCATCGCCCCGCACCTATCCGTCGGCCTGCAAGCCACGCTGCACACACTCTTGCCGCAGGTCTTAGCCGTCAGAAGAACCCCTTGCGCCAGCTGAACGCCAGGCTGAAATCGTGTGCCGGCTGCACGCCATTGCGATTTTCGTAGACCGGCATCAACAGCTCTAGGCTGAGGTTGTTTCCAAGTACCGGCATCCAGTTGACCCCCACGCCGATCTCGGCCCGTTCGCCACCGTAGTTGTCCGGGTTGGCACCCAACCCCGGCCCATAAATGTTCGGGTCGATACCACTGATCCGGCCCTGCGTCTCACCACGCAGGCGAAGCGAGGTAACGAGGTCAGACTTCCATTCATAGGACACCCAGGCCGTACCTTCATGCTTGTCGCCATAACGCCAGCCCTCTTCGTTTTCACTCTCGAGCGGCAAGGTCGCGAGGTACTGCGCACCCCATCCCCATTTTTCTGTCTTGCCCCAGTACACGAGGCCGAGCAGGCTGTCCCAGGTACCGGAGCCCAACTGCATCCCGTAGGCCAGTCGGGTTTTCACCCGGGTGTTCATAGGGGTGAGGTTGTAGTCCTCTTCGGTGATGCTGCCTGTCGGCGCACTTAACACCACATCCAATATGATGTTGTGTCGGTAGTCGTCGCTGTTATACGCCTTGAGTATGGCCCCGAACTTGATGTCACCGAGTCCTTCGGTTCTGACCGCATTGGTACCCAGGCTGTTGGTACCAACGGGTCCGGCAAATGTCTCCAGTACCGTCTTCTTCTTGATCAGGGGGATCAGGCCGACCAGTGCCACCTTGTCATTGATCGCGAAGTTTGCGTATGGAAACACCACGTCTGCCTGGGCGCTCTTGGGTACGACGCGCAACGTGGGAGGCTGCATCGGGTCGCCGAAAAAGCGATTCGGCGCGGTGGTTACTGCCGTTTGTGCAGAAATGGAGTTGCTGCCCTGGATCAGCCCCTCGAACTCGTGATGCTGGTAGTTGATTCCGGCAACGCCCTGACCCTTCTCGGGGAACGCGTAGATCCCGAACAGACCGGAGGGGACAGGGATCGGCAGCTTCTTTCTCAATTCCCGAAGTTGCTTGATTCTGTTCGAAAGCGTTCGACGCTCTTCGAACGTCATACCGCCGCCAGAGCCTTCTTCTGCTGGCAGAGCAGACGTCGGAAGGGTGCACGCCAACCCCAGACAGATCGGTATCATGGCGCCACGAATTTTCATAGGTCTCCCCCCTCGGTTACCGCGAGTCTTGTCGAGTGTTGTTCTGGTTCTCGGAATCGATGCGTTGCCAGGCAGTCACGCCTGCATCAACGAAGAAGATCCGAGACACCGGGCTGACTGCGGAAAACGCCGTGACATGCGACACACCCGGTCGCGATCGGCCCGACCAGAGACGCGGCCATCGCCATGTCACCGCTATCCGCGGCGGCGGCGAGTTTCAGGGCATTCCCCTCGACGCTGTCGTTGAAACCGGTAAGGATGGAAAGGCGTTCGTCGCTGATATTCTCGAGCCCCAGATACGGCAGCAGCCCGCCGACAGGAATTCGGTGGTTCGCGAGACGTCGCGCAGCGTCCGCCGTGTGCTCCGGGTTGTCGGTCATGATGCCCGCGAGGATGCTCTGGAAGTCCGACAGGACCTCGGTCATGACCTGTCGCATCGTTGCTCTTTCGCTGTAGCGGCTATGCATCGCCAGGATCGCCATCAATGACATCTTGGTGTCCGTGGACAGTCCTTCCACCTTTGTTCTCAGCTCAGGCTTCATCATCTCCAACTGGCCCTGCATCACCTGCTTCAGTTCATCCATACCGGGCTCGGCAGCAACTGCGCCGGAAGCGATGAAGACACTGCCGACGATCATCGCGGCTGCAATCGCAGAACCGCGCAGCCCCTTGAGTTTCGACGACCGGATAGACGACTCATCCGCACAGATACGCTCAACTTTCATTTCCTTGGCTCCTCGGTTAATTGGCGCTGTTTCAATACGCAACTACAATAAATCGGGTATTTGTCTGAGCAATTGCGCAGTTGTAACAAGTTGTAACAGTCCGGTTTCAAGACTGTTTCGATGCGATAAACGTGCGGAGATTTCCGGTGAAAACAAAGCGGCAGCGAATCCTTATCGTCGATGACGAACCGGAACTTCGGGGGTTGCTGACGACTTATCTGTCCAAAGAAGGCTATGACGTCACCGCTGTGGAAGACGGCACGGCATTGGACAGGTTTCTTTCAGAGCAAGTCGTTGACCTGGTGATCCTGGACCTGATGCTGCCGGGCGAAGACGGCCTCTCGATCGGGCGGCGACTGCGCCAGCAGAAGAATCTTCCGATCATCATTCTCTCTGCACGGGGCGAGGAGCTTGACCGGATCGTCGGCCTGGAGATGGGGGCAGACGACTACCTCACCAAGCCGTTCAACCCAAGGGAGCTGCTGGCCCGAATCCGCTCGGTGTTACGTCGCTGCGACGTGGTCGATGGGGGCGACTCGACACCAAAAGACAACAAGCTGACTTTCGGCGCATTCCGCCTCGACGTTCAGACGCATAGGTTGACCAGGAACGATCAGGATATTCCGCTGACGACCGGCGAGTTCACACTGTTGCGTATTTTTCTGACGCACCCCAACCGCGTCCTGAGCCGTGACACCCTCTTGGAGATGAGCAAAGGTTACGATCGATCTCCGATGGACCGCAGCATCGATGTGTGCGTCGGACGCCTGCGTCGAAAGATCGAGGCCAATCCTGCTGAACCGGTGTACCTGCGTACCGTGTGGGGCGCCGGTTACCTGTTTGCAAAGGGCGTTTGAGCAAAGCCCTTATGCAACTTCTCCCGGCTCAGAGCTATTTCTGGAAAATCCTGTCGACCATTGGCGTGGTGTCGGTTGGTTTCATGCTGATCGTGCTTTCAACCATCGCCTATTACATGGTTGTCCCGCTTGGACAACGGGCCACCGACGACCTGGCAAGTATCGTTTCCCATGCCGCCGAGACCTGGTCGGTACTGGACGATACTGCGCGCGAGGAATTCACAGAAAAGATGTGGCTGAAGCATGACCTCGTCGTGACGGACACAGCGGCAGCCCTGTCTGACTCCAGCAGCCTGTTGCCTTATCTTTTTTTGCTTGAGGGATCATTGCGCCGGCAACTCGGACAGGACGTTCATCTCAAGACCAGCATGGATGTCAATGGCGAGGATTGGTACTGGGCGGACATCCCCACCGCCAACGGCGTGTTGCGGTTTGGGTTCTCGCGTTCACGCATCGGGGTCAAGCCGTCCGTGGCTTTCTTCGTGCTGTTGTCGACAGGGATGTTCCTGACCGTGGTCACCGCGGCTTTATTGACACGACGCCTGACCGTGACCATCGAGCGCCTTTGCAGTGCCGCACGGTTGATCGGCAAGGGACAATGGCCAGACCCGGTACCGGAAGAGGGACCCGAGGAACTGGTGGTCCTGGCCAGGGAGTTCAACCGCATGAATCTTCAGGTCCGCGAACTACTCGCCAACCGGACAACCCTGCTGGCAGGGATATCGCACGACCTGCGAACTCCGCTAACGCAGATACAACTGGCACTGGAGATGCTGCCAAACGATGGCGGCGATACACAGCTGATGGACAAGATCCGTCGCTACCTCGGATCGGTTAACCGGTTGATTGGGCAGGCACTGGAGGTGAGTCTTGAACTGGACAGGCACGAAACCGAACTGGTGAACATCGCCGACGTGCTGGACCCCGTCGTCGACGCTGCCCGGCAAGGCGGTCAAACGGTGGAATGGTCAGCGCACAAGCCCTGCAGCTTTGTCCTGAATCGACTGGCACTGCAGCGCATTTTTTCCAACTTGATGGAAAACGCCGTTCGCTACGGCAATGGTCAGCCAATCACCATCCTTTGCAGCTGCGACAGGGAATCGCTGACGCTGCAGGTGCAGGACAATGGGCCGGGCATACCGGCCGAGCATCGTGAAGCGGTATTTCAGCCATTCTTCCGGCTGGAGAAATCGCGCAGCAGCAAGACCGGAGGAAGCGGCCTGGGTCTGGCCATCGTGCGCCAACTCGCGAACACCAACGGCTGGACCGTGCGACTGCATGGGCGTGCGGGAGGGGGAACCTGCGCCGAACTCATTATCCCGATCGACGGGCATGCGCCGAGGCATGTTCCTTGGCCGCAAACCATTGATCAGGCGAGTGATACGACAAAGCCCCCGGCGCCCCGGTGAACCCGGGCTAACCGAACACGGGACTCAGCAGGCCGGCCGGATAGACCGGTTGGCCGGCCGGCGCTGTCACCGCCTGCCCCCTATCCATGCGATCGAGAAATGCCTGCGCCACTTCGTCGGTGAACTCGGCGTTGCGCGAGTAACGCATCTGCGCAGACCGATCCTGCGGCACCGCGGGCAGATCAAATATCGACCGGTCGACAATGCGTGCGCTCAATGCGTCCTGCGCCACCACGACCGCACGCATCGTGTACAGGAACGGATCACCGCCGTCATACCGTGGTAATGCATGAAACAGCATCGGGCCACTGTCCAGCCCACTCGACAAGCGGTGGATGGTGGCGCCGACCATGTGCGGTCTGTCGTCATACATCGCCCAGAAGTTGCACGATGAGCCACGATAGTAAGGCGACAGTCCCATGTGGATATTGAAGGCGCCGCGTTCCACCAGGTGGTCGCACAGCCAGCCCTTGATGAAACTGGCGCCAAACACGACAAAGGCATCGGCATCGAGACAGGGTGCCAGGTCTTCCTGCCGCAGCAGGTTCAGATCGCCCATGCGAATCGCCATCGTGCGTGCTTCCGGGGTGATGAAGCCGACATCGCCGAACAGGGTCTGCTCGGCATGTATCACATGGCCGAAGTAACGTTCCATGACCGGACTCTTGTTGAAGAAGTCCTGGCGCCTTCCCGGGTATACGGTGTTGCACTCCATGACCGCGAAGCACTGATCCGAGATCGCGCAGAGTCGCTCGACCAGGGCCAGGTGCCGCGCCTGGTTGGAAGTGAATACGGTGATCTTCATGTGGCCCTGTGCATCAGGTTGGCGTGATCTTCGCGCGGCATTTCCCATAACGAACCGCCGTGCACCGGCGACATGTTGGAGCGGAATCCCAGGACTATTCCGAGATTGCGCAACACGTCGAGCGTATCGTCGTTGTAGCTGCCACAGGGGTGCGACATGGTGCGCGGCGGCCGGCCGCAGATATCGCCGAGCATGCGCCGGTTAAGACGATACTCTGCCTCCTGAGCGGCGCGATCGAGCATTCGCATCTGCATCGGATGACTGTGACTGTGCAGACCGATCTCATGACCGGCCGCGTCCAGTTCGGCGACATGCTGCGCGGTCATCCACAGTTGCGCTTTGCGCTCCTCGCGCGGATAGCCGACCCGGTCCATCATGTCTGTCATCAGGTGATCGTATTCGCCCTGCGTCAACACCTGATCGCGCACAAAGCGAAAACGCCGGTCGTTGTCGGTGTAAAAGCCGAAGTCTGCCAGGTAGTCCGCCGGGTAGGTGTCGGCATACCGGCACTGGGTCCGCGGCAACCGTTGCGCGAGTTCTTCGAAGAACGCCCTGTAGAAGTCCTCGATATCGTCGAAACTTGCATTACGGAAATCACGGTACAGCTCGAGGCTGTCCGGTGTGTCGGTGAAGATGCTGCTGTAGACGAAGAAGAACGCCTTGATACCGAACTCGTCGAGCACCGGCACGGCCACGTCGTACTGGCACAACAACGCGTCGTCGAAACTCAGGCAGATGTCGTCGGCCGAAAGCGCGCCGGCCCGGGCGCGTTCAACATAGTCGCCAGGTACAAGGATATTGTGTTCCGAGCTCAGGTTGCCGAGCAGTGCCCTGAAACCATCAGCCGACAGCGAACCCTGGCCGCGTCGATGCATGCCCGCGTCGTGGAAATGGTGAAACATCGCGCCAAACGTCATCCGGCCTCCCGCCTGCTCGCCGCGCCATTGCGGTTTCCATAGAATAGGCGGGAAATCCTAACCAAGTGCCACAAAATGAACTACTGGCTGATGAAATCCGAGCCCGATGTCTTCGGCATCGACCATCTCAAGGCGATGCCCGGCAGGAAGGAACACTGGGACGGCGTGCGCAACTACCAGGCGCGCAACATGATGCGCGACCAGATGAAGAAAGGCGACCTGGTGTTCTTCTACCACTCCAACTGTGACGAGCCCGGCATCGTCGGCGTCATGGAGATCGCGCGGGAAGGCTATCCCGATCACACGGCGTTCGACGCCGACACCAAGTATTACGACCCGAAGAGCGACCCCGACAATCCGCGTTGGTACATGGTCGACGTGAAATACAAACGCCATCTCAAGCGCAACATCTCGCTGCATGAACTCAAGGGACTGAACGACCCTCGCCTCGACGACCTGCCACTGCTGCGCAAGGGCAATCGCCTGTCGATCATGCCACTGACAAAGGTCCATTGGGACTTCATACTCGGGCTTGAATAACAACTACTGCACATGAACTTCAATACCCTGATCGACTGCGAGACGCTGGCCGGCCGGCTGGGCGACCCGTCGTGGTGTGTGTTCGACTGCCGCTTCGACCTGGCGGACACACAACGCGGCGAACGCGCACACGCCGCCACCCATGTTCCAGGCGCTTTCTATGCGCACATCGACCGCGACCTGTCCGGCCCGATCACGCCACAGTCTGGTCGGCATCCCCTGCCCGACCCGGCACTGCTGTGCGACTGGCTCGGCCGGCATGGGGTAGGCAGTGATACCCAGGTCGTGGTCTATGACGACAGCGGCGGCACCATGGCGGTGCGCCTGTGGTGGCTGCTGCGCTGGCTGGGACACACCCGGGTCGCTGTGCTGGACGGTGGCTGGCCGGCCTGGAAGGCGGCGGCCATGCCGGTGGAGGACACCCCTCCACAGGCCGCTTCGGCGACGAGCTTTGCCGGTCAACCCGACTGGAAACAGGTCGTGACCACCGCGACCATCGCCACCCAGCTGGAAACGCGCGGCGCGGCAATACTGGTGATGGACGCGCGGACCCGCGAGCGCTTTCGCGGTGACGCCGAACCCATCGACCCGGTCGCCGGGCATATCCCCAATGCGATCAATGTGCCGCTGGTCGACAACCTCGACCGCAATGGCCGCTTCAAGGATCCCGCTGCACTGCATGCACTGTACGCACCCGCCCTCGCCGGTCGCCCGGCGTCAGATGTCGCGGCCATGTGCGGCTCGGGCGTGACCGCCTGCCTCAACCTGCTGGCGATGGAGATCGCCGGCCTGCAGGGCGGCCGCCTGTACGCGGGATCGTGGAGTGAATGGATTCGTGACCCGGGGCGACCGGTAGCCACCGGCGACTGAAGGACTCAGGTCGCCAGGCCACTCAGATCGACACGCATGCTGACCGCCTGCCCGGCGGTATCGGTGTCATACACCACCATCACTTCGGCGCAGTCGTCCTGCTCAGCCAACAGCGCGAGCCCCTCGGCCTTGGCCCCACCGCTGGTGGTCACCGCGCCCAGCGGCAACGCCGGCCGCACAGCGTGATCACTGCCGGGGATCTGATCGCTGCCGTCCCACCACCACAGGCAGAACGGGCCCGGGGCATCATTGACCGGCCCGGCAAGGATCAGAATGCCGTCACGCAATGCCACCATGTCACGTATGCCCTGGCCGTCGAGACGCACGAAACGAAGTCGATACTGCTTCGGTCGGGAAAATTCCAGGACCATCACCGGGACATAGTTGTCGCGCAATACCGGCCCGCGAAAGCCGAGATACAACCGGTCATCACGAAACGCCAGGCCTTCGATATCGATGCCGTTTTCCTTGCTTGGCAGGCCGTAAAACATGCCGAGCAATGGATCCTTGCGCAGGCGCTTGGAGAGATCGATGCGCTCCGCCTTGCCGACCCTGCCGGTCTGTCCATCGAAGGCGAGGCGATACAGGCGGTTGCGCGCGGGCTCTTGCTGCACGTCGAGCATGCGCTCGCGGTTCTTGCGCACCGACAGGTCCGGCTTCATGCGCCGTCGACGGAATGAATGCGAGCCAATGACATACAGATATCCCTGCCCATAGTCGATTGCCTCGATATCCGCTTCCTGGTCCTCCTGCGCCAGCGAGACCCTGCGCTGCGGGCGCCACGCGTTTGCCACCGTATCGCGCTCCAGAACCTGCAGTTTGTGGCCCTCATCCCCACCGAGGACCAGATAGTCACCGACCACGGTGGCACCACTGAGATCCTGGCCGGCATCGATTTCGCCACGGAACTCGACCGGCCGGACGTCGCGAATGCGTTCCTGGCCCTGTTCGCCGGCTTCGACCGGAAGCGTTTCGTCAGTCAATGTACTGTGCTCCCGGCAACAGCGAGTCGTCGAACAGTTCGGGCAGGCCGTCCAGGCATTGCAGCGCCTCATCGCGCGGCAGTGTCAGGCGCAGGCAGCCATTCGCCTCGGGATGGACGAGCTCAAGGGTGAGCGCGCCCGGTTCATCGGCGACATAGCATTGCAGGATCACGTCATTACGATCCACCACACCGAGGAAATTATCCTCCTTCACCAGCAGGCGCTCGGCCAACGGCACGATGCGGCTCGCCAACAGTGATTCCGGCTGACTCGATGCGATGCTGACCGCATTGTCGTAGTCGCGATAGAACACCCGCAGCACCCGATGTGCGGCCGGCGTACTCATGCGCGGCGCCAGGTCGTCCCGGCCGGCGAGTCCTCGAGGACAATACCGGCATCCTTGAGTTGGTCGCGGATCGCATCGGCCTCGGACCAGTTCTTATCTCGCTTGGCTGCGCTGCGGCGCTCGATAAGGGTCTCGATCTCGGCATCGCCGAGGCCCGCCGGACCCCCATCACCACCGCGCAGGTAGACCTCGGGGTCGTCCTGCAGTATCCCCAGCAGACCACCCAGCTGGCACAGCAGCACACCCAGTGCTGCAGCATGTGCCGGATCTTCGCCGCGCACGCGATTGATCTCCCGGGTCAGCTCAAACATCGCCGCCAGCGCCTCGGGGGTGTTGAAGTCATCTTCCATCGCGGCGTGGAAACGTGCCTCGAGCGTCTCTCCGGCCGCAGCCGGCACGTCATCACGCAGGCCGCGCAGCGCGGTATAGAAACGGGTAAGCGCCGAGCGCGCGTTGCCCAGCTGTTCATCGGCGTAGTGCAGCGGGCTGCGGTACTGGCTGGTGAGGATGAAATAACGCACCTCCTCCGGCAGATAGCGCTGCAGGATCTCGCGCACGGTGAAGAAGTTGCCCAGCGACTTCGACATCTTTTCATCGTTGATGCGTACGAAGCCGTTGTGCATCCAGTACCTGACGAACGGGTGCCCGGTCGCGCCCTCCGACTGGGCAATCTCGTTCTCGTGGTGCGGGAAAGTCAGGTCCGCGCCGCCGCCGTGGATATCGAAGGTGTCGCCGAGCGCCTTGGTGGACATCGCCGAGCACTCGATATGCCAGCCGGGACGGCCCTGGCCCCAGGGCGAATCCCACGCCGGCTCGCCGGGCTTGGCCGCCTTCCACAGCGCGAAGTCCAGCGGGTCGCGCTTCACCTCGCCCGGCTCTACACGCGCGCCGGACTGCAGGTCCTCAATCGACTTCCCGGACAGCCGTCCGTAGTCGGGAAAACTCCTGACGTCGTAGTAAACATCGCCATTCGAGGCGACATAGGCGTGTCCGCGTGCGATCAGCCGCTCGACCATGGCGATGATCTCGGGCAGGTGCTCCGTGGCCCTGGGCTCCTGATCCGGCGGCAGCACGCCAAGCGCCGCCGCGTCTTCGTGCATGGCCTGGATGTAACGCTCGGTCAGCGCATGAAAGGGCTCTCCGCGCTCGTTCGCACGATTGATGATCTTGTCGTCGATGTCAGTAATATTGCGCACGTAGGTCACGGCGTAACCGCGCGACCGCAAGTACCGCGCGACCACGTCGAACACCACCATGACCCGCGCATGCCCGAGATGACACAGGTCGTAAACGGTCATGCCGCAGACATACATGTTGACGTGTCCGGGCTTGAGCGGCTCGAAGGTTTCCTTGGCGCGGGTCAGGTCGTTGTAAATGCTCAGCATGGCAATCGGAGACTCGTTGCACGTAACGCGTTGTGTGAGGTCTGGATATTAACCGAACTGCCTGCCCGCCGGCTCCCCTATTGCGTCACCGCGTGCACATTGCCCGGGCCGACATCCCGCCACCGAAGAAACCGGCCACCCTCCATCGTCCGGCACGGGGTTTTGCCGCGTGACGCACGCGGCTACACTAGCGGCCCCGTTTTTTCCTTTCCAGGCATACCTGAATGAAATCACCGTTGTTGAAGCTGGCCGCATTGGCGTTGTTCCTGGTAACCCTGACGGCGCAGGCGGCGCCGCAAAATATACTGATGAAGACCAGCAAGGGCGACATCACGCTCGAACTGGACGCCGACAAGGCACCGGAAACCGTCGCCAACTTCCTGGCCTATGTCGATGCCGGGTTTTTCGACGGCACCATCTTTCACCGGGTGATCCCGGGCTTCATGATCCAGGGCGGCGGATTCGACGCCGACATGCAGCAGAAAGACACCCGTGACCCCGTCGGCAACGAGGCAAAGAATGGTCTGAAGAACGAACGCGGCAGTATTGCGATGGCGCGCACCAGCGACCCGCATTCGGCAACCGCACAGTTCTTCATCAACCACAAAGACAACGCGAATCTCGACTATCCGAGCTTTGACGGCTGGGGCTACGCGGTGTTCGGCCGCGTGACCGCCGGCATGGACGTGGTCGATAGCATCGCCGCAGTACCGACCGGCAGCCGTGGCGGGCACCGTGACGTGCCGGTCGAGCCGGTGATCATCGAGTCAGTCACCCGCCTCCCCTGACCAGCGCACCGGCGCTGCCTCATCCGCGATATCAATCAGTACAGGAGCAACCCAATGATTACCCTGAAAACCGGCATGGGCGACATCGTGATCGAACTCGATCATGCAAAGGCCCCGAAGACCTGCGAGAACTTCGAGCAGTATGTCCGTGATGGACATTACGACGGCACGATCTTTCATCGCGTGATCGGCAACTTCATGATCCAGGGCGGTGGATTCCTCCCCGACATGATGCAGAAAGCGACCCGTGATCCGATCGAGAATGAGGCCAAAAACGGCCTGAGCAATGTCACCGGCAGCATCGCAATGGCCCGCACCGCGGCGCCACACTCGGCATCCGCGCAGTTCTTCATCAACGTCAAAGACAACGCCTTTCTCGACTATCCGGGGCAGGACGGCTGGGGCTATTGCGTATTCGGAAAAGTGACATCGGGAATGGACGTGATCAACAAGATCAGGACCGTCGACACGACCAACAAGGCCGGCCATTCGGACGTGCCGGTCGAACCGATCGTGATTGAGAGCGCCTCGATCGGCGAGTAGGCAAAACGCAGGTCCTACAACAGGAAGAACAGCGCCGCCGGCAGCACCAGCAGGCTGGCGGCGTTGCCCAACAATACGATGGACGCCACCTTCCGGGGTTCGATCTGGTAACGCTCGGCGAGCATGAAATTGAGCACCGCGGGCGGCAGTACCGCGAACACCAGTAACTGCTCTGCCTGTATTCCGGGCAGCGCAACGAACCGGGTCACCAGCCAGGCGACCAGCAGTCCGCTAAGCGGACACAGCAGCGCACCCGCCATGCCAATGCGCCAGTCCGAAAGATCCACCCCGGTCATGCGCACGCCCAGCGCAAACAGCATCAGTGGGATGGCGATCTGGCCGAGCAGATCGATCGCCTCGTGTAATGGTCCGGGGATACGCAACTGCCACACCGCCACGACGATACCGGCGATGGTAGCCAGCAGCATCGGCATGCGCAGCAGCTTCAACGGATTCAGATGCCCGGTCAGCATCGCGTTACCGACGGTAAAATGCAGTGTGTTCTCGACCAGGAACAGGATCATCGCAGCCGGCAGCGCCTGTTCACCGAAAGCGAACAGCGCCAGCGGCAGTCCCATGTTGCCCGAGTTGTTGAACATCATCGGCGGCAGGAACATCTTCGCCTGGTAACCGAACAGGCGTGCAAACGGCCAGGCGACCACGCCTGATCCAAGCACCACCAGCAACGCAGCGCCTGCCAGCTCGGCGTAGCGACCCAGTTCGAAGCCCTCGCCCGACAACACCGAGAAGATCAGCGCCGGGGTGAAGATATCCAGGTTGAGGCGGTTGGCGGACGCCATGTCCGGACCGTGCCGACGCGCATACAGGTAACCGAGCAAGACGATCGCAAAGATCGGGAAGACAATCTCGAATACCTTGAACATCGATCGGACCCGTGCATGAACCTGTCGGTCAGCATAAGTGGCGGCTGGGTTGTTCTCAATTGAAAAAGCCCGCTCGAAAGCATCAACCGCTACAATCCCCCGCCATGCAAAAACAGTGGTTCATCTCTGATCTTCACCTGGCGATCGAACGGCCAAAGACACTCGCCCTGTTCGAGCACTTCGTCGCCATCTACCCGCAACCGGGTGATCGTCTGTTCATCCTCGGGGATCTGTTCGACGCCTGGATCGGTGACGACGACGACGCCGAACTGGCACGCCGTGTACGCCAAGCCCTGCGCGAGGCCTCCAGACGCGGCGTACGCGTGCTGATCCAGCGCGGGAACCGCGACTTCCTGATGGGACGACGCCTGATGCGCGATTGCGGGGCGACACTGTTGGGCGACCGCCATATCACCGAAGTGGCCGGCCAGCGCACACTATTGATGCACGGCGACCTGTTGTGTACCGACGACGTCGATTATCAGCGCGCGCGCCGCAGGTTCCGCAATCCGCTGTTTCAATGGCTGATGCTGCGCAAGCCGCTGGCGGACAGGCGCCGTATCGCCGCCGACTACCGGCGACGCAGCGGCGAGATGACAGCGATGAAGGCTGCCGACATCATGGACGTCAATGACGACACCGTGGCGCGCTACCTGCAAAGGCACCGTGTGCGGCAGCTGATACACGGGCATACACACCGCCCCGCGACCCATGAACATCGCCTGGCAGACGGCAGTCTGGCGACGCGCCTGGTGTTGCCCGAATGGCACGCCAAGAATGCAGTGGCATGGGTCGACGACGGCACGACACTCGATCCACTGGTACTGGCACCGCGCTGAGCGCTCAGAATATACCGGGTGCAAACATCGGCCGGCGGCTGAACCCCTCGGGCAATGTGAACAGCGCCGCGTCGGCATCGTGACTGTCGGAAAAGTCGACCAGCGACTGGCTACGCCCGGTGGCCCGCTCCTGCAGCGGCAGACCAAAGCGCAACGGACGATCCGCAGCATAGACATTGGCCGCCAGATCGCAGGGTGTTTTCATATCCAGCGGCATCGACGACAAGGTCGCTGCCTGCACGCGTGCCAGTACCCGCTTCAGTTCCGCAAGACCGCGCACGGCCTCGTCCATCACCCCTTCAATGGTCACGAGTTCGCCGCACAGCTCGCCATTGGCCAGCAGACGTACGTGTTTGGGCCGGCGCCCGGCAACCAACGGCGCCTCGGCGTCGCCTTCCACCTGCTCCTGCAGGATCAGGGTGTCGGGAGCTGCAGGCAGCGGCTCGGCCGAATCCATCACCAGGATCGAGCGATCGTCCACCGAGACGTTGTAGATGCTTTCCTGCCTGCGGTCGAACAGGGTGTACCCGGCCGTATCGCTGCCCTCGTCGAGACGCACATGGTCCGCTGTCACCAACACCCGGCTGACATAGGGTTCGGCGCCCTGCTCCCATACCCGGTAGACCAGCAGCGATGAAGGTGCCGCCACCGCGGCGGAAGTGGCCACCATCAGAACAACCATCAGGATTTTTTGCATAGTGCCTCCAGGCGACCCAACTCCGACTCACTGAAACCCGCCTCGCGGCGCGCCACCTTGTGCAGTGGGCAGCGCACGCCGCCCGGCAGATGCTGTTCGAGCAGCGAAAAGTACGTCTGCTCCGGATCCAGGCCGCGCTGCGCGCACAGATGGTGAAACCAGCGGCTGCCCGCCTCCACGTGGCCGACTTCATCACGCAGGATGATCTCGAGAATCGCCACGCTGGCCTGGTCACCGATCGTGGCCAGGCGCTGCATCATGCCCGGCGTGACGTCGAGTCCGCGGGCCTCCATCACGCGCGGCACCAGCGCCATGCGCAGCAGGGCATCATGCGCGGTATTGAGCGCCAGCTCCCACAGCCCATTGTGTGCAGGAAAGTCGCCATAGGAATAGCCAAGTTGCCCAAGGCGTTCGCGCAGCAGGGAAAAGTGATACGCCTCTTCGGCCGCCACGCGGGTCCAGTCCGTGTAATAGGCGTCCGGCAGATCACGAAATCGGTACACCGCATCGCACGCCAGGTTGATGGCATTGAATTCGATATGAGCAACCGCATGGATCAGCGCCGCATGCCCCTCCGGCGTATGCAACCGGCGCTGGACCAGCCTCGAGGGGGCCACCAGCTCGGGCCTTACCGGTCGCCCGGCCTCTTCGAGCCCGCCGGAGATCCCGGAGGGGTCGCGTCCGAGCCTGCCCGACTGCCAGTCGTCGGCCAGCGCAGCCGCCAGCGCGAGCTTGCGGTCCACGTCGGTACAGCGCAGACATTGCGCAGCAGTGGCGAACAGGTCCTTTGGCATCGCGTGATTCTACCAGTTCGCCGGTACGCCCAAACGGCGATGACGACCCCAGGCAAACGACGCCAAGCGGATAGTACATTAGCAGGGTCTTATGGTAGACTTTGATCGGTTTTTTTGCGGCCAGCCCCGCAGTTACCGCGGCCGCGTCACCGCGCCCTCTGAGAGGTCACCACGTTGGAAAGCATCAACCTGCGACGGCACTACAGCCGCAACACCCTGCTGCGAATGCTCATCCTCGCCCTGGCGGTAGCGGGCCTGGTGGTGTGGAAATACGAATTCGTCAACGCCGTTTATTTCAAGGACCAGCTTACCCAGCTCGGCCTGGTGATCAACGGCGCCATACTGGTGTTGTTCGCGTTGGGCCTGCTGCGCACCGTCGGCATCCTGTTCAGTTACATGCGCGAGGAGGCGGCGTTGACCCGTTTCGTGCGCAACGTCGAGAAACGGCCGGACGCCGACCCACTGAAGAGCATCGGCACCGGCAGCATGATCGCGCGCCGTTATGCGACCATGCGGCGCCTGCACGAGGCACGCACACCGATCAACCAGAACGCGCTGGCAGCAACCCTGGTCGCGAGCGAAAGCACGCGCAACGGTCTGCCGCGTTTCATCAACAACATCCTGATCCTGTCCGGTGTGTTCGGCACCATCGTATCGCTGTCGATGGCCCTGATCGGCGCATCGAACGTGCTGGAGAACGCGATCAGCGCGACCGGAATGGGGATGGTGATTCACGGCATGTCGACCGCATTGTCGACCACGATCACTGCAATCGTCTGCTATGTCTTCTTCGGTTACATCTACCAGCGACTTACGGATGCCCAGACCAACCTGATCAGCGGCATCGAACAGGTCACGATGACCTTCCTGATGCCCAAGTTCCAGGTGCAGACCGACAGCGTGCTGTACGAATTCACCGGGCTGATCCGTTCACTTCAGGGCCTGGTCGACCAGTTGCAGAAATCACAGATGGGCTTCGAGTCCACCCAGGACCAGCTGGCCGACACCCTGCACATGTATCACGCCAGGTCTGAAGGACTGGATCAGCAGCTCGACACCATCGTCCACCAGCTGCGTGTCGGCTTCCGCCTGCGGGACGACGAATGAGCCAGGGCGGGTTCACCGATCTGCGGCTCAACGGCGGCAGCAACGAGACCCAGGAAGGTTTCTGGCCATCGTTCACCGACATCATGACCGTCGTGGTCATGATCTTCCTGATCGCGATGGTGGTACTGCTGGTACGCAACATGGAACTGGTCAACCAGCTGCGCGCAACCATGGAAGCAGAGCGCATTGCCGCCGAGCTGGCGCGTGCGACCGGCGAAGAGAAAGACAGCCTGTCCAGCGCTCTGCATCGCGCAGAAGAGCGGGTACAGCAGATGCAGCTGGAAATGATGCGCATGCAGGAAAAGGGGCTGCACAACGAATCACAGATCGCAGAACAGCTGCGGGCCATCACCGGCCTGACCAACGAACGCAACGACCTCGCACAACAGGCGGCGCAGCTGGCGCTGCTGCGTCAGCGCCTGGAGGCCGACGTCGAAAAACGCCAGACGCAACTCACCGAGGCGCTGCGCAATATCGACAATCAGCAGCTGCAGCTCAGTGCCGCACAGCGCAGCATCGTCACGCTCGAAGAAGGGCTGCAACAATTGCGCACACGCTATAGCGAAAGCCAGTTGGAGAGCGAGCGGCTGCAGCGCACCGTCGCCGAGCAGCGGCAGAGCCTCGACGAGGCACGCCAGGAAAGCCTCGAGTACGAGCGGCGCTACCTGGTGCTGGCGGACGATTTCGACAGCCTCAAGGTCAAATACGACAAACTGGTGCGACCGGCACGCAGTTCATCCGGGCGGCACCTGATCGAGGTGCGTTACTGGAAAGAGGACAGCGCTTACCAGATCTCGTGGCGTGAGGGTGGCGAAGGAACCTACCAACCGATTTCGCGCGGCCAGCTCGACAAGGTCCTCACCCGCCTGGCCCAGGAAAACACCAACGGGCTGTACGTGAAGGTCATATTCCCCGAAAACAGCGGCCTTTCTTACAACGAGGCCTGGGAGTTCACCAGCCACCTGCACAGCAACTACGACTACTACTTCAAGGCGGAAGAAGAGGCCAAAGCCATGCAGGCAGTGCAGAAGCCGCAGGAAAAGACCGAACCCTGATCCGCGTGCAGCCGATCCCCGTCAACCTGATCACCGGTTTCCTCGGCGTCGGCAAGACCACCGCGGTACGCCACCTGCTG
>Ga0116164_10001473_pt1 | contig 17865 bp, 17 predicted proteins | sample AD_UKC109_MetaG_FD_89888 | JGI IMG/M metagenome (GOLD analysis project Ga0116164, IMG submission 89888) | Active sludge microbial communities of municipal wastewater-treating anaerobic digesters from Hong Kong - AD_UKC109_MetaG | ecosystem: Engineered > Bioreactor > Anaerobic > Digestate... | reverse complement strand
CTGGTCGCCTCGGAGTCTATCTCGTAGGCCGTCTTCCTGAGATTCCATGACACGAAGACCCAGCGGTCCGAGAATATGATCGTGTCCTCATAGTTCTCGTCATAGGCCTTCAGGAAGTCCGAGAGCGTGCCTATGTCCTTGACGAGGCCCTCCGCCTTCTCGCCGCTGTTGTACACATCAAGCACCTCGCCCGGGCCTATCGCCTGGACAGCGCCGAATATCATGAGCGCCGATATCGCGGGGACTATGATGTAGGAGCTCTTCACCTTTGGTGTGATATCGAAGAAGGTGAGCCCCCAGATGCCCATGGTGAAGATGTAATATATGGCGGGCACGAAGGCGATGATGAAGCGCTGGTCCTTGATCTCAAGGTTCGAGTAGTATGATATGCAAAGGAAGAACCAGAACAGGAACATCACGTCTATCGCTATGTTCTTCTCCTTCTGGGCGTTGAGGTAAAGGCCTATGGAGCCGAGTATGACGAACAGGAGCACGAAGGCCATGATGAATCCGAAGTACTTCACGACCACGAAGCACAGCACGAGCGCCAATAGCATCATCACGGTCCCCCTAACAGGTTTCTTGGTGTCGGAGGACATCCTGAATATGGAGTAGATGAAACCGATGAGGAAGACCGCTATGAGCGCCCTCGCAACGAACTCGTTGGAGAACACGATGTCATCGATCTGCTTGAAGTAGTACATCTTGTCAGGTATGTAGAACGGCGATGTCCCGCCGCCCGAGCTGTATCCGGAGAGGGCGTTGTCTAGTATCAGGCTGAAGTAATCGAAAGGTCCGCCGTATCCCTTGTTGAAGACGTACGCGAAGGGGATATAGGCGATGATGGCCGCGATAAGGCCGTAGAAGTGGTACCTTATGCTGACATTGCGCCACCTGAACATGACGTACATGAGCGCGACGACGACAAGGATTGGATTGGTGTGCCTCGCCATTATCATGAAGAGCATAACACCCACAGGGGGATGGCATAACGCTTGTCCTCCTCGTGGGCCATTATCAGGAGATAGAAGAATATCAGCGCACATGCTATCCCCATGATGTCCGAGTATCCGACCCCGGCCCATGAGAGCATGAGGGTGGAGCAGGCGTATATCAGTGTCCCAGCAACGGGGACGTATTTGCCGAACCTGTACTGGAGTATCATGTAGAACGCGGCCGCCGAGACTATGTAGGCGGCACAGTCCAGCACCATGATGACGACCTCGTGCTCTCCAACCATCCAGAAGAAGAAGGCGGTGAGCATCGATATGAGAGGGGGCCTTATGGGCAGGACCGCATACTCGATGTGCGGATTCCCCTTGATCAAGAGGGCGTTGGTGAGATAATCGCACGTGTCCCAGGCGACCCCGGCGCTGTAGTTCTTTAGGACCAGAAAGTAACTAAAAACCGTCAAGATCGCGATGATAACGAAAAGGAAAAGATATTTGTTCAGGAACTCCCTCTTGTCAAAATCCATAGAAAATAATAATGGATTGGATATATTAACCTTTTCTCTTTTCAACCCCTCAGCAGTTCCCGGATCGTGAGCATGAAAAGCTGCTTTCCGGCATGCCACGGAGTGGCATAGCTCTCGCCCCCGATCCTTGGCCACTCTATGGTGGGGATCTCAACGATCTTCTTATGGTGCTTTAGGAACTGTATCGAGAGCTGGTGCTCGATCGCGTATCCGTCCGCATCTATCTTGCAGTCGTTGAACGCCTCCTTGGTAAGCGACCTGAATCCGTTGATGGTGTCTGTTATGTATTCGCTCCTTCCGAGAATGAATCCGCCGTTCCATCTCACGTTGGCGACGAATGTGAGCACCTGGCAGAACCATTTCCTGACCTTGAAGAAAGAGTCGTCCTCCTCGTTCTTGGACCCCTTCGCCATCCTCGACGCGATGACCATGTCGGCCCCGTTCTCAAGGCCCTTGACAAGCTTGTCTATGTCGTTCGGGTCCTCGTTCCCGTCCGGACTGAAGAACACGAGCCCGTCGTATTCTGTCTCCTGGAACGCTATCCTGAAGGCCTCACCCCTGCCGTTCCTCGACTGGCCGTATATCCTGATACCGTGCTCATCCATGAACTCGACGGTGCCGTCCGTCGAACCCCCGTCCACACAGAAAGTGTGGGGAAGGTATTCCTTCGGCAATCTGTCGTAGAGCGCCGTGATGCCCTCTATCTCGTTGAACGTAAGCAATACTACTCCTACTTTCAAGGCCTTCACCTTCCGGCGAACATGACGATAAGTCCGCTGATTATTAAAGCAAGACCGGCCACCTTATATAAAGTAATCGTCTCCCCCAGAAGGCTTGCAGAGAATATGTACACGAGTATGAACGCAGACGCCATGACCACCGGCGACGCGAAGCTGAGGTCGAGCTCTTTCAGCAGCCTGAAGTATATGAAGAAGCTTAGGCCGTAGAGCACGATCCCGGACAGGATGTAGGGATTGAGCACGAACGAGTGGAACCACTCGGACCCGAATCTCCCTGGCATCTCGGTCACGTTGGCGCCCTTCTTGAGTATCAACTGGGCCGATGCGTTTAGGACTATCGTGAGCGCAAGCAAAGGATATATCATCCTTTCCACTCCTCCTTGTACCATCTCATCGTCCTGAGAAGGCCCTTCCGGAGACTCACTTCAGCCTCGAATCCGAAAGCCTCCTTGGCCCTGGATGTGTCAAGGCACCGCCTGGGTTGCCCGTCTGGCTTGGACGTGTCCCATGCTATGCTCCCCTCGTAGCCGGTAAGCTCCCTGAGTAGCTCGACGAGCTCGCTTATCTTTATCTCGGACCCCGCGCCGACGTTCACCGGCTCGGAGGAGTCGTATCTCTCAGTCGCGAGCGTGATGGCCCTCGCCGCGTCGTCGACATAGAGAAACTCCCTCGATGCGCTGCCGCTGCCCCAGACAGTCACCTCGTCCCTGTCCTCCTCGACGGCGTCCACGAACTTCCTTATGAGCGCCGGTATGACGTGGGACCTGTCAAGGTCGAAGTTGTCGTGGGGGCCGTACATGTTGACCAGCAGCAGGTGTATCCCGTTGAACCCGTACTCCTCCCTGTAGGCCTGGGACTGTACGAGCATCATCTTCTTTGAAAGCCCGTAGGATGCGTTTGTCTCCTCGGGATACCCGTTCCAGAGATCCTTCTCCCTGAAGGGCACCTCCGTGAACTTCGGATATGAGCAAATGGTGCCTATGCCCACATATTTTTCTATGCCCATCTCCATCGCGGCGTGTGTGGTGTTCACTCCCATCATCAGGTTGTCGTAGAACACGCTTCCGGGATGTTTCCGTGTGTATCCTATGCCGCCGCCGTTCACTGCCATGTGTATTACGACCTGCGGATCGGCATCACCGTAGAGTCTGCGGACATCTTCCAGCGACCTCAGGTCATAGTCCCTGCTCCTGGGCACGAAGACCTCCGCCCCGCGCTTCTCGAGCATCGGCACAAGGCTCTTTCCTAAGAAGCCGGCCCCGCCGGTCACTATGATGCGCCTTCCGGAAAAGAAATCATTTCCCATCTTACTCACTTTGCACTATTTTACCATTTTACTATAAATATTTCCCCTTATTTTATTATATATTAATCCCCTGATTCATCGCATCGGGCGGCCCAGTGCCAGGCCCTTACTCTTCGGCGGCATGAACGTCCAAGGCCGCCATGACGGCCCCTGTCAAAAATCGGAACGGGGAACCCCCTCATGTGCAATACGACCTAAGGCGCCTGATGACGTAGTCGAGGTCATCGGTGGAGAGGTATTGATGGCAGCCCAGGTAGAAACCCCTCGACCCCACCCTCTCGGCGTTCGGAAGCAGTCCGTCATAATCCCTCTTGAGGTGCGAGTAGGCCCTGTGGTATGTGGGGATGCATCCGAACATCGGCCTCGTCTCTATCCCGTCCTCGTAAAGCTTGAATCTGATGTTCTCCCTGTCCAGGCCCACACCCTCACGGAGCACGAGCGGGAAGGCGAAGTAGCTCACGTCCCCATCATACGGGGGGAGCTCGAAAACGCCATCGAGCCCGGAGAGGCCGTCAAGGAGGTACTTGAAGTTCTCAAGGCGCATCCTCCGTATGTCCTCCGCCCTGCCAAGCTGCATCAGGGCCAGGGCTGAGTGGATCTCGGAGCACTTGAAGTTGTAACCGACAACGTCGTGCTCGAAGCTGAGGTCGTAGCGGAAGTAATCATCAGAGGTGCCGGACGAGCCTGGGTACATGCAGGGCGAATAGTTCCTTATCCTGCCGTTTGACTTGACCTTCCTCACCATCTCGGCAAGCTCGGCGTCGTCTGTCCCGAGGGCGCCGAACTCCCCCGCCTGTATGTTGTGGGCTATGTAGAACGAGAATGCGGAAAACGTTGAGAGGGAACCGGTCCTGTCCCCCTTGTATAAGCTCCCGTGCGCCTGGGCGGAGTCCTCCACGACGACAAGGCCGTGCTTTCTGGCAATGCCGTTGATCCTGTCCATGTCGCACGGATACCCCATGAGATGGACCGGCAGTATGACAGAATACTCGGCCGGGTCGTAAGCGTCCTCCAAGATAGAGGATATGCGTTCCGGGTCGATGTTGAATCCGTCGGCGCCGATGTCCGCGAATACCGGTTCCATCCCGCTTAGCCCTATGGCGTTCGCCGTGGCAACGTATGTCAGGGGCGTTGTTATGACCTTCGTGCCCGTCCCCACGCATCCCCTTCCGAGATATGCCAGGGACGTGAGGCCGGCGATGAGAGCTGATGTGCCGGAGTTCAGGGCGACGGAGCTGCACACTCCGAGATATTCAGAGAACTTGGACTCGAACTCCCTCACCCTTGAGTTCTCGGATATGTAGTCTGAATCAAGTACGTCCATCACTGCCTGCCTTTCAGCTTCTCCTATGCGCAGGTCTCCAACCTTGATGCGTCTCATGATATGACCTAGTCAATCTTCCACCATCTGTCGGGGAAATGTTTCTCAAGCAACCTGTCCCCCTCTCCGATAGGTTCCATCCCGATCTTCTTCATGTCGGCATCAACCATTATCCTGACAAGCTCGTCGAACCCTATCTTCGGGTCCCAGCCGAGCCTCTCCCGCGCCTTCGAGGGGTCCGCTATGAGCTTTTCGACCTCGTTTGGCCTAAAATATCTTTTGTCTATCTCAACATGGTCTTTCACGTTGAGCCCGGCATAATCGAAGGCAGCGTCCAGGAACTCCTGGACAGAATGCGTCTCGCCGACGCCGACGACATAATCGTCCGGCGCGTCTTGCTGTAGCATCTTCCACATCAGCATCACATACTCCGGGGCGAATCCCCAGTCCCTCTTGGCGGCCAGATTTCCAAGGTACAGCTTGTCCTGCTTCCCCGCGAGTATGTGCGCCACCGCGCGGGTGATCTTCCTGGTCACGAAGGTGCCTCCCCTCCTTGGGGACTCGTGATTGAACAGTATGCCGCAACTTGCGAAGATGCCATAACCTTCCCTGTAGTTCCTAGTCATCCAGTGCGAGTAGAGCTTGGCGCATGCGTATGGGCTCCTGGGCATGAAGGGGCTCTTCTCGGACTGCGGGGGCGGCGATGAGCCGAACATCTCGCTGCTCGACGCCTGATAGAATCTTACGTCGTTGCCGCTGTTGTGTATGGCATCAAGGAGTCTGGTGGTCCCGAGCGCGGTGATGTCTCCCGTGTACTCCGGCATGTCGAAGCTGACCCTTACGTGGCTCTGGGCGCCCAGATGGTATATCTCGTCCGGTTTCACCGTATAAATCAGCTTGGATATCAGGCTGGAGTCTGAGAGGTCGCCATAGTGCAGGTGAAGCTTGGCGTCCTCCTCGTGGGGGTCCACGAAAATGTGTGATATGCGGGGGGTGTTGAAACTGCTCGCCCTCCTGATGATGCCATGGACATGATAGCCCAATGAAAGAAGATACTCGGCCAGGTATGAACCGTCCTGGCCGGTTATTCCGGTAATAAGTGCCGTTTTCATGCGCTCACACAACTAAATGTCATTGAATGATTTTAATTATTTGCTTGGCGCGGGACCAATTCGCCATTTGACAGGAATCGTCTGAGCCTCCCGGGCGAGCGGAGGCCGAACATATGGACAAACAGGATTATGCAGGCCAGGCCCAGTCCTTCGGTGACCTGTACGAAAAGAGAGGTGAATATCTGGTCCCAGTAGTATGAGGACGTATGGGTCGTCACCTCGATATATGTCCCCAAGAGGGGCCAGAGGAATATCCTCGGTTCCAGGAACATGAAGTCGAGCGATAGATGGACGGCGTTGCCGAAGGCAAGCTCCATAGCCTTGTGCCTGTACGCCAGCACAAGGACCAGGACCATGAAGAGCAGCGTGTGGGCGTATCCCCTGCCGGATCCCAGAGATAACAGACTCAGCGGTTTGTCTATTATGTCGGGGAGCAATGCACCCACGATGACAAGCCTGAGGTCATAGCTCCGCAAATCCTTTCCCAGATATTTGAGAATGGCGAGAAAGAGGATGATGGTGAAACCGATATGGGCCAATATCGACATCTGGCAGACCGCCTACTTTTCCTGGAAGACCGACGAACAGTACTTTATGTCTTCCAGCACGCCCATATTCTCGTCGTCAGGTATGTGGTCGCCGTATTTCGATATTATGTCCTCATATCTCTTCAATATGGCGATGCAGTCGTGAGCAAGCCTCTTCTTCTCCGAGGGGTCGTCCATGTCCTCAAGATTAAGCTTGAGCATGTAGAGCGATGACTTGATGTTCGTCCAATCCTTTATGGGATAAGCCTCGGACGCATCCTTGTCCCTGGCCACGGCGTCCGGTGCGCCATCGGCGGCATGACCCTTCGGCAGGATCACCATCTCGTTCCTGTTCCTGCTCCATTCGTTCAGGGCCTGGACGCCGAGAAAGGCCGCCAGTCCCCAGAGGATCCCTATGCCAGCGGCGCCGTAGTAATCGATCTCCCTCAACAAATAGAACGCCAGCACCGCGACGCATATGCCCAATACGGCCTGAAGGGCCCTCAACTGCTTGCTCATAGAATCATCCATCCATACTGTGACGTCAATTCCCTTTCTCGATGTGTTCTTATAAGCTTTTTTATACTAGGCATGTTTTTGGACAAGACATAAATTATTATAATATGTCGATATAACTCAATAACGGATGAACAGCGAATCAGATATCCGATATGTGTTCTTTGATCTCGATGGGACGGTGGGGGGCCCAAAGCTCAACAATACGTTCGATTTCATCGAGAACTATCTGGTCTACAAGAAGAGGAGGGCGTCGTTGGTAAGGAAGTACATCCTGACCGCCATCTCAAGGATGCTCCCGATGGGCGGGAGGCGGAGGAGGGCTTTCCTGATAGCGTCGTTCTTCAAGGGGCTCAGCTACGACGAGCTCAGGCAGTACTCCGAATGTTGCTACATGCCACTTTTCATGACCCATGCCAACGAGAAGGTGCTCGAGATCGTCCAAAGGGAGAAGGGTGACGGGAAGAGAATCGTCCTTCTCACGGCCTGCACGGAGATACCGGCCAGGACCATCTCGGAAAGCCTTGGATTCGACGAATGCATCCCAACGACCTTCAGGACCGCCGATGGCAGGATAGAGGGTGTCGGAGATGACACGTTCAACGACCTCAAGATATCCGCACTGGAAAGGGCAGGACTTGCGCACGTCATGCAACAATCGGACTACTATGTGGACGACATCGAGGCGGAGTCGGGGCTCGTAGGAAGGTTCGGGAGGGTGTTCAAGGTTGACGGAGACGATATAGAGGTCGTGAGGGGTGATGGGGATGGCCGATAGGTCCGTCAAGGAGAGGATGTCCCTCTTCATACCTGGTTACTACACATACCTGTCAAGGGGAAGGACCCTCAAGATGCTGTTCGGCCTCTACTTCCTCTACACGAGCTGCCTTCCCATCATGTTCATAGAGCTCTTCCACATTTACCACAACGGCCTGGAGGAATACATCACAGGGACGCTGCCGATGCATGTGGCGGTATACCTCTTGTTCTGCTTTCTGTTCTTCCTGGTCTACGAGACAGGTTACATCTACAACGACGTGATATCCGAAAAGATGGAAAAGGTCGACAGCGGCAGGCTGGGATCTTCCATCAAAAGAAGATACGTCCCCATCTCCACGATCTTCAGGCTGGCCGTCCTCGCGGCCTTCCTGCTGCTGGCCTGGCAGTACACCGAATGGCCCTATGTGGAACATTTCGCCCTGTTCAACATCATCCTGATAGGCGTGTACTACGTCCACAACAACGTGGTGAAGGCCTACAGGCTGCCGACGATATTCTACCTGAGGATATACAGGGTGATATACCCTGTCTTCTACTTCCTGTGCGCGGACGGGGTCCTGACATTCCCTGTCCTCTCATACGCGTTGGTCCTCTCGGCATACAATGTCCTAACATACCTTGGCGTGAATCCTGTGGAGTTCAGGCTGGAGAAGGACAACCTCTTCGAGAGATTCTACCATAACGGCAGAGTCAGGGCGCTATTCTTCATGTCCAACATCGCCCTTCTGAACCTGTTCGGCGTCGTCATGCTGGGCCAGCGCGTCGGGACATCACTGTCGTTCACGCTCCTGGCGTCCGCCTACGTTCTCGCCACGTACGTCCTGACAAAGGGGCGCTGATGGGGGGCCGTCGCGCCTTCGCATAGTTTTTAATATTCATAGATACTATTGATGAGCATGATGATATCCTGCATAGTTCCCATGTACAACGAGGAGGAGAACGTCGAGCATATTGTCAAGAAGATCGACGACGTCATGAAGGGACATGAGGCCTACGAGATAATCTGCGTCAACGACGGTTCGGGCGACGATACGCAAAAGATGCTCGAGAAGGCGGCCAAGAAGTATCCTGCCCTGAGGCTCGTGAGCTACAAGCAGAACAGGGGCATGGGCTATGCGCTACGCCAAGGTTTCAAGAATGCAGGGGGCGATGTGCTGATCACCCTCGATGCGGACATGACCTTCGACCCGGCGGACATACCCAAGCTTATGGAAAAGATCGACGATTACGACATGGTCATCGGTTCCCCATACATAAAGGGGGGCGGGCTCGAAGGGGTGCCGTGGTACCGAGAGGCCATCAGCAAGCTGGGGAACTTCGTCCTCTCACGATCCATGCCCTACAACGTCAAGAGCACCACCACCGTTTTCAGGGCGTACAGGAGGGAACTGCTGGACTCGATAGAGATAGAGTCGGACAGGATGGAGATAAACCCCGAGATACTGGCCAAGGCGGGATCCCTCGGGTACAGGGTGATAGAGGTTCCAGTCAAGCTCTCGAAAAGGATATACGGGGAGTCGAAGTTCAACTTCATCTCCGGGGCAAAGGGGCACTTCTGGCTCTCGGCCTACGAGAAACCCTTCATAATATTCGGATTCTTCGGCCTCCTGCTCATGGTTATAGGCACCGTTTCGGGCGTATACATACTTCATCTGTTCCTCAGGGGCGAGCTCGACCCGAACAGGCCGCTTATAAACATGACGGTCCTTTTGATAGTCAGCGGGCTGCTGGTGCTGCTGTTCGGTTTCGTCTCCAATCAGGTGCTGCAGATAAAGAAGGAGATTCTCAGGATGAGAAGGGACATATCCAGGATCAGGAACAAGGACCTATGAGCCCACAGTGATCTCGAATATGTACTGCAGGAACTCCATCTCCGAGGGATTATCGTACAGGAACGCATGGTAGACGATGTTGTACCCCATCCACACTATCTCGCCATCGCCGATGGACTCTATCGCCACAAGGATCTCATCGTTGACCGTGGCCACCGTTTCTATGCTCGCGCTCGACCACACGGGGGTGTATGTGGCGCCGTACCACGAGGCATCGCCGTAGGAGAATGTTGAGAAACCATACTGCGTCGGGGTGTCGTTGAATACTATCTGCGAATAGGCCGGCAGGTCGTTGCGGTATATCAGCATGTCGAAGAACTGGACGTAGTTGAGGGAGAACACTGGGTCGTCGAGATTTCCAGAACAGTCTATGAAGACGGTCCCTCCCTGCTCGGTGTACTGCCTCAGGAGAAGCTCCGTATCGTCAGAATCGTACCACTTGAAGTCGAAAAGGGCGATGAAGTCGTACTCGCAGAGTTCCTCGAGCGTGTAGTCGTCTATGTACATGCTGCCCTGGCGGATATGCGTTGTCCCCTGATAGAGATAGCACTCGAAGTCCATAAGGTACTCGAAGTAGTTCTCCCATCCGCTGCCCACGTAAAGTCCCTTCGGTTTCTCGTCTATCTCGACAAGCTTCAGCAGCCTTATGTTCTCGTTACTGTAGAGCTCCTCGCAGGACGGGAAGTCCTGGGACCTGTAGGTCAGGTAGTAATCCACGCCATACTTCATGAGTTCGTGATTGAAGTATCCTCCATCGAAGAATGTCGGCATGGAAAGCACTGTCTGCTTGAAGTGCCAGCCGAAGGCGACCCAGTAATCTGAATAAATGAGGGCCTCGTCGAGGTCGTCGATGTTCTCGTTCACCCATTGCGCCATGTCGAGCGTGTCGTCATAGAACTGTATGCCCTCCTCGCCCAGCTCCCCGCCGTCCACGGTCTGGGCGGACGTCAGGAGGAAGGATGCCACGACGAAGACCGTGAGCACCTTGGTCGCCACCGCCTTCTTGGCGTATACTATGTTGATCACCCTCCCCAGCTCGTAGACGGACATGGAGATGATGAATGCGAGCCCCGGCATCATCGTGACGTAGTACCTCGGGACCTTCTGGAAGAAGCTGGAGTGGAATAGGAAGTAGCTCACGCCCCAGAACGCCATCATCAGACAGAAGAGCGCCCTGTTGTCGCTCACCTTCGGTCTGGTGTAGTAGTAGAAGTACATGAACAGGAGGAGCAGTAACATCTCGAGGACCTTGAAGCTGAATCTGCCGTAGGCGTAATAGAAGACGCCAACGAAGAACACGAGCAGAAGGAAAGAGTTCGGCCTCTTCACCGACACCGAAAGATACCTGAAGACCAGAAGGACCAGTCCCACGACGACGAATGCGGCGAGGACGGGATAGATGTTGCTGTTGACGATGTAGTTGCCAAGCTGCTCAATGTAATAGTAAGGTCCCTGGTTGTACATCTCGAGGTCCATCCCTATGCTGTCGCCGGTCGCCGAAAGTCCCTCGAGCACCATCTTGATATAGTAGATGGGGTCGCCCTTGTTCACGCTGTAGAACCAGGCCACTGGCGCGTATACCGCAACGCCCGCCAGCATGCCAAGTATGTTGTACCTCGTCACCTTGTACTTGAAAGGGAAGAAGATGTAGTAGAAGAACATGGGCAGGATTATGAGCGCCGCCGTCGTCCTTGAAAGGAACGCGCACATTGCGACGGGCCATGACAGGAGGAAGAATCTGGGATTGTCCTCCATCCCCCTGATGAAAAGGTATATCGCGAGTATCGAGAGAGAGACGCTGGCTATGTCGGCGTATCCCACGGCGCACCACAGCACCATGATATCGGCGGTAGCGTAGATAAGGCCGCTGAGGAATGCCACGGTCTTCGGACATTTGATCGCGACCAGCTTGTACAGGACGACGCTGCCCATGAAGAGGAACATGGCGTCGACGAACATGGTGGTCTTCTCGGACACCAGGCCCGCCCTGTAGAACATGGACACCACGAAGGGGAAGAACGGACCCCTGTCGTACTCGTAGTAGCCTGTGCCCTTGCCAGCATATTCCAGCGCGTTGATGCTGAAGGAGTACGTGTCCCATCCGGGGCCTATCTCCGCCTGGGAGATGAACTTGATTATGACCACCGAAAGGACTATCAGGACAAGGGCTATGAGATATGCGTTGTCCTTTACCATTGCCTTCATCTGCGGCTTGGAAACATGCACAGATTAGATTTGATGGCCGATTAATATAACTTTTCTTATTTCGGTCAGTTCACAGTCTTGCTGAAGACCATGTTCGAATACCTTTTATACAGGGAATTGGGCATTATGCCTATCAGTTTGTGGCTTATGGACTGTTTCGTCTCGTAGGAGGGCACGGACGGATAGTAGCTGTATTGCATGCTCTCCTCCCTTCCGCCCCACCTGATCTTGAAGCTTGTCAGGGTGTTGTCGGGATCAGGGCTGGAAGGGCCGAGGTCCAAGGACGGGATCCCCCTCTTGTGGCACTCGTTCGCCATGCTCCATATGTAGGAGTATGATGTGAACTTGTCATAGTGCTTGGGGTGCGTACATCCTATGTAGTAGCTGAGACGGTCCTTGTTGTAGTCGAGGGAGACGGCCCCGCCGATCATGCGCCCCTGATTGTAGACAAAGTGGAAGGCGGCCTTCTCATCAAGGTATTTTGCGATGTTGACAAAGAACTTCAGGGGCGGGCATGTCACCCTGTTCTTCTTCTTGTTGAGACAGTTGATCTCATAGAACTCCCCAATAGCGTCCCTGTCGTTCGATATCACTGTCTCGTTCTGTTCCTCGGCCTTGTTGACATATCTCCTTATGCTCTTGTTGAGCGAGAACTTCAGGTTGTCATTTATGTCCAGAACATATGTGGACAGCTTATTGGAGGGCTTGAATCCAAAGAACTTCTCGTTCTGACGTATCTCGATCAGGTCCGCGGACATCTCGTTGTACATCACGAAAAGCGTCTTGTACAAGGCCTTCTTCGAGTATTCGTCTCCAAGGGCGCCGCACATGTGGGAGAAGGGCACCGAGCATAGTCTCCGCCCCGTCAGCTTGCTCTTGACATAGAAGATTGGCAGAAGACCGGTAAGGGTCCCCTCCTCGTTCTTGGCGAACATGTAGAGCGACTTGTAGTTATAGGTGTTCTCTATCAACTGTTTCCATTCATGTGTATGGAATATGTTCGATTCAGGATGCCCTTTCAAAAAGAGTTCCCATTCTTCGTTCCTAGCCTTAAACTCAATGTCAATCATTTTTTTGTCCCAAGAATGTACTTATTTAATTTAAGCGTAAATATATTAATAAATATAGCCCTTAATCTTATTCGATGAGGATAGGATTCATCTCCTACGAATATCCTTCATTTGTATATGGGGGTGCCGGCGTATATTCCAAGAACATCGTGGAACATCTCGCCAAGAGGGGTCACGATGTGCATGTGTTCACCTTTTCTGATGACGCGTCCGCCGACCCGAACATCACGGTGCACAAGATCGGCAACGCCCGCCTGCCCAAGCTGCTTTGGATCCCCTCTTACTGGCTCGGGTTGCGCAAATGCTTCAGGAGGGACGGAGCGGCACTCGGGCTGGACGTCATAATAGGCAACGGATTCTCCGAGCTGCCACTGTGCAAGGGCATCGTTGACGTCCCAAGAATCCTTGTCATGCACCAGTCCGCGAGAAGGGTGATACGGATCGTTGGGCCGACGCTACTTGAGCGTCTGCAAAACATCAACAACGAGATGGGCCTGGCCCCCCTGTTCGACCCGATCCTGGTAAAGAGGGCGGACAAGGTAGTCGCCGTCAGCGATTTCGTGAAAAAGTCCCTTGTGGAGGACCTTAATCTTGAGCCCAGATTGATAGAGGTGGTGCACAACGGTTTCAACGACTTCTATGAACCTCTAGATGAGAAGGAGACTGAAAGATGGAAAAGGGAGAGGGGGCTATCCGAGGAACGCCTGTTGCTCTTCGTGGGAAGGGTAAACGACAAGAGAAAGGGGCTCATGGAGCTTATCAAGGCGTTCTCAATGGTCGAGTGCGGGCTAGGCGGCCACCTTCTTGTGGTGGGCGGCGGTGATCAAGGTCCGGCAAAGGCGCTTGCCGCAGAGCTCGGCCTGGAGAGTAGAGTGACTATGCTCGGCAAGGTCAGCGACGATGAGCTAAGGACCTTGTACACGATATGCGACATTTACGTGTCCAGCTCATTCTACGAGTCCTTCGGCCTCACCCTCGTCGAGGCCATGTCGTGCAAGAAGCCGGTCATCGCAAGGGACATAGGCGGCATCGGGGAGGTGGTGTCGGACGAGAACGGCCTGCTGCTGCGGGACAGGTCCGTGGGGGCGATGGCCGATGCCATCACGGAAATGCTCAAGCACCATGAGAAGTACGCCGACAAGGGCGAGGGAAACAGGGCCTATGCCATAGAAAAGTTTTCATGGGCAAGGGCGGCAGAGTCTATGGAGAGAATTGCGATCGGATTGACAGAGGATCGGAAGTGTGGATAGTATGACGATGGGTTCTGTTGCAAAGGACTCGAGCTTTGTGCTCACCGCAAGGATGATGATAAGCCTTAGCAATCTTCTGTTCATACCCCTCCTGACAAAGAATCTGTCCGCCGAGAACTACGGCATCTGGGCCCAGGTGTGGGTGACCCTGCCGCTCATAAGCAACCTCCTGGTCCTGGGATTCGACGAGAGCATGACGAGATTCTTCCCTTCCCTAAGCAGAAGGGAATATTCCAGGGACTTCATTTCGCTCATGGTGCCGGTGACCGCCATAGGCGGGCTCGTGTGCCTGGCCATATACGTTTTCTCGGGTCCCGTGTCCGACTGCATATTCAATGGCAACGTCGCGGTCGTCAAGCTGCTTTCCGCGATAATATTCATATTTGTACTGGACCTGGCCCTGTACTCCTTGCTGAGGTCCCTGAGAAGGATGAGGGCGTACAGCGCCCTGACAATCCTCCAGAACGTCTTCGAGATGGGTCTCGCCGCCGCTATGGTCATGATGGGCAAAGGTGTGGAGGGCGCAGTTCTTGCACTTCTCATGACCAGGTCCGGCCTCTTAATCTGCCTCTTGGTGATCTCCAGACGTTACCTTGACGTCGTCGCGCCCGCGAGGTCGGTGCTGAAAAAATACGTCGTGTACGGACTGCCCACCCTGCCGATGGTCGTGTCCGGATGGGTCCTGGCCTCCTTCGACAGGTACATGATAGCATTGTTCTACAGTACGAGGGAGGTGGGATTCTACGATCCCGCCTACACCATAGGCCAGTCGGTGCCAATGATCATCGGAGGCGTTTTCAGCTTTACCCTCACCCCGCACCTCTCGAACATGTTCGACGCCAACGATCTCGAAGAGGTCAGGAAGACCCTGACATTTATGACCAAGCTCGCCTTGGCGATAAACGTCCCCTTCATCTTGGGGGGGATCGTCCTGTCGGGACCTGTGCTCGGCGTCCTCAGCACGGACGCCATAGCCGCAAATGCGTTCAAGGTGCTGCCCATGATCTCGATAGGCGTCACCTTCTTCTGCACAAAGATCATCCTCTCCCAGATATGGAAGCTTGAGAAGAAGACCTACAAGCTGGGCATCACATACACGTTCGCGGCCCTGACAAACATTGTCCTGAACTATGTCCTGATACCAAGATACGGGATAAACGGAGCCGCCATCGCCACGATGCTTGCATATGGCATAGACCTTGCCATGACCGCGCTGTGGCTTAATCGGGACCTTTTCCCAAGAATGAGCGGAAGGAACGTTATGAAGATAACCCTGTCCTCAGCATTGATGTTCGCCGCGATCTACCTCTCGCACAACTATCTGGATGTTGCGACGACCGTCGTCCCGATAGTCCTTGGACTGGCGGTCTACACCGTCTCGATCCGCCGTCTCAACATCCTGGACGAGAACGAAAGGGAAGTGCTAAAGAGCTTGAGATTCCTCGACAAGGTATTTTGATGCTCAGGCGCCGTACATCCTCTGCGCAAGGCGATAGAAGGGCTTCAACGGATAGAAGGTGCGCTCCCACGAGATGTTCGGGACTATGGTGCCGCCCAGTGAGTTCTTGAAGTTGAAGACGCCGTTCCTGAAATCGTCCGATGTGGGGCCAAGGTCATAGATATCGAACTTGTTCTCTATGCCCCACTCTATCATATGCCATATCAGCAAGAACGACGAATGCTCCGTCTGGCGCTTCCTTTCAACCCCGGAGAGGGCGGCGTACAAGGTGTTGTTGACATTGTCGATCACGCTCAACTTGCTGCCGACGTACCTCCCATCCAGATACTGTGTTGTTATCAATGTGTTGTCCTTGCAATACTTTATCAAGGTGTCGAAAAACTCCAGCGGGTATGCATCTGCCTTTATCTTCTTCATCAAGTTCATGTATGAATCGTAGAAGAGTGTCAGATTGTCGTGATTGATGTGCTCCACCTCGAAGGTGTACTTCCTGTAATAGTTCTTCAATACCTTCTTCTTGGACTTGTCCAGATTATTGTAATTCTGTTCTATCCCCTTGGAGAGGTTGTGTTGGAAGTTGCATCTGTAGATGGGATTGTAGCCCCTCTCACGCAATATGCCCCAGTATCCGACATAATTAGGATTCAACATCGATATCTCATGGGATATCGTCCTTCCCCTGCATAGCCTTGACGAGCGGTCCAGCATGTCGTTGAGTATCTCGCCCTCGCTTGAGGTTATTATGGGTCCGCCGCATCCCAGCGGGAGGGAGATGAGCCTCTGAAACGACGTCCCCCTGATCCTCTTCAGGAAGTTCGGAAACAATGCCACAATATTGTTCTTCGAGTAGGCCAGTAGGTGTCTAGCCTCCACGTCCAGGCCCTCCTCGATCGCCTTGAGCCATTCTATCTTTTGGAAAAAGGTCCCTGTCGGAGACTGTTCGACAAGGTTGTCCCATTGATGGGAATTGACCAACTCGATGGTATCCACAAGCTCAAGCTCGTCATATGGCATTGTTACACCATTGAAGTGTATATATATCAAACTTTTGTATGATTATACCTTCATATCTTAATATTCAACGATAGTGAATTCTCTTCATTAGATCGACGAAACGCCATCTTTTTTTTGAGAACACCCTCTCCCACATCACCATTGGCAATATCTGGCCCCCAAATCCAGATTTATGTCTGAAAACACCATTGCAAAAATCATCTCCAGTGGGTCCGAAGTCGTAATACCTGTACCCGTTGTCCTTGGCCCACTGTAACGTGTGCCACACTATGGCATCGGTCGGATTGGACTTCAGGCACTCCTTCTCTATCCCGGAAAAGAACTTATGGACCGTTTTCTGCAATGGGTCCAAAAAGAACATGATCTGCCCTGCGGAATTCCCGTTGCACACGGCCTCGAAGATCTTCACATTGTCGGGTATGATATCCTCCATCTTGGTGAAGAACGCCTGCGGGTAGGCCTCTCCCTTCACCTGCCCCATCAGTTTCGTGTGATGCATGTGAAAATCCTGAAGCTCGGACTTTCCTATCTTTCTCTCGACCACCTCGACATCGCCGCACCTGTTCACTATGCGCCTCTTCTGGTGGGACATGTTCCCAAGGATGGTGTCCAAGCTCTGGTCCAGGTCTATGACGAACCTGCATTCGAGCCTGGGTTCGTACCCCATTCTCCGCATGTACTCCCCATATCGTGTATAGTTGAGATCGTAGGTGACGATGTAGTGGGACACGGCGTTGCCGCAGCAAAGCTTCGGAATATAGTTGTACATGGAATCAAGGACGCCCTTCTCATCGCTGCTCAGGATGATATGCCCCCCGTATCCCGGCCTTATGGAATACAGCCTCTTGAAGGGCGAGTTCCCGATAGGCCTGAAGTAGTTCGGGAATATGGAGGTGATATTGTCCCCCCTGCTGGCCACTATGTGCCTAGGTTCAAGGCCTATCCCCTCCTCTATCAACCTTTGCCATTCATGACTTTGGAAGAATGAGGAGTATCTTGAGGTCTCCACTACGTTGTTCCACTGGTTCCTGTTTATGTCATTGATACTTTCCAATAGTTCATAACGGGTCGGCGACATGGAAATCACGAACGTGCTAATATAAAATCTAATATTTTAAAATATAATAATCCTTTCCCTGAAAAACAGACTATAGGGAATCATAGCAGTCCATGATGGCATCGATGATGACGTTCCACGAATAGTTCTTCGCGACATGGTCCCTGAGGCCGTTCGAGTGCGGGGCATTGTATGCCTT
>Ga0116164_10001472_pt1 | contig 17868 bp, 13 predicted proteins | sample AD_UKC109_MetaG_FD_89888 | JGI IMG/M metagenome (GOLD analysis project Ga0116164, IMG submission 89888) | Active sludge microbial communities of municipal wastewater-treating anaerobic digesters from Hong Kong - AD_UKC109_MetaG | ecosystem: Engineered > Bioreactor > Anaerobic > Digestate... | reverse complement strand
TTCATCACGCCGCACATAAGCTGGGCGGCGTTGGAATGCCGGCAGAGGCTTCGCTATAAAATCCTCACTTCCATGCGTTTGGGATACGCGTCCGTCAGTTCCCTGCTCCGCGCATCCGGCTGACTTGTGCCGGCGTAGAAGGCATACCGCCCGCCGCCGCCGATTCGATCGCCGTTGTTGTCGACGACGAGCAGCGACCGCATGTCGACAGCCATGCTCAGCGATACGCTTTCGCCGGGATGGATGCATACCCTGCGGAATCCGCAAAGAATCGGATTCGGCGGAGCAAACGGCGAATCCTCGGCTTTAACGTAAAGCTGGACGACGTCGTCCGTGACGACGCTGCCACGGTTTTCGGCGGTTACATTGACGACGATTCCGTAGTCCTTTGATACGGATTTCATAAAAGCGTCCGTTACGCGGACATCGCCGTAGGTCAGTCCATAGCCGAACGGGTAGAGCGGGGTGGATTCAAGATAGCGATACGTACGCCCTTTCATCGAGTAATCTGTGAAGTCGGGGAGGGCGTCTAAGTCCTTGTTGTAATAGAACGTCACCGGAAGTTTGCCGGACGGCGAGACGTCGCCGAACAGCAATTCGGAAATCGCGTCGCCCGCCCGTGCGCCCGGATACCAGGCTAAAAAGATTGCGTTCGCATTGTCCTGTGCGGTTTTGAGGTCGATTGAACTGCCCGCAAGCAAAACGACGACGGTCGGTTTTCCGACGGCAAAAATACGTTCCATCAGCTTCTGCTGGACGGCGGGAAGCATCAGGTCGGTTTTATCGCCGGCCTCCATTGAGTTGCCGTCGTCCGGCGCCTCCCCTTCCAGCAGCTCGTCGAGGCCGAGCACAAGCACGACCGTGTCGCTGTGTTCCGCAACGGTGACGGCCTCCGTTACCCGGTCGTCATCCTGCGCAAGCGGTTCGGTTTTATGATTCGCCATTGCGCATCCGGCCGCGTATAACACGCGAATATCTTCGCCGCATGCGTTCTGCAGCCCTTCCAGAACGGTGACATACCGCGACGAGGTTCCGTGGTAATTGCCTGTCAGCGCAATCCGGCTGTCCGCGTTCGGGCCGATGACGCCAAGCGTGCGCAGCTTTGATTTGTCCAGCGGCAGAATTCCGTCGTTTTTTAACAGCACGCAGGATTTTAGCGTCGCCTCACGGCTGAGCGCAAGGTGCCTGCGGCATTCGACGGTTTCGTACGGAACATTGTCGAATTCGCTGCCGTTATCCAGGATTCCTAACAGGTATCGTGTGGTAAAGAGCCGTTCCGCCGCGGTCGTGATCTGTTCTTCCGTAACGTACCCTTTTTTATATGCCGAAAGCAAATGGCGGTACGTCCAGCCGCAGTTGAGGTCGCAGCCGCTATCGAGCGCGAGCGCCGCGCTTTCCTCCGGCTTCTCAGTCACCCCATGCCCTCGGTGGAAGTCCGCCAGTGCTCCGTAATCTGAAACCACATACCCTTGGAAGCCCCATTTTTTGCGCAACGTGTCCGTCAGCAGCCGTTCGCTCGCGCAGCAGGGTTCCCCGTTGAAACGGTTGTATGCGCCCATAACGGATTCGACGCCCGCTTCGCAGACCAGCGCTTCAAATGCGGGCAGATATGTTTCCCAGAGGTCCTTTTGCGAGCAGGTGGCGTTGAACCGGTGGCGAATCGCTTCCGGCCCGCTGTGGACGGCAAAATGTTTCGCGCACGCACCGGCCTTCATGGTTTCGCCGTCTCCCTGCAGCCCCGTTACAAACGCTTTGCCAAGCTCCGCGGTCAGATAGGGATCTTCGCCGAACGTTTCGTGCCCGCGTCCCCAGCGCGGATCGCGAAACAGATTGATGTTCGGCGAAAAGAACGTAAGCCCCTTGTAGATGTCCCGGTCGCCATGTCCGACAAACTCGTTGTACTTTGCGCGGCCTTCCAGTGCGATTGCACCGGCGATTTGCGAAACGAGGTCGCGATCGAACATCGCCGCGAGCGCGAGCGCCTGCGGGAAGCTGGTCGCCACGCCCGCGCGCGCAACGCCATGCAGGCCCTCGTTCCACCAGTTGTAAGCCGGAATGCCGAGCCGCTCGACCGCAGGCGCGTCATGCCGCAGTTGTGATACCTTTTCTTCGAGCGTCATCCGCGACACAAGTGCACGCGCTTTTTTTCGCGCTGCTTCACGGTCCCGCATGTAAAAACCTCCTAATGCCAAATAACTCCGTTTGCGGCCCGATAGCCGCCCGGCGCCCGTTTAACAGGCGCGCACAGTCTCTATGGCAGCTGCCACCATTTCACGCTTTACGTGCAGATCTGCCGGCGGAGCTGGTCTTCTATGCCGGTTTTCCTATAGAAATAGGTGTTGACCACGTCCCGCCAAAGCATGGCGTGCTCAAGCTGACCGTATAACAGTTCCAGCGTCCTTTCGTAAAGATCGCCGTCGATCGCTCCCCGAATGCTCTCCCAGGCGGCAATCATGGTGCGAACGTCCTCAACGCCTTCGAAATGCGTATCATAAATGTGTTGTATCAGCGTCTTTCCCGTCTTCAGCATATAGTCATAACGGACGCGGTGAAAAAAGAGCAGTAGCTCCTGCGGGCAAGTGTCAACGCTGTTATACCTGCCCGCGTTCGGTTCGAAGTACTGCATTGCGTACCCCGTTCCCTTATCGCTTCGGTCGACGCCGATCGCTTCAAAATCCGCCCTGTGGTACGTGCCCCATCGGTCATATTCATATCCGTCCACATTGGGGCCGTAATGATGATCGGGGTTGACCATCCAGCCGGTTCCCAGCGGGCTTGTATACTTCTCATATGCAGGCCAGGACGTCATAAGAATCCGAAGCGTTTTTTCGACGACACTCGCATCGCGGGAATATGTTTGCATGATCCATTCCTCCGCGATTTCCGCGGCGCTCAACTCCGTATCCCAACTCAGCCTGCCGTATCCATACAGGTTCGCCCCCGCGAGGTCGCTTCCCGTCCAGTTCGGTCGATTGCCCGTATTGGCTACGGCCGCGATGCCGCAGATTCGATTCCCGTACGTTTTGCCGGATATCACGTCCGCAATCCTGTCGCCGCTCTCCCGGCAGTATGTCCTGAAGTCCAGTATTTCGCGCCACATCGGCGGCAGATAGCAAACGTGCTTCTGCTGTCCCGTATATTCCTGGGTGATCTGCAGTTCCAGAATCTGGTTCGTTTTCGCCATTGCCCCCAGCAAAGGGGAAACGGGTTCGCGGACCTGAAAATCCATAGGGCCGTTTTTGATTTGCAGCGCAACATTTTCCTCAAAGCATCCGTCCAGCGGCATGAAGGCATCGTACCCGGACCGTGCGCGGTCGGTCTTCTTATCCCGCCAATCCTGTTGGCAGTTATAAACAAAGCAACGCCAGATGATACTCCCGCCATATGGCTTTGCAGCCCTTGCAAGCATGTTTGCGCCGTCCGCATGTGTCCGGTTATACGTAAAGGGGCCCGGGCGCCCTTCCGAATCCGCCTTTATTATGAACCCGCCCAGGTTTGGGATCGCGGAAAAGATATCCGACATCTTTTTCCCCCACCAGCGCCGGACCGCTTCGTCCAGCGGGTCTGCGGTTTCAAGCCCGCCAATATCGATGGGCGCGGCGAAATCAAGGCTGAGAAACAGCTTGATCCCATACGCGCGAAAGATCCTCGCTATTTTCGCCAGAGGCCTGTAATACCGCCGGGTGATAAGAAATATCGCCTCGTCGGCCACGTTCACGTTGTTGATGACGACGCTGTTGATGCCGACCGAGCAGGCCAGTCGTGCATAATCCTTCGTTCTCTCATCGACCAGCACCCTGGCGTCCTTAAAGAAAAACGAGTCCCCCGCATACCCTCTTTCGATGCTCCCGTCGGCATTATCCCAATGGTCAAGCATTCTCAGCGGATTATCGGGGCGGCTGACCCCGCATATTTGTTCAATCGCTTTACCCATGCTTATGTTTCTTAGCAGAGCAAAGCATCCGTATAGAATCCCAACGCCCGCAAACGCGCAGACCGCGATGGATTTCCCATCAAAGCTAACGTTATATCCTTCCTGCCCACAGGATTCGAAGCACGCTTCGTCGCTTTTCACTTCCAGACGGATACATGCCCGTTTTGGTGAAACCGCCTGCTTATATGCGCGCGCATTGACGCTTAACATTGCGGCGAACCCCTTTTTCAGCTCGCCGACGGCGGACGCAACGCAAACATCCCCGGCGTTATAGCTTATCGTCCGAAACGCTTCGAAATCCTTATATTTGTCAACGGCACGATAGCGTAGCCAGCATTGTTCCCATTCCATCAAGTTCTTCTCCCCGTCTCCTTTTCAGTTAAAACGTACGCATGGCCTTGGTTGCATTGCCGCAGCAAAACCTTTTTGCATTCTACTTCATGTTTGCCATCGGGTTCTACCGAATGGTTGCTGTGAATTGCCCGAATATTGCTTCCTGTTCCGAGTGCTTGCTGCTCCAATCCTGTTGCGAATCGTCGTATCCGGTTTGTCCGCTCGGCACGCGGCAATGTTCGTACCGTATGGACTTCATAATGGATCGGTTGTAAAATGAGTAGAAGCTCAAAATGCGCGATCAAACTCGGCGCTTTATTTTGATTCGTTTTTCACAAAAAACCCAATCCGCCATTTTCAGGAGATACAATGCCGCTTGCAACGATGAACGGAACGATTATTCCGGACGATTTAAAAGGCATTCCAAAGTTTCGCATCTATAAAAATACAAGTTGCGAAGGATACCCCCTGCACTGGCATACGGGTGTGGAAGTCGTGCTTCCGTTGGAAAACAGTTATCAGGTCATTCACGGAAACAAAACGTTTGATCTCCTCCCCAACGACCTTTGCTTCATAAATTCCGGCGCGATGCACCGCTTGGCCGCTCCGCAGGGCGCGGGCGTTCGTATTTTCATGCAATTCGACCTGACGCTGCTTTTTAACCTGAGTGAATTTGACACCATGCTTGGCTTGCTGCCACCCGTCCTGAAAGTGACCGAAGCCACACACGGGGCAACTTATCGCCAGGCGCTTCATTACGCAAAAGAGATCATTCGTGAATATAACGGCGAAGCAATCCTGCGCGAGGCAACGATATACAGCTATTTCATGCAACTATATTTGATTGTGCTGAAAAGTGAAATTTATAACCGCAAAGCCTTTCTTTCCCATGATACAGCCGGCACGAAACTTAACGAGCATGTTCGAAAGCTCCTGGATGTCTGCCGCTATGTAAACGACCACTTTACGCAGAGTCTGACGCTCAGCGACGTGGCCCGCCGATTCGGGTTCAGCAAGTACCATTTCTCAAGACTGTTTAAAGATTTTACGCACTCGACGTTCCACCAGTACCTGATCCATCTTCGCATTTCGCATGCCGAGGCTCTGCTGGCAAACTGCGAGGTAAGCGTAATGGACGTCGCCCTGATGAGCGGATTCAGCAGTATCAGTACGTTCAACCGCGTATTCAGGGAGCAAAAAATGATGTCCCCGACCACGTATCGAAAGCGGTATGCAAACCCGAATAGCAGTCCGCTTGAAAGCAAATTCACCGATCCGTTTTGATCTCGGCGCTTCCGGTTTTACGACACTTTCCCGGTTGCTGCCAAGTCTCCAAAATAGAGCCCGTATCTCATCAAAAATGTTTTTATCTGCTTTTTGTATTCCCGCGTATCATATTTCACCGAATACGCATGCTCCGCTTCGGGCGCATATATCTGTTTGTTATCGTGCGGAACCGCATTGAATATTTTTTCGCCCATCGTATACGGCACATACGAATCCTTCTTGCCGTGAATGATCAGCACCGGCATTTTTGCTTTCGCCATGGACATAACGGGAGAGACAGCTTCGATATCATATTTGCCGCGAAGTTTTATCAAAAGCCTGGATGGCAGGTAGTGAACGGCGTCGAAGACAAACGGCGTCGACCTTAAGTTGTAGTGTATTTCCTCCCCAAACGACGAATATCCACAGTCCTCAATCAGGAAATCGACATCCGTCAGTTCTATCGCTTGCATCGAAATGCCCGCTCCCATGCTCTCTCCAAACAGTCCTATCCGCCCGTTAAAATGCTCCTTTGCCCAGCGAACGGCTTTCGCCAAATCATACTTTTCAAAATACCCGTAACTTACGACGTCCCCGCCCGTCCGTCCGTGGCAGCGGTGATCCATGAAGACGACGTTGTACCCCATATCGAGGAAGATTTTCAAATAACGAAACATGAGCTCGCTCCGGCACGTTACGCCATGGCTCAATATGACGGCGTGTTCGCTCGGCACCTTGTTGTAAATCACAAACGCATAGATATCGTAGCCAAAGTCCGACCGCAGCGCGATGTCCTCTCTTCTTGTCCCGTTTAAATCCTCCGGCTTGTAGATGCCGTCGTCGTTCCTCATTTTTTCCGCCTCGTCGAGCGTTTTTGCCCGTGGATGAAGCACCTTTTGGGACACCATATAGCTCGGTATCATCACATAGCTCAAAAGAACCACCGTTGCGGAGAGTATTATGGCTGTTATCATATCCGTTCGTTTCCCTTCTCTTTCAAATAGAACGAGTCCTTCCGGCGCGGTTTCATGCGCCGGAAGGAACATTCTGCATGGAGCGCCGCGAATCGATCAAACCAATTCTTCGATCAGCGCCGCTTTTTCCGCTTCCTCTTCTTTGGTCAGGGAGTCGTTTTGCAGGAAGTATTTAACGCGGTTCGACAATTCCGGAGAAAGGTTGAATTTCTTTGCCAGAATAAATCCCAGCCCCATAATCACGACCCATGTAAAAATCAATATTGCCCGAATGCCGATTATCGCGCTGCCGGGCTGAACCGGCGTCGGCACTGCGTCTGTTTTTTCAATAAAGCCGGTGAGGTTGAGGATGTTGCCGACAAAGAAGATGGCGACCGCGGCGGCGACCTTTCGTGTAAAAGTCATCGCCCCGCTCAAAGAACCTGCGATTCGTTCGCCCAGGCCAAGCTGCGCAATATCGACAACATCCGGGAAGATGATCCAGCTCATCGTCTGTGCGCCGGAAACGCCGATCGACATCATCGCCGCCGCAATATACACGTAGATTGGATTCCCGTTGGCCGGAAACAGGCTGATGAACACGGCGCATATCATTGAAAGCGGCAATCCGAATCGATAAATCTTCGTTTTGGGGACCTTCTTGACAAAAATCGTCAGGATGGGCAGCATTACCATCTGCATCGCTAAAAACGAACCCATAAACGTTGTGGAACTCATGCCCGTAATCACATACAGCGAGAAATACAGCACGATGGAAGACACGATGTCAAGATTGACCGCCTGGCAAAGATAAATGCCCAGAAGCTTTCTGAAAGACTTAACCTTAAACGGCTTAATAAACTGTCCAACGGAAAATTTCGATTTCCCGCTCCCGTATTTCACCCGTTCTTTAACAAAAATCCCCGTGAGGATCAGAGGAATCCCAAAGAACAACCCGAATCCAAAGACAATGGTAAAGTAAAACTGCGACAGCGTTATGCTCCCGTTCGTCAGCCTTTCAAACAGGGCAGTCGGAACAAGCGATGCAACCACACAGGCAATCAAAGAGAACGCTTGCCTTAGGAAATTCAGTTTGTTGGTTTCTTCATACCGGGTGGACACTTCGGTGCTCAACGAACTGTATGGCACCGAAATGACCGTGGCCACCGTCGAATAAAGGATGTATGTTATTGTAACGTAAATAATCTTCGCAATCTGGGACGTAAAGGAGATTGGATTCCACAGCAGCGCCATCGCCAGTATCAGGATGATTCCGCCGGCAAAAATGTACGGCTTCCTCCGGCCGAACCGGCTCCGCGTGTTGTCCGTAATAACGCCCATTATCGGATCGGACACAGCGTCCCAAATCTTTGAAACCATAATAACAGTCGCGGCCCACGCGGCATTGATCCCGATGATATTTGTCAGAAAAATCAAATATAAAACGGAAACGACAGTTTGGCCTCCGCCGTCAAAAAAGTTGGCCCATGCAAAAACAAGCTTTTCGCCGATACTGACTTCTCTTTTCGTCTTTTCCACAAGGGTTCCTCCTATTCGATTTGAAAATGAAGTGATTGCAATAATGTGTGACTTCATTCTATATGAAAAAAGAAACCGTTTTCCACCAATTCCTTGCGAATAATTGCCCAAAAATTGCTTTTCGAACGCTTTGTTTCGAGCGTTCGTAATTTAAGCGCAACCGGTTATGATTTTTTTCATCGTATATCCAAAAAATGAAACCTTGCGGATGAACTGAGCCCTGAGAAACGGACATTGAGAAAAAGAGCCTCCTATCATAGGATAAAGCGATAGGAGGTTTTCATATGGGGAAACAATTTGGGAAAGCGATCATGCCGCAAGTATTGGAACTAAGAGCGAAGGGCTATACGCTTAAAATGATTGGAACCGAGCTTGGTTACACAAAAAAGCAGATAAAGAATTTGCTTTATCGTCAAAGAAAGAGCGAAACGGAAACGATATTTCTTCCGAGGAAGCGAGGCAGGCCTCGAAAACGTCCGTTCTCAACGGAAGATGAATATCGAAAAAGGATCAAGCAGCTGGAAATGGAAAACGATCTGCTGCGGGCTTTTCTTCAGGAAGCTGGAAGGACGTGAGGCCAAGGACTAAGTTCACCGCAATTGAACGATATAGAGACAAATATCCGATATCGGCCATGCGTGCATTCTTCAACGTCTCCCGTAGCGGCTATTATGCATACTTACGAAGCAGCGACAGCGCGGCGGATCATGAGCTTGTGCAATTAATATGCAGATGCCAGAACGAAACGGATCAAACGTACGGTTACCGGCGTGTAGGGTTGTGGCTTGATCGGCATGGAACGCACGTAAATCATAAGAGACTTTACCGAATCATGCGAAAATACGGCCTGTTTTCAGACGTTCGAAGGCGACGGAAATATCAGCAGATGTCCGATCAACTGCATCGATATCCGAACCTGCTGAATCGAGCCTTCAACGCCAGCCGACCGAATGAAAAATGGGTAACGGATATTTCTTATATCAAGACACCGCAAGGGTTTCTTTATCTTTCGGTCATTCGAGATCTGTTTGACAATAGCATTGTCGATTACCAAACGGGTACGGAGCAGTCGATCAATTTGGTATTGCGAACCATTCATGCCGCCAGAACAAAAGAAGCGGTCGCCGCAGAGTTACAGCTCCACAGCGACCAAGGGTTTCAATACACTTCACACGCATACTTCGCCCTGACACGAGAATATGAAATTACGCCTTCCTTGTCAAGACGTGGGAACCCATATGACAACGCTCCGGCTGAAAATTTCTTCAGTATACTGAAGACGGAATGCCTAAGAAGACACAAACCACGATCGATCGCCCACGCCAAACAGCTCATTGATAATTTCATATATTTCTACAACAACGAACGCATTCAACTCGAAACAAAACTGACGCCGCTCGAAAAACGACGCCAGTTTATGCAATCATAAGTATTCCTACGATTGGGGCTTTTATTTGTGTCTAATCTTCGGGGTTCAGTTCATCAACTGGGCTTTTTCGGCTGTTTGTGGCCTGACGGCTTATACGAAAACCGATCGATTACGTTTGTCATCCTGCAAAGCATCCGCATGACAGGATCATAAAACGAGAATAATCAGATGCAACCGATTGAAGCGCGAAGCAAAGTTTATTGCTTTGTCCGAAGCCGTTTGAACACTGATTTGTTTCTCATTCGAAACGAAACCCGTGGGGCGGTCGCCCCGCTAAAGAGCGACCGCAGAAAGTGAATTCCGTAACGGACGTGCTTGGCGTGCCTGCGGCGATCACCGGGCTTGGAAACGCTGCCTGATTGACCGCATCGGGGTAATGCTGCGTTTCAAGGCAGACCGCATCGTGGCCCGGCTGCACAAAAAACAGCGAATCGGGTCCTGATCGAACCCGGGCGGCGGCAAGGCCGCGTGCGCTCGTTACCGCGGCGAGAAAAACTCGCACTCCACCGCGGCGCCGCCGCTCGCCGTTATTTGGCTCTTCGCTTCCCCTTCCTCGTAATTGAGATAAGAAAACACCGTCCGTTTCCCGACGAAAACTTCTGCGATGCATCGATCGACTATAATCTGAACGTCGACGGCGTCCGCCCCGGCCTGCTCGCGCAGCGCCGTTTCGGCGCGAATGCTTCCGTTTTCCGAATACCGCAGACTGTCCTTTTCAAAGTCCAGAACGATCTCCAATCCGTCTTTCCCTTTGCTTTTGAGGAGCTGAATCACCACGCAGCCCCCGCCGCAAACGCGCATCTTCGCGCAAAAGCAACGCTTTGCGCATCCTGCAAAGAGCGCGCCGGCGTCGTCCCGCTGAAAATAATCCCAGACCTCGCGTACCGGCGCAAAGCACAGCGCGTCGTTTTCGATCGTCACTTCGCGCGGAAGGTTCATAAGCCCGGCGAATCCATATTTTTTCGTGCCGGGCCTGCCGTCCCTGGCCCACGCATGCTGAATCCGTCGGCCGTCGTGCTCAAAGCTCTGGGCGGCGTAAAACGCGCTTCCGCGGTCGGTGTGGCCCGAGGCGACGAGCCTGCCGCCATCCGGCGGGGCAGCGTCGTAGAGATACCAGCGGCCGTTTCCGGCGCCTGCGCCCGTACTGCCGGCCATTATGGCAAAGCGGCCGTCCTGCTCAAAGATATCCGGGCATTCGAGCGCTCCCTTCAACTCCGGAAACGCCAGCATCCCCGCATATTCCCACTTTTCCAGCGACTGTGAGCGGAAGAAGTAGCAGGCCCCGTGTCCGTTCTTATTTCCGCCGATTGCCATTAGGTATCCGTCACGATACGGTATGACCTTTGGATCCCGAAAGTTGAAATGAAAGCCCCTCAGCGGAAGGTCGCCGGCTCTGACGACGACCCCTTTTTTCACGAACCGATCGCCCTGCAAAACCGCCAGCGCCTGCCGGTGCAGCGGGCCGAACGCCGTGTAAAACGCATACAGCTCGCCGTCTTTTTCGACCGCGCTTCCGGACCAGACGCCGCACCAGTCGTAGCGCTTGTCCGGCAGCAGCGCCACGGGGCGCCGCTGCCAGCGGATCAAGTCGTTCGAAACCGCGTGTCCCCAATGCATGCGGCCAAATCGCGGCCCGTACGGATTATATTGAAAGAAAAGATGGTATTTGCCGGCATAGTAGCAAACGCCGTTTGGATCGTTGAGCCAGCCGTACGGCGCGGTGAAATGCACGCGCGGACGAACGCCCTGCGGCACTGTTGCGCTTTTTGCATCGATCCGCCTTTCCAGCTTTTCCTGTTTGGATGATTCAGTCCTCGTTTTCATTGCCGGCCCCTTCCGTTTTTGAAGTTCAGGTCCATCGTACGCGGTCCTTCGGCTGCCGAAACCACCCGTTTTACGCTAGTCGCTGTCGCTTTCGGAGAGCGCGCGGCGGGATTCGATCTCCTTCTGCTTCCTGCCGATATCCTTTTCCACGGTCAGGAACGCCAGCAAAACAAACGAGATCAGCCCCGTGATCACTTCCAGCCCGACAAAGCCGAAGACGATCACGCTCTGAACGGAATCAGGCTGGGTGGCGATCAGCGTTCCACCGGCATCTTCAACGGCCTGCTTTCCGCCGCGGGGTATGATGTTGTAGACGGACATGGCGATGCCGTCGCAGCGAAACCCCGCCTTCCACTCGATATGGTCGAGCGTGTCTGCAAACAGCGCCATGAAGATATAGGCGCCGGGCAGTCCGCCGATGTTTTTGATGAACTGACCGGTCAGCACGATCGCCATGCTCCTGGGAAACAGCCAGCAGATCGCGCTGCCCAGCGAAAAGAGCAGCAGGCCGACCATGGTGACGTTGCGTTTGCCGAATTTCTTGGCCAGCGGCCATACGGCGAAGATGCCGATGCCCATCGGGAGCCCGCCGATCACCGACAGGATCGTCATCGTGCTGCCGTCGTTATAGGTGCCGAGAACATAGTTACAGTAATAGATGGTGCTGAGGTTTCTCAGGCTCATGCCTACGGTGTAGCAGAGGAAGTATCCGAAGATGATCAGCATATAGCGGTCGGTGAAGATCGTCTTGAGCTGCCGCGCATATGCAACCGTCGGCACAGCGTTCCCCGTCTCCTCCGTGATACGCTCTTTGGTGAAATAGTACTCCAGCAGCGTCAGCGGCAGCGCAATGATCGAGAGGATGGACATCACGGTGATCCACTTTGTCCTGTCGATTCCCCACCACGGGCTGATGATCATCGGAAACACCAGCGCGCCGATGATGCCGGTCACCATGATCAACGCGATCTGGTTGAACACGGAAAGCTTGCCGCGCTGGGTGACGTTGCGTGTGGACAGCGGCACCATCAGGTTGTGGCTCATATTGAAGATCGTGTACGCAAACGAATAGAAAAGGTTGTAGGACACCATCACCCAGACGGCCTGCAGCGTTTCGCTGCCCTGCGGCACAATAAACAGCAGAAGGCCGGTGATCGTCAGAAGCGGCGCGGAAAACAGCAGCCACGGGCGCGCCTTGCCCTGCGGGGATTTCGTGCGGTCGATGATATAGCCCATGATCACGTTGGTAATCGCATCGATCACCTTGGAAACGATCGGGAAAATCGTCAGAAACACGCCGCCCCACAGCGTCGTCAGGCCCAGAACGTCCGTATAGTAGACGTTCAGGTATGTCGCCAGCGTCGCATTGAGCAGCAATGCTCCGCTGGGGCCGGCCAGATAGCCGAGCCAGCGCTCGCTCGCCGTCGTGTCCTGTTTTTTGATTCTGCTTTCAAACAGCCGGCCATTGAGAAAATTCATGGTCATGATCGAAGCGTCCTTCAACTTTCTTTTGTTTTTAGATGATACGGCGATCTTTGTCCGCAAGCTTCCCCGCTGTTTTCGGCAGACGCAGTCCGGCTCAGATCCGGTCTGTTTTCCCCGTCGGCCGAACGGCGCGAAAATGCTTCTTTTCGTATACCACCGTATCCGAACACTGCGCGATGACGCGGTTGAGGCTGCGCAGCGGAATGCCGAGTTCATCGCAGAGCGCCTGCTTCGTCAGTGTTTCGAGCTCGTTTCGGCTGCGATACGTTTCATACACCTTGAGCAGCCGCTGTTTCTGCGTCAAAAACCGCTGGTCAATGCGGCTGTACATGCCGTCATACATCTTCTCGCACAGGCGCCGCATCATATGAAGGCAAAACGAAAAGTCCGATTGCAGCCATTTCATCGCTTCTTGCGCGGAAACGACGATCACGCTGCAATCGCCGACGGCGATGATCGGCAGCGGCTGACGATAATCGGTCAGCAACTCGACTTCGCCGAAAAAGTCCGGCGCTTCGTAACGATAAATCCGCAGATTTTCTCCGTCGATGTTGCGAAAGACCACATCCGCGGCGCCGCTCTTCAAAAGGTACAGACTGTCGTTTTCCGCAAGGTCCGAAAGGATGTATTCGCCGTGCCGAAACGCTCGCTTCGTGTAAACGATCCCCTCCGGAATTTCATAGTCAAACATGGCTTTCCCTCCGTTTTGGTCGTATGATCCGTCTTTTTTACAGTGCCGTCCGCGTTGGAAACGCATTTGGGTCATATGACCTGTTTTTTCCAATATAACCGGTTACAATAAAAACATCAACACTGGAGGATGAAACGCATGAGAAAACTCATCATTGACACCGACACCGGTTCGGACGACGCAGTCGCCCTTATGATGGCGGTTTTGTCTCCCGAAACCGAAGTTTTGGGCGTAACGACGGTCTGCGGCAACGTGCCGCTCGCGCAGGCGACGCAAAACGCGCTCATGACGCTGGAGGTCTGCTCGGCGGACATTCCGGTGTATCCCGGCGCAAGCCGGCCGCTCTTTCGCGATCTTGTTACGGCCGTCAACGTGCATGGCAACGACGGAATGGGCGACATCGATCTGATCCATCCGGCACATGAGCCGTCCGGGATCAGCGCCGTCGATTTCATTCTGTACTCCGTGCAGCATCACCCCGACGAGGCGGACATCGTCATGCTCGGCCCGGCGACCAACATCGCGCTGGCCATTCTGCGCGATCGGGAGACCATGTCGCACGTACGGCATATCTACACGATGGGAACCGCGGGATTCGGGCCCGGAAACACGACGCCCGTCGCCGAGTTCAACGTTTACGTGGACGCCGAAAGCTACAAGATCCTGCTGCAGAGCGGCATTCCGATCACGATCATCGGCTTCGACCAGTGCATCGGGTCCGCCGCCTGGAACAAGGCCGATCTGGATTCCATCCGCGCCGCCGGAACGGTCGGCGCATTCGCGGTGGACTGCAACACGGAACTGCTGAACTACAACCTGCGGCGCAGCGGCGCGCATATCGTCGACCTGCCGGACGCCGTAGCGATGGGCGCCGCGCTGTGGGACGACGTCGTTTTGGAGCGCCGCGCCGCCTACTGCCACTGCTGCACGCAGGAAGGGCCTTGCTACGGTCAGGTCATCGTCTATGACCCGGCGCAGACGCTGGCGATCGAAAACGAAATCCCGCCCTGCAACGCCGACGTAGTTGCGCGGATGGACGAAGCGCTCTACAAAAAACGTCTGGCCGCCCTGCTTTACGCCGCCGGGCGCTGAAAATACGCTTAAAAAACTGATTCTAAACGGTCTCGGGCGCCGCGCCGCGGCGCCCCGGCTTATGCCCGCGCAAACGGCGTTGACGCCGCAACGGTGATGCAGCGAAATTCTCTCCCGAAGTTGACGGTCGGGTCGCCCGGCCTGCTCTTTCTGCACGCGCAATAAAAGTGATAGAGCGTTCCGTTGTAAAAAACGACCGACGGCTTATGCGCATGGACCCCGTCCAGCTCGTCGGCCTTGCCGTGCCTGAGGATCGGCTTTTTGAATTTCTTCCATTTCAGGAGATCCTCCGAAACGGCCAGTCCTTCCTGCGCATGCATGCCGTTGAATCCGAAATAAAACAACAGCCATTCATCCCCGTCCCGCACGACGCAGGGGTCGGAGCAAAAGACGCTGTCCCATCCCGCCGCCGCGGTCTGTATGACCGGATTGCCTTCATATCGCTTCCAGTGCAGGAGGTCCTCCGAAACGGCTATGCCCGTTTGTTCCTTCCATATGAACGACGGCCTGTTTTTTGCGTTGTAAAACATATAGTACCGTCCATCCAGACAAACGACACAGGCTTTGTACAGACCGCCCTTTTCCCATTTTGCGCCGTCCCTGCTCATCAAAACGGGTTTGTCCAGCCGGTGCCATCGCAGGAGGTCTTCGTCATCGCACCAAGCGAGCCCGATGCTCGCCGAGCCCGTTTCATAGCCCTGCTCCGGGTATGCGTGATAGACCATCCAGTACTTTCCGTCGATCTTTTTCAGCGTCGGCAGGGCGCGCAGATCGTTTGTCTCTCTGATGATCCATGTTCCGGCGGCGCCGACCTTATCCCATCCGGCGTCCTCCCTTCTGTCGAGCATCATGCCCCTGAACCGCCAATGCACCAGATCGTCGCTCTGCGCAAGCGCGGTTTGGTAGCCCGTTCCATCAAAGCCGATATACATCATCTGGAATTTCCCCTGATGATAGAACACAAACGGACAATCCACCGCATTCGCATCGAAATTCCCGGCGATTCCGGAACCCGCGATCACCGGTTTTCCATATTTATACGGCGTTTCGCAGCTGCGCCATACCTGTCGATCCATTTTCGATTCCTTTCCGCTTTCGCATCGCGCGCCGCATCAGCCGTCCAGCGAAAAGGACAGCAGTTCGGTGCGCCCTCTTCCGCGGAATTTGAAATACAGCGGCTTTGTCCCCTCGGTTTCGATTTGCGTGCCGCCGACGCGCCACGCCGCGCTCGGTTCGATCCTGATTTCTCCGGCCGGAACATCGCCTTCATCGGTGAACACGAGCAGCCTGCCCCGTCCGGAGCCTCTCGTCCGAATGGCGATCTCCGTTTTGCCTTGAAATTCAAAATATTTGTACCCGATCCGCACGCCCGGCGAAATGCCGCAGATCAGCCGTTCGCCATCCCTGTGCGTGATATGCGGGCAGGGAAAGCGAAAGCACCCGTTTTGCAGATGCGGCATTCTTCCGTTCGTCAGATTGCAGGCGATAACTGCTGGATACTCTCCCTTTGCGCGCAGCGGCCCGCCATTTAATCCGCAGGACGTCATCTCCACCTGCGGAATCGAGCCGTCCTCCAGAAAAGCGATCCGTTCGGCGCAGGCCTGTCTGCCAAACGTGCTCTTGTGCGTGTGCCTGTGATAAAACACATACCATTTTCCGTCGATCTGCTCGATGCTGCCGTGGTTGTTGCCCGTGCAGTTCAGGCGGTCCCTCTCCCGCCTTCCATGATATCCGACGTCCCCGTTGGATATGATCGTGCCCCTGTAAGCAAACCCGCGGTCCGGAAACCTGCTCGTTGCATAACACAATTCATGGTTGAGCTTGGAAGAATAGATGAAATAGTACGTCCCGTCTATCTTTCGGACCGAGCTGGCTTCCAGGAACGCATGTCCGTCAAACGCCGTTCCCGCCGCCATCTCCTGCGACGGCGCGATTCTTGCCGGTTCGGACAAAACCGTCAGCATGTCGTCGGCCAGCACGACCGTGTTGGCCCCCATGCCGTTGTCCGGCTCGGCGACGATTTCCGCCTTCGTTTTGGAGAACAGGATCTGCATGAGCTTCACGACGGCCCTCCTGCCGAGCCGGCTCTTCGCCCGGTTCATCGGCAGCGCCCAGCCATAGTACAGCCGGATCACGCCGTCGTCGTTGATGACGCCGGGATCAAACGGGATCATGCGCGTAAACGGGCTTCCGTCCGGGTTTTTTACGTCCCCGTAATACGCATATCGCCCCGCGGGCGTATCGCAGACCGCAACGCTGATCGGCCCGGAGAATCCTTCCAGCGCATAATACAGATAGTATCTTCCGTCATTGCCCTTTACGACGTCCGGCGCATACATATACTTCCGCTTGCTGGTCACATGCGGGTCCTGCTCGCTGCGATAGATCGTGCCTTCGCATCTCCACTCCTTCAAATCGAAAACGGACGCGGAATACACCGTGTAGTCGAGCATGCAAAAAGCGGTGCCGCCCTCTTTATCGTGCGAGCCGTACAGATACACGCGGTCCCCGAAAACATGCGGTTCGCCGTCGGGTATATATTCGTTCAACGGTAAAAATGGATTGTAGACCTGCTCCATTTCGCTCTCCCTCTCTGTTTTTGCATCCGCAGCTTTTGCCGCAGGTATCGGTCACAGCCGTCTGCACAGGGCCTTCAGACCATCCTGATGTTTCGTTCACGCTTTTTCGAGTACGGCCAGGCTCTTTGCAATCATCCGCCCGGCAAAAACTCTTTGTCCCCAACCGACGATGCGCGGATACCGATAGGTCTCCGCCGTCATGACCAGCCAAAGGTATAGTCTGTATATGTGTATCCTCACGATATCGTCCCGGTCCAGCTTTTGATCCGTCCCCGCGTAGCTTTTCCAAAAGGCCGGCTGCTCCCAGATGTTGTCGAATATGCCTGCGTTAAAGTGAAACTCCGCAAGCGGGTCTCCCCAGGCGGCGCGCTCGAAGTCGGTGACGCACTGTATCTCGTATTCGCCGTTTTCGCGGGCGACAAAGACGTTGCCCGCCCAAAAATCGTTGTGGATCAGCCTTGGCGATTTCACGCTCTCGAGATACGCATATGCTTTGGGAAGGATGTTTTCGATGCGGCGGTATGGCAGATGATAGCGGCGCTTTTCCGCGTCCGATAGTATTTCCCGAAACCAGCGGGCATTCGCCTCTTTCCAGGACGCGTACCTTCGGGTTTGCCCGGTCGTCAGATACCCGAAATAATCGCCCTCGATCCGGTGCAGCTGCGCAAGATATCCGGCCAGTTCCCGCTTGATCCTGTCGAGATTGTCGGCGCTCATCTTCCTTGCCGCTTTCGTCAGCGTCT
>Ga0116164_10001457_pt1 | contig 17959 bp, 18 predicted proteins | sample AD_UKC109_MetaG_FD_89888 | JGI IMG/M metagenome (GOLD analysis project Ga0116164, IMG submission 89888) | Active sludge microbial communities of municipal wastewater-treating anaerobic digesters from Hong Kong - AD_UKC109_MetaG | ecosystem: Engineered > Bioreactor > Anaerobic > Digestate... | reverse complement strand
CGCCAGAACAGATCGCAGCATGTCAGGCAGGCACCTTCGAGGGTTTCAGCGCAGTTGGTGCAGCCGTCGCCGAAGAGGCGATCCCTGTGGATCTGACGCCAGAACAGATCGCAGCATGTCAGGTGGGTACTTTCTCAGGATTTGAAAATGAAGTGCCCACCTCAAGGGAGATGGTGCTAAAAGAAAAACTGCCTGTATTCAAGTAAGTACATCTGAGTCTCCAGCGCCAGAAATTGGAGGCGCAGGAGACATAATTATATTTAAATAACATCGTTTTAAGATTCCTACCCATTTTTTTGCTACATCGTACCAGTAGCATAGATGCTGGATAAATTTAACTAATGAAAAATTACATATAATAGATGCCCATCCCAACTAAGATTAGAAAATTCTTATATGTATATCACTATTAACGCAGATAGGTGACTTGATGTATATATCTAAAATTGTATTTCTGTTGTTCGCCATTATCGCAATGCCGGCGTCGATGGGGGTTCCAAACCCCGCTGCGGTCTACTGCGACTCCCTGGGGTACAACCTGGAGACGAGAACCGACCCTGAGACGGGTGGAGAGGTCGGATGCTGCGTCTTCCCGGACGGATCGGCCTGCGAAGAGTGGGCCTTCTACCGGGGCGAGTGCGGCCAGAACTTCACCTACTGCGAACAGCAGGGGTACAGGATCGAGAACAGGGAGGAGGACATGGGTACCTTCACCGTTAAGTACGCGGCCTGCATCTTCGACGACGGCTCCGAATGCAGCGAGCAGAGTTATCTCAGCGGCGAGTGCGGCCCCTCAGACTGCAGCCGATGGACGATGAAGGATGGGTGCAATCTCGCAGTCGACGACTCGGGCCTGATCTCGAAGACCGCCCGGATAAACAACTCAGCGGGCCAGTCAGCTGAGGACGTCCTCGGATGGGACGTAATCCAGAAGGGCGAGGATGGAAAATGCCTCAGCTACTACGCGGCCCAGCCCCCTATTGAAGGCGTGACCGAGCCAATGGAGGTGGCCTGCCCTCTGGGGATGAGGACTTTTGACAGCTACATGCTGGACTTTGAGGACGCGATCGCCGCCATGAAATCGATGCGCTGCGGCAGCACCTTTGTGGATCTGAGGCTCAGCTGGCCGACTGATCCGGAGGCCGATGAGCCGGAGTGGCAGATCACGACCGACATCGGATGCGAGATCGTCATCGGCGCGAACTCCGGCCAGTCCAAGTCTTGAACGGCCCTGAGGGGGCGGGGCGATCTCCGCCCAGCCCAAAAAAGTCCCGCCAAGAGAACAATTTTATTTCTGAGCCCTACTATATCGTCGTCTTGAGGTCGAAGGATGAGAAGAGCGATCAAGACCGTCTCGTTCGCGCTCGCGCTTTTGGCGGCGATCTCGGCGGCGGGGTCGGCCTTCGAAGTGAGGGGCCCTGTCGCCGAGGTCGTCGACGGCGAGAGTTACAGCTGGTCGGCCCAGGACTTCTCCGGGTTCTACTACGACTTGGACGACGACGTCGGCGGCGAGAGGCTAAGCCTTCAAATCTCCGGGGGGGAGATCGGCGATTCTGGGGTGGTTTATTTCACCCGGGCCCAGGAGGAGCCGATGGAGTTTTCGGCCTGGGGAAGCCGCTGGACCATCGGCTTTCTTGGGGAGGCTTATTTCGCAGGCTACTCTTCCGGCCGTCTCTCCAACGAGTCCGGTGGCGAGGTCCTCCTCCGGGATGAGCGGATCGCAGAAGTCCTAATCGACGACGACGATGAGAGGACGATCGAGAGGGACGTTCCCCTGAAGCTCAAAGAGGGGTACAAGCTAGTGATCGAAGAGGTAGACCCCGAGGGGGAGAAGGTCTCCCTGGAGCTCTTAAGAGACGGCGCGAGGATCGACTCCGCGGTCGTCGAACTCTCGAAGGAGAACGGCTCGTCCTCCGGCGGGACCTACCTCTTCAAGAGGCCCGTCGGCGGAGAGGACGTGGCATTCGTCGCAGCCCACTTCAAAAACGCCTTCTCCAGTGGCTGGGACTATCTTGTGACCGTCGACGGCCTCTGGCAGATCTCCGACGATACGGTCCGGATCGAAGAGGGCGACGAGTGGGGCGAGATGACCGTCGAGGAGGTGGACCCCGAAGAGATGGTCATCACCATGACGAACGAGGACCGGAAGATCAGCCTTTTCAGAGGCAGGTCCAGGCACCTCTTGGGCGATATCGGTATCAAAACCGCCGATCAGGATGACGTCGAGGACGCCATCAACGCCACCACAGGACGGCCTGAAAATCCTCTGAGGTTCTGGATCTATAGAGAGGTCGAAGGCTCAGGCACCCGCGAAGTGAGAGGACACCTTGGCGAGGTCATCGACGGCTCTAGCTGGTCCTGGAACTCCACCGGCTTTGGGGGCTTTTATTACGATCTGGACGAGGGGTTGGGGGATGAATCGCTCATCCTGAATGTCACCGGAGATCGGCTGGAAGAGGACACAGGCGCCGTTTACGTCGCCAGGGCTCAGAGGAAAGAGATGGAGTTTGAGGAGTGGGGAGGCTTTTGGACCGTCTCATTCCAGGGCGATCCCCAGTTCGCCGGGTACGCCGACGGCCTTCTAAAAGATGAGTCGGAGGAGCCAAATCTCCTCGTCGAGGAGCAGCTCGTCAGGGTCCTCATCGACGACGACCGGCGGAAGACCTTCGATACCGATAGCCCCCTAGGGCTCGCAGCTGGCTACAAGCTGGCCCTGGAGTCGGTGGACGGCGATGGCGAGAAGGTCTCCCTCGCCCTCTTCAAGGATGGGGTCCAGATCGACTCGAAAGTCATCGAGCCGTCGAGCTCAGGGTCCGATCTTCTGGACGAGACCTACATCTACAAAAAGCGTGTAGGAAGTGCCGACGACCTGGTCGTTGTAGCCGTCCACTTCCGGAGCGCCTTCTCCGCCGGCGACGACGGATTTGCCGAGGTGGACGGCATATGGCAGATCTCCGACGAGATCGAGTCCGTCGAGGAGGGGGACGATTACGGGGATATGACCGTCAAGGATGTAAATCCCAGAGCCATGACGATCAGAATGGCAAACGGAGAGGATATAGCCCTCAGGCCCGACGACGATCTCTCTCTCCTCGGAGATATCAGGATCAGGACTGCAGACCAGACCGCCGACGATTCGATCAACGCCTCTTCGGGCCTGCCGGAAAAAAACCTCAGGTTCTATGTTTATAGAGAGGTGACCGTCGAAACCTGAACAGAGACTGAAGTCGAAAACAGAGCAACCTCTCTTCCGCTTCAGTTTCCGTGAACGGTTTTCTGCCATATTCTTTCCGGAACAAAAATTATAAGGGATTATCACCACTTATTTTGAGATATCTTTTTACAACGCTAGGCGGTGTTCATGATGAAGGAAGCCATCTGTTACGAGAAGCTGGAAAGAGGGGATGTCCGGTGCGGGCTTTGCAACCACTCCTGCCGGATAAAGCCCGGAAAGAGGGGGATCTGCGGCGTCAGGGAGAACAGGGACGGAACCCTGGAGACTCTGGTCTACGGGAAGCTGATCGCCATGCACGTCGACCCGATAGAGAAGAAGCCCCTCTACCACTTCATGCCCGGCCACCTCAGCTACTCCATCGCCACCGCAGGCTGCAACTTCAGATGCCTCCACTGCCAGAACGCTGACATATCCCAGATGCCAGCTGAGAGGGGGATCGTGCCGGGAGAGTTCGTCGAGGCCGAAGAGGTGGTGGCTGAAGCTCTAGCCACTGGCTGCAAGTCGATCGCCTACACCTACACTGAGCCCACCATCTTCTTCGAGTACGCCCTCGACGTCTCGAAGCTCGCGAAAGAGAGGGGGCTCAAAAACGTCTTCGTCAGCAACGGGTACATGAGTGAGGAGGCGACTAGGACGACCGAGCCGTACCTCGACGCGATAAACGTCGACCTCAAGGGCGACGACGAGTTTTACAAGAAGGTCTGCGGCGCAAGGCTCGAACCCGTCAAGAGGACGATCGAGCTGATGTGGAGCCTCGGGATCTGGGTCGAGGTGACGACTCTGCTCATACCAGACTACAACGACTCAGACCGACAGCTTCGAGAAATAGCAGATTTCCTCGTGGGGATCAGCCCCGATATGCCCTGGCACGTCACGGCCTTCTACCCGACCTACAGGCTAAAAGACGCCCCGCCCACCCCTGCAAAGACAATCCGGCGGGCTGCGGAGATCGGAAGGGATGCGAGCCTCTCTTACGTCTACGGAGGAAACATCCCCGGCGAGGACGAGAACACGATCTGCCCCGCCTGCGGCGAGATGCTGGTGGAGCGGTTCGGCTTTCGGGTGGCGAGGAACGGGGTCGTCGAGGGACGGTGCCCAAAATGCGGCGAGGAGGTGGCCGGGGTCTGGTGATCCCGGCCGATCGATTCACCGCCCTCTCTTTTTGCTTTTCCCGCCGGCTGTCATTCCCCGGCGACCTCTCAAAATTCCTTCCTAAATTCCGTACCTATTTTGAAAGTCAGAGAACGGCTTCCTTAAACTTCTCAAATCCGATCTCGTCTATGAACTCGCCGAGCCTCTTCTTCTCGGAGTTCGCCTTGTAGTAGCTGATAACCTTCTCTACCAGGGCCATCGCCTCGTCGTCGGTTAGAGCCTCGGCCAGGACCGTAGCTAGTCGGGGCTTTCGGGCGGCGTTCCCGCCCACCATGATCGTCCAGCCCTTGGCGGTGCCCATAAGCCCCAGATCCTTGACGGCGGGCTCAGCACAGGAGTTGGGGCATCCGGAGACCCCAATCTTGAACTTGGAGGGCATCTCCATCCCGTGGTACTTCTCATCGAGCTTCAGGCCGACGCCCACTGAGTCCTGGAGGCCCCGCTTGCAGAAGGTCGTCCCAGGACAGATCTTGACGCTCCGAACGCACAGGCCGATGGCCGCCCCAGGCTTCATATCCAGGTCCGCCCAGGCTCCGTCCAGGTCCTCGGGCTTCAGGCCCACAATGGCTATCCTCTGGGCCGAGGTTATCTTCAGAGCCGCTGCTTTGTACTTCTCCGCCACCTCGGCGATCCTCTTCAGGCTCGCCGAGTCGATGATCCCGCCAGCGATGTGGGGGGCTATGGCGTAGGTCTCCTTGTCTCTCTGGAGGATTGCTCCCTTCTCCATCAGGTCTTTTGCCATCTATATCAAGCTCCTTTGACGCGTTCTTCTCTATTTTCCTTCTTTATTCACCGTATCTTTATCTATATCAAAACTCCCCAAAATGCTGATCTTAGGGCGTCATTCGCATACCAGACCCATCGCCTTCGCCGATCGAGAGAAAGTCCCCGAATCCTTCGGCTCCGACCTCTCAGCCCTCTTGATCGCCCCCTCCACTGCCTCTCTTATGATATATCCGGCCTTGTGGAGGATGGTGTCCTTCAGCTCTGGGTCCTGGTCCATGCTGGCGGTGCAGGGGTAGGCGTGGTGGGCCTCGGAGATCCTCTCCCGCAGGTCCGGCTGATCGGTCTCAAGGCCCGTCATCCTCTTGGCGACGTACCAGGTCGAGCCGCAGGGGGCGGACCTGACGACGTTGGCGGCAAGGATCGTCTCCTTCCCCTCCCGGCTCTTCTGGGTGAGAATTTCGATTTTGGGCTCGCCGAAGTGAGCAATCTCCATGAAGGCCGAGATCTTCGGCATCGCTGGATCTGGTCGGAGGGCGCAGAAGGGCTTGGCGAAGACTGCCTCAAGTCCGATCTTCGATGCCTCCTCCGATAGCTGGGTCCGGAGGCCCAGAGGCAGCTCTTTGGGGCTCTCGGACCCACCGATGATCCCCAAATACCCCAGATCTTTCAGGACGGGAAGGAGGCCGAAGGTGATGTCGGGGTGGACGTTGACGACGATGGCGATATCGGCCTCAGGGATATCCTTTGCGATGTAAGGCTCGACGTCGTCGATGAAGTCGTCGAGGGTCTCAGGGTCGGGCATCTCGATGACGGAGACGAGATCCTCGGCCATGCTGTACTTTCCCGACTTGCAGAGGGTGCAGGCGTCGCCGCAGGATATGCAGAAGCCTGAGAAGTTGATCAGGTTCCCTATGAGGGTTCTTCCGAACTCGCCGTTGTAGAAGACCACGACCTTCATGATTTTGCTCCCAGGCAGGCAGACCGGACCAAATTGGGCCAGGCCAGATCAAGGCCGTCACGCCCGCCCATGGTATACTTAAGATACCAACGTATATAGACTAGAAGGTTTCTCTGAGGATACCATGCAGGAAGGATGCACCGTCAACAGGACGGTGAAGTACATCGCCCGGAAGTGGACCCTCCTGATCCTCCTGGAGCTGTACAAGGGCGAGGGGAACAGAAGGCGCTTCTGCGAGCTGAAGAACTGTCTTGATGGGATCACTCCTAAGGTATTATCCGCACGGCTGAAGGAGCTGGAGAAAGAGGGGCTCGTCGAGAAGAAGTTTGATGGAGGGTCTTTCCCCGTCAAAAGCGAATACACCCTGACGGAGAGCGGCCTTGAGATCGTGGAGATAGTCAAGGAGATGAAGCGGTGGGCCCTGAAGTGGAAGATCACAAACATCGAGTGCAGCTGTCAGGACTGCTCCGAGTGCGTGCTGTAAGGCGATGCTCATAGGATGAAAAATATCAGGAGGAATCGCGCCTCCACTATATCCGCAAACATGGCAACAAAGTCCACCTCGCCGAAGCTCTCCCCGCTTTCGGGTGGTTGTGCCATTCCCGAAGATGACTGCGACATTTGGCGCGGGGGAATCCGCCCCCGTGCCTCAGGTTCCCATCCTCACCCCCTTGACGATGGCCTCATCCGCCTCGGCATCTCGCCCGAGGGCCCTGAGGGCGAACCCCTTGTTGATCCAGGCGTCCGACAGCTCCGGGTCCAGCTCCAGGGCTCGCTCAAAAAGCTCCAGAGCCCCGGTGTAGTTGCCCGATAGATAGAGCATCCAGCCCTCATCGTTCTGAGCCTCGGCGTCGGAAAGCCCCCGCTCCCTGGACTTGTTGAGGGCATCTGACGATTCCGAATGCAGCCCCAGCGCTTGTGGCCTCGTCATAAGCCCGGATCGCCTCGTCGTACTTCCCCGGATTATACAGTTCCAAGCCCTTGTTGTTCCAATCCACCGCCAACGCATCCTCAGGATTCTGCCTGATGGCTTCGTTGTGAGTCTGCACGGCTTCAACATATTTGTTTAAGTCATCAAGGGTGTAGCCGTCGTAGAATCATTCTTCTGCAGTTTGCTGACTCAGTGCTTGTCCCATCATGAGCAAAAAGACGACTGGAATTAGAATCAGCTTCATAGATTTAAGAGCGTTCTTTGAGAATACTCTCCTATTCTAAGTTGAGGTCCTTCAGATGTCAGCCCCACTAAGACTTCCACCGTTGGTTGATGTCCGCTCAAATATACGGAGGTCGGCTTCGGATCGGCGTGTCCGAGCAGATCCGATGATTGTGGCGAGATGCTGGTGGAGCGCTTCACCTTCAGAAGGTACGCGAGGAGGGAATCCTCAGAGGTAATTGGCTGAGGTGGAATAAGGAACGGTCAGAGGCGTCTGGGTTATCCAAGGCCGGTCCCCTGCAATGCCATCTCTTCAGACGTTTTCATCACCTATTGGCATTACTTCCTGACGGAGAGCGGCCTTGAGATCGTGGATATCGTCAAGGAGATGAAATGGTGGGCCCTGAAGTGGAAGATCACAAACATCGAGTGCAGCTGTCAGGATTGCAGCGAGTGCGTGCTGTGAACTGGCCACCGATCGGCCACGCGGCCGCGTCCGGAGTGGCCACAATCTTCCTCACCACCTGGGCCACGACGTCGTCGGAATCCATCCCGGCCACTCGAACTAAAAATTTGACCGAGGGAAGACCCCCCCCCTCGAGCCCTCCAGGAGGGCACAGAGAAGGAACCAAAACCCCTTCGGAGGTATCGTCCCTTTCCGCACTTCCCGAAGAGAAAAATCTACCCTGTAATCACCAATCTTCGTATCTAGGATACCAAAAAACGCCCTGCTCACTTACATCGTAATCGATGCCCTGGAATCGATCTATGTACTCCTGATGCATTGCCAGGGGGTCCAAATCACTGAACAACTCTGGATAGAAGAGCTTTGCGAGGTATGCGACGCCGATCTGGTATCCTGGGCCCGGAGCGTAGATGAGGATGGCATGTGTCGCATAAACGCGATCGTTTATTACTGCATCTATCATATCGAACCCTGGCGTTTCCAGAATTTCGTCGTAGCGCGCTTTCATCACGCTCTCGTCATCGGTCTCATAGCCGCCCCCTGTCAACAAAATCCCGACAATGATGTCTGGGTTCTGTTCGATCACCCATTCGGGGTCCACCGTCGGAAGAACGCCTTCCCATCCACCTATTAAGTCGGCGCCTATGTTTATTCCGCCAGCCATCTCGACGACTTCAGAATAACCGCTCCCCGTTGATACGGTCGTTCCACCGGGCCTGTCAATGAATACTCGAAGCTTCTCGTCGTCTGGAATCCCTGAGGTTCTCTCGCCGATCATATCGAGGCATTCGTCCTGCCAATCGAGATACTCACGGGCGTTCTCCTCTTCGTCGAGGATGTATCCCAACCGCATCAATCGATGTTCGGGCGATTCGTCCCTGTATACACAGAGGCGCACAGCGTCAATTCCTGTGCCCTCAAGTTTATCTTCCAGATCAGGTGTGTGCGACTTGCCTAAGATTATCAAATCCGGATCAAGCTCTAGGATCTTTTCAACATCGAGGTCCTGGCGTGACCCAACACAAGGCAATTTACTAAGTTCAGGAAAATATCTTGGATATTCCTGTATCATATCGTCAACACCGACCACCCGATCCTGTGCACCCAATATGCGAATGATCTCCGCCGTGTTGTCATAAACCACGATTATTTTCTCGACTGGTTTATGGACTTTTGCGGGTTCGCCATCACAATCGAGGTATATGAGTTCCTTTTCGTCGCCATTTATGATCTGTTCGATCTGAGTGATATCCTTCTCGTCGATTTCACCATCGTAGTTGGCATCTGCCAGCTCTGTGGCATCATTCGTCCCTTCGATGATCCCTTGGAGATATTCGACATCCAACTCGTCTATGGTATCATCCATGTTAGCATTGCCGAAAATTCCCAGATTGAGATCTGTCGCACCCACAGACATGAACGTCAGCGGGATTAACAGGGCCGCAAATGTGATCTCATAAGCCAATCGATTCACACAGTCACCCCACACGTTTATCTGGGAAATCATCTCATTAGTAATAATTCTTTTGGAATAAAAGCATACTATAGTTAGCATTTCCGACTTATCAATCTGTACAAGATGACGGAGCCACTCCATACTCCCACTATCCATGTCATCTCGTCATGGAGTAGCACACAAATCAGATGTCGACTTAAAAATAGTAAATTCAAAAAAATAAACATATAGTTGTTGCCTCATCCTGAAAGGACGACCCTCCCTGGGACGTCGATGTTGGCGGTATAGCTCCTCCCGGCCATGAAGAAGTCCTGCCAGCTCTTCCAGAACTGGGGATGGTTTATTTTTATATCGTGCTGCTGGTTTCCTGCAACGTAAAAGGTGTATACCCCGTCGGCGGGGTCGGAGCCGGTCCCTTCGACGCCGATCTGAAAGCCGTCTACCTCGACGCTGTAGCCCGTAAGCCAGCCGGATACGGCCGTCACCTGGGTGCTGCCGGAGGGAATCGACCCCGGCATCGAGGCCCCTGAGCCGCTGCTGCCGCTACCGCTGCCCGACCCAGAAAAACCGCCGGAGGAGGACATCCCCGAAGCCCCTGGTATGGAGGGGAGGCCGCCGGTCGAATACAACTGCCATCCGGTGAACCAGATGAAGACCTCGTCGCCGTCATACACGGTCACCGGCTCGGCCCCGTCGAACTGGGGAAGGAAGTCGTAATCGTACCCCTCGATGGTGACAGCCCAGAGATACTCATCCCAGTCGTCGACCATCAGCTCGTCTTCGAGGGCGATCTCCAACAGTTCCATATCCGTCAGCCCATAATGCTCTACGAAAGAGGTGAACTCCTGGTCACACCAGTCATCCATGTCCGCGTCCACGCAGAAGTTCACCAAGACCTGATCGGCATAAGCCGTGCATGTTAAGGCCGAAACAATTAAGCCGAAGAGAAAGACGAAGTATTTCATACCGAATCACCCATTTTATTGGACTGCCGCCGATCGAGACGCCCCGCTGCTGGTTATGGAGATGGCACTAAAACTCGGCGTTCGGCGCTCCAATCGGCCAAACCCAGATAATCTAAAGTGATTTTCGTTATATATATGGTTTTTGAAGATTCGTGGCAGATATGATCATTCCGCAGTATGCAGACTATTTAATTTAAGATTCTTCGTGTTGGGACAGCATATCCTTCTAAAGAAAATGCGTATATTCAGTTTAAAATAATGGGCGCCGGAGGGCCTCCCGGATTCTGGCCCCCGGTCCCGCCCTGGATTGGATCTGGTCAAGCTGTGGCCATCGGGGCCGAAAGCCCGCAGGACGCCCCGTCCGCCAGAGATATCCTGCCCATCGGCGACGGAGAGACCGGCGAATTCTCCTCCAGATAATTCACCAGGGCCTCCAAGTCGGTGATGCCGCAGATCCGATCTACCCCCTCCTGGAAGGTGACGAAGCCGTCTCCGCCCTCAGCCAGGAAGAAGTTTGCAGCAACCCTGTAGGTCCCTTCGGGGTCTATTGGGACGCCATCGATCTTTATGCTGGAGACCTCGACTTTACTTCCCGTCGGCGCAGACTCGCACCAGGCATAGGTGAAGCCCCTCGATACCTGGAGGATCCGGTTCTGCCCCTGACTCGGGTTATCAAACTGCTCTTCCAGGATCGCGTCGATCTGCTCCCCCGTCAGGTTCATCACCATCATACTGTTGTCGAAGGGCTGTACATCGAAGGCCTCCTGGTAGGTCACTTCGCCGGGCTTTTCATCTCCTGTAATCTCGTTGAAGAGAATGTTAGTGCGGATTCCGCCGGGGTTCATGAAGGCCACCACCGCGCCCTCGTTGCTGGAGGTGGCGCTGAGCTGTGCATCGGCGATCAGGTCGCCCAGGGGGAATTCGCCCGATTCGGTGTAGTTCTTCGTTATGTCGGCGGTGACGGCCCCTATGACCTTGTTTGCCAGCGGTCCCACGAGGTTTGCGTACTTCTCCAACAGCTGAGATACGGCAGGGTCTTTGGGAACGTCTCTGGTCACGGCCAAGTTCTTCGCCCTCACCTCGACCACGTCTTTAGTCTCCGGGCTGATGAGAAGATCGATGTCCGTTATGAAGTTCCCCTCCCATCCGGCCTGGGTCACGAGCCGTCCGTCGATCTTCGCTATGTAGGCCTGATGGCTGTGGCCGGTGATGAAGAGGTCGACCTCATCGTCGGTCCGGTTGACGATATCCTCGAGCGGCTCGCAGGGTTTCATACCCTCATCAGGAAGCCCCGCCGAGAGGCCGCCGTCGTGGATCAGGACTACGATCGTCTCGACACCCTCATCTTTCAGAATTTCGACGTCTTTATTGATCGCCTCGGCCTCGTCGGTGAATTTGAGCCCCTCGACGCCAGAGGGTACCACCACCGCGGGAGTGCTCTTCAGAGAGACGCCGATGAAGGCCACCGGGACCCCATGAACGTTTCGGATGGCGTAAGGGGGAAAGAGCGTCTCATTTGTCGTCTCGTTGACGACGTTGGCGGTGAGATACTTGAAACCCGCCCCTGCAAACCGATCTCCGTCCTGGCATCCGGTTTCCGGGTGGCAGCAACCGTACTGCATCCGCAAAAGCTCGGTCGCCCCTTCGTCGAACTCGTGGTTTCCGGCGGCGGAGTAATCAAATCCCATCATGGATAGGGCCTCGATCGTCGGCTCGTCGTGGAATAGGGCCGATATCAGGGGGCTTGCACCGATGTTGTCTCCCGCCGAGACGAGGATCGTTTCTGGGTTGGTCGCCTTCAGCCCCTTGATGTGGGTCGCGAGGTATTCGACGCCCCCAGCCTCCACCCGGACGGGCTGGCAGCTGCTGTTGTAGCCGACAGTCACGGTCCCCTGAGGCGGCTCTAGATGACCGTGCAGATCGTTGATGGCCAGGATCTGGACCTCTAGAGTCTCGTTCTCCGATGGGTCTTGAGATGAGAAAGCCAAACCCGCCAGAGCAATGGCGATCAGAACCGATAGACAAAGATCCGTGAAGAGAGATCGCAAAGTTCCGTATCCGATTTTATAGGTCGATCGAGTCAAATTATCTCCTCAGACTGTTCAAAGGATGGGCTATAGATATAACTTTGGATCTTGTAAATTCGTTTGCATAGTTTCAGAGGGGATGATGAGGCAGAGAAAAGCGTATATATCCGGGCTCGCTTCAGTGAGCGGCTTTGGAAATCCGCCTCCGGGCCCCGAAATAAAGCTTGAGAGCCGCCATCCCCCATGCACGACCCCCAGATCCTGATTCAAACGATATCGCCCTCCGAGAACATCTCCCTCCTGGTCCTGGCAGCGGTCCTCGTCGCCATCGCAGGAAGACAGGTTCTGCGAACGAAGGTGATGATCTGGCAGATCATGTTCGCTGGCGCCGTCGCCGTCCTCCTGGCAGGAGAGATATCCCCGACCGACGCTCTGAAGGCGATCAACCTCGACGTAATGCTCTTTCTCGCCGGCATGTTCGTCATCGGGGTGGCCCTGGAGGAGAGCGGCTACCTCGCAAGCCTTGCGAGCCGGCTCTTCAGAAGGGCGAAGAACGTCGACCAGCTCGTTCTTGCGATCCTCTTTGGGACGGGGATATTATCTGCTATCCTGATGAACGACACCCTGGCCATCGTCGGAACGCCTCTTCTGCTCCACTTCGCTAAAAAGTACGAGATCCAGCCAAAGCTCCTCCTCTTACCCCTCGCCTTCGGGGTGACGATCGGAAGCGTCGCAAGCCCCATCGGCAACCCCCAGAACCTGCTTATAGCCTTAAGCGGAGGGGTCCCAAACCCCTTCGTCACCTTCTTTCGGTACCTGGCCCTGCCGACAGCCGTCAACCTCTTTGTCGCCTATGGGACCTTGAGGCTTCTTTACGGGAGGGAGTTTGGGGATCGAGTCCTCAACCACGTCCGAGAATACGTCGACGATCGGCACCTCGCCCGCCTCTGCAAGGCATCTCTCGCCATGATGGTGGCTCTCATCGCGGTCAAGATTCTTTCGGTCTCTCTAGGCTTTGGCCCCCCCTTCGGCCTGACGGAGATCGCTCTCTTCTCGGCTCTGCCCATCCTCATCTTCAGCCCCCGGAGAATCGAGGTGGCGAGGAAGGTCGACTGGAGGACCCTGGTCTTCTTCGCCTCAATGTTCGTTCTGATGAAGAGCGTCTGGAACGCTGGATTCTTCCAAGCTGCGATGAACGGCTCAAGCCTCGATCCGACATCGATCCACGTGATCCTCGCGACGAGCGTCCTTCTGAGCCAGTTCATATCGAACGTCCCCTTCGTCGCCCTCTATTTGCCGCTCTTATCCCACCTCGATTCGTCGGTTGAGGGTATGATGGCCCTCGCCGCGGGGAGCACCATCGCCGGGAACCTGACGATCATCGGGGCTGCAAGCAACGTCATCATCGTTCAGAACGCCGAGAGGAGGGGAACAGTCATCACCTTCTCCGACTTCGTGAAGGTGGGCCTCCCCCTCACGGTCATAAACATCCTCGTCTACTGGATCAGTTTGTCCATCCTCTGAAAGCCCGTCACCAACGGCAAAAAACCCGACATGTATTTAGGGCCAGACCGACCAACTCCTCCAGAGTCGGCGGCCTGCCTCCGCGAAAGCCTTCAAGCTCAAGAGTTGATAACCGATGATCCTCAGATCCTGCATAAAAAAGTACAAGACCGACACCCACCGGGCCTTCTCTCCCGAGGAGACTCTCGACCGGATAGCGCCGAAGATGGAGCTAGCGGGAATAACCAGGGTGGCTGACATCACCAACCTGGACCGGATCGGGATCCCGGTCTTCTCCAGCATCAGGCCCGCCGCGGATAAGGGGGCGATCTCCGTCTACAACGGAAAAGGCGCCACCCCCGCAGAAGCCAGGGTCTCAGCGATGATGGAGGGGATCGAGCGGTACTCGGCTGAGGTCCACGACAGGGAAGTGGTGGTCGAGACTTACTCGAAGCTCAAATCCGAAACTAACGCCATCGACCCAAGAGACCTGACCCTCCCTCAGGATGCAGACCCCGAGATGCCGATCCCGTGGGTCGAGGGGTACGACCTAATCAGAAAGGAGGATGTGATGGTCCCAGCAAGCGGAGTCTTCCACCCGCTGCCGATGAACTATCCGCAGCTTTTCAGGACAAACACTAACGGTCTCGCCTCCGGGAACGTCCTGGAGGAGGCGGTATTCCACGGCCTCTCCGAAGTGATCGAGAGGGACGCCTGGTCCCTGGTGGAGGCCGTGAAGACAACGGGACCCCTGGTCACCGACGTGGAGAACGACCTCGCAGCAGAGCTAATCGAGAAGTTCGCCGCCGCTGAGGTGGACGTCCGGATAAAAGATATCACGAGCGACGTCGGAGTTCCCACCATAGCCGCGGCCTCCGACGACATCAAATTGAAAGACCCCGCTCTCCTCACCATCGGGATGGGAACCCACACCAGCGCCGAGGTGGCAGTCCTCCGGGCCCTGACGGAGGTCGCCCAGTCGAGACTGACCCAGATCCACGGGGCGAGAGAGGACACGACGACGGCGGACTTCCGAAGACAGATCGGCTACGAGAGGACGAAGCGGCTGAACAGACACTGGTTCGAGGACACCCAGACGAGGCCCTTCTCCGAGATCGTATCCCAGGACAGCGAGGACTTCCTCGACGACATCAACCTCATGCTGAAACGGCTCGAAGGGGCCGGGATGGATAGAGCGATAGTCGTCGACCTGACCCGCGAAGAGATCGGGGTTCCTGTGGTGAGGGTGATCGTTCCGGGTTTGGAGCAGAGCGCCATGGATCCGGACCGGCGGGGCAAGCGGTGCAGAGATGAGATCAAGAGATATCGTCGTCTTTCTCGGGCCAAGCCTCAGTAGGGTGGAGGCAGAAGAGATCCTGAAGGCCGATTATCGACCTCCTGCCAAGAGGGGTGACATCTTCAGGGCCGCAAAGGACGGCGCCAAAATCGTGGGGCTCATCGACGGCGTATTCTTCCAGGATAGTGCCGTCGCCCACAAGGAGGTTCTCGCCGTCCTGGAGACGGGAGTCGTGGTCGTCGGCGCCTCCAGCATGGGGGCTCTCCGAGCCGCCGAGCTTTACTCTTTCGGGATGGAGGGGGTGGGCGAGATATTCCGGCTCTACCGCGACGGCGTCCTCATATCCGACGACGAGGTGGCTCTCATCTTCGATCCGGTCAGCTACACACCCTTATCCGAGCCCCTGGTGAACATAAGAGACAACATCAGAGCCGCCCAGGAGTTGGGGTACATCGATCAGGACGCTGGCGAAAAGATCCTCGCCGCCGCCTCATCCCTCTACTTTCCCAAAAGAACCTACGACAGTATTCTGGAAACTACAAAGGATCTCGACGATCGTCAGAAGGAGGGGTTCATGAAGTTCCTCCGAGAAGAGAAGAGAGACCTCAAAAGGGATGATGCCATCCGCGCCCTGGAACGGATTAAGGAGATCGCTGGATAATTATGATGATCAGACTGAAGGCCTTCGCAAGGTTTCGAGACCTCCTAGGCGGGATGACAGAGGTCAACCTTCCTGAGGGTTCCACCGTCTTCGAGCTTCTGAAAAAGCTGGCGTCGAGGTCCACAGACCTTCAATATCAGATCTTCGACGCCTCCGGCAAGGTCAAAGATGACGTGAACGTGATGGTCAACGGGAGACACTTCGAGTCGCTGGAAGGCTCAGAGACCACCCTGGCGGATGGTGACGAGGTGGCCATCTTCCCGGCGGTGGTTGGCGGCTGAATTTAGGCCCGTCGTCGGGGCTCGTTGATCGGAATGAGATAGCAGTTTTTGGGGGGTCGAGATGCCCGATTTGGCGGATAAGGCGAGGTACGAGAGGCAGGTCAGGCTCTTCGGGTCCGATGGGCAGAGGAGGCTGAAGAGGGCGACCGCCCTCGTCGTCGGGGCCGGAGGCCTCGGTTCTTCTGTCTCGGTCTATTTAGCCGTTGCCGGGATAGGACGGCTGATCATAGTCGACGGCGACGTTGTAGAGGAGAGCAACCTGAACCGCCAGATCCTCCACTGGATAAAAGATATCGGTCGGCCGAAAGCCGTCTCCGCAGCCGAGACGATTCGCGGGCTCAACCCCGAGGTCGAGGTGGAGGCGGTTGCCGACTTTGCTGACGAGGAGAACTTGACGTGCCTCGTGGCCGGAGCCGACCTGGTCGTCGACGCTCTTGACAACTTTCCTTCAAGGTACCTTCTCAACAGGGCGGCCCTGGAAAGGGGACTTCCCCTCTTTCATGGGGCGATCTCCGGCTTCGATGGCCAGGCCACCACTATCATCCCGAAAAAGACCCCGTGCCTGCGGTGCGTCTTCCCCCGCTCGCCCCAGAAAGAGACCTCCCCCGCCATCGGCGCCACCTGCGGCATCATCGGCTCGATCCAGACCTCCGAAGTCATAAAGTACCTGACAGGAAAGGGCGAGCTGCTCAGTGGCAGGCTCCTCATCTGGGACGGCCTCCGATCCAGGTGCGACGAGATCGAAATCGAGAGAAACCCTCGTTGCATCGACTGCGGCGGGCGAAGAGAGCTTTAAGTAGACTTGCAGCGGATGATGTAGTATGGAAAGTTCTGGTGATGAGGCGTCAGATGCCCGACCAGGGAAGAGGAGGGACCTCCTCCTCCTGGGATGTCCCGAGGTTCCCGTCCAGACCAGCATCGCCCTCTACCTGGCCTTCAGGCTGAGGGAGATGGGGGACGAGGTGGTGGTGGCAGGAACCGGAGCCGCCCTCAAACTGACGAAGTTTGCAGACCCCATGAGCCACTACATCGACAAGACGATGAACATCGACCGGTGCATCGCCTCGATCTCGGAAGGGAAAATCGACTTCGACCTCTGTTTCGCCTTCGCCCACAGCGACGCCGGAATCGCTTACGCTGGGACGATGAGCTACATATCCAAGGCGGAGCTATTCGTCCTGATCTTCGGAAGAGGGGCTGAAGAGCTTGCAGAAACCGTCGAGTTCGACTGTCGAAAGCTGGTGGCCAAGGCCGTCCACGACCCGATGCCGCTCAAAAAGCTGATAGATGAGGTGATCGAGTGGGGTGTATAGAGGAGATTAAGTACGAGATCCTCCTATCCCGGTGCTCCTTCAAAGAGGCAAGAGATTATATCAAAAAGAACTTCAAGGAGACCGTAGAGGTCCCGCCTGGATACGGGATGTTCAACGTCTACCTGATCGGTGTGCCGCCGCTCTACGTGGGCATCGATGGCGATAAGGTGATCTTCCCCTACACCAAGCCCTGCCACGGGACCTTCGTGATGAAGGCGGAGGGGAAAGAGGAGATCGCGAAATTGAGGGCGAAGAGATGAGGGTTTTGGTGAGAGCCTTTGCACGGTTCAGAGAGATCGCTGGCGAAAAGACCTGCCTCGACCTGAAAGAGGGCTCCACCCTCCAAGACCTATTGAAAGTGATCTCCGCATCTCATCCAGAGCTGGAGGGCGACCTCCTCGGCTCCGATGGTTCCGCTGGCCATGGTGTGACGATCCTAAGAAACCGGAAGGGAATCGATCATTCCGACCTTGATAATACGGCGCTTGAAGAGGGGGACGAGGTGGCACTGCTCCCGCCTTTCTCAGGCGGATGAAAACGGGGAGGCAAGTGGAATTGATCGAGATTACCGAGGACGACATCTCCATCGAAGAGGTGATGACGAGGGCGAAACGGCCCGAAGCCGGAGCCGTTGTCACCTTCCTGGGCACCGTCAGAGACGACGGGATAACTGGGATGGAGGTGGAGGCGTACCGAGAGGTGGCCCTTGAAGAGCTGGAGAAGATCCGAAAGGAGGCGATGGAAAGGTTCAACCTTTTCTCCGTCG
>Ga0116164_10001454_pt1 | contig 17971 bp, 13 predicted proteins | sample AD_UKC109_MetaG_FD_89888 | JGI IMG/M metagenome (GOLD analysis project Ga0116164, IMG submission 89888) | Active sludge microbial communities of municipal wastewater-treating anaerobic digesters from Hong Kong - AD_UKC109_MetaG | ecosystem: Engineered > Bioreactor > Anaerobic > Digestate... | reverse complement strand
CGGGGGCGCAATAACTGGCTGCCTTTTCCATCAGGCCCTCATACCATATGTCGCGATCTTCCTTCATGCTGACGTTCGTGCCGGTGCGTTTTACCACGACCTGCTTCGTGATGGTCGGGCACTGTTCGATGGCTTTGTCCGCGTTGTCCTTCTGGGGGACGGCCTTGGCACCCCGGTACGTCCCGTCGCAGGTGATGATCAGCTTGGATTTGCAATCGTTGATCCTGTCCCTCAGGGCCTCGGAGGAGAAACCGCCGAACACGATGGCATGGAGGGCGCCGATCCTCGTGCAGGCGAGCATGGTGATGGCCAGTTCGGGGATCATGGGGAGGTAGATGGTGACCACGTCACCCTTCTTCACGCCGAGATCCTTGAGTACGTTGGCGAATTTGTTGACCTCACGGTACAGATCTCCGTAGGTGTACACCTTCCAGTCGTTGGGGTCGTTTCCCTCGAAGATGATGGCCGCCTTGGTCTTCTTCGTCTTCAGGTGGCGGTCCAGGCAGTTGTAGCTGACGTTGAGCTTTCCGCCTTCGAACCATTTCACATGGAGGTCATCGCCGAATGACCAGTCCGAAACCTTATCCTTTTCAAAAGGCTTGAACCAGCTCAGCCTCTTAAGGGCCTGCTTCGACCAGAACGCATCGGGATTCTCTATGGATTCTTTATACAGGCGCTCGTACTCGGCCCTGCTCTTGATGTGTGACTTCTCCCTTACTCTGTCGGGAACGGGGAATACCTTGTCATAGAAATCTTGTTCATTCGTAGCAGCCATTCTCCTTCTCCTTCTCCTTGTTTTTTAACCAAGCACACAGTAGTGAAACAAACCGTTGCGCTTAATTCATGCCGGTTCTCGGGCCGATATTCTGCCCGCGCTTTCCTGCTGCCAGAGCTATATAGTCGAGAATGTGCTGTTTGAATGTCAGGGGGACTCTGTTTTCAAGGAGGTTTAACGTCTTACGCGCCGTAGGAGAATGTCTTACATCGGCGCAGCGGGACAGGATGACGTGAGGCCTGTCTTATCCGATCATCTCACAGGACATCTTGATCCCAAGGGGAATGTACGGTTCAGCCCCGTCATATCGTTTCTCCCCCTTCGAAAGGATAACCACGGAGCCCCGGCTCCTTGGCCGCACTATGCCTTCTTCGCCTTGAACCTTTTGGTATCGATGGAGTACTTCTCCACCTTGTACTGGATGATGCGCTTGGTCGTGCCGAGAAGCCGTGCCGCCTGGCTCTGATTCCCCTTGGCATCCTTCATCGCATCGATGATGAGGGAGCGCTCATAGGTATTCACCAGGCTCTCGAGCTTCCCGTGATGTTTCTTTTCGGGAGCCGCCGCCTTCATCTGGAGCGAGGGGGGGAGATGAATGCTGTCGATGGTGTCCCCTCCGGCCAGGAGCACGGCCCGTTCCATGCAGTTCTCCAGTTCGCGGACATTCCCCGGCCAGTGGTATGCCAGGAGGAAGTCGATGGCAGGGGTGGAGATACGTTTGATGGACTTCTTGACCTGCCGTGAATATTTTTCCACAAAATAGTCGGCGAGAAGAATGATGTCTCCTCCCCGTTCACGCAGAGGCGGCATGTAGACCGGGAACACGTTGAGACGGTAATAGAGGTCCGACCTGAATTTGCCTGATGCCACGTCCTGGTCGAGGTCCCGGTTGGTGGCGGTGATGATCCGCACGTTCACCTTGACGATGCTGTTGGATCCCAGCGGCTGGAACTGGCGTTCCTGGATCACCCTTAAGAGTTTTGCCTGGGCCAGCGACGAGAGCTCGCCGACCTCGTCGAGGAAGATGGTTCCGCCGTTGGCCTCTTCGAACCTCCCCCTGCGTTTCTGGTTGGCGCCCGTGAAGGCCCCCCGTTCGTGTCCGAACAGCTCGCTCTCGATGAGGGTATCGGGCATGGCAGCGCAGTTCACTTCCACGAAGGGTCCGTTGGAGCGGGGGCTGTTCTTGTGGATGGCCCTTGCCACGAGTTCTTTGCCGGTGCCGGTCTCACCGTGGATGAGCACGGTGGTATTGGAGTCCGACACCTGTGATACGAGGCCGAAGACCTCTTTCATGGTCTTCGAATTTCCGATGATCTCGTCCGAGGGACGCTGGCTCCTGCCGATGATGTTCCTGAGCCTGCGGTTCTCCTCCTCGATGGCCCGCATGTGCACCGCCTTGGCGATGAGCTCCGCCACTTCGCCCAGGAGCTTCAGCTCGTATTCCTGGTTGTCCACTTCCTGGGCCACCTTGTCCGCGGAAAGGACCCCCACGACCTTTTCGTCATAGATGATGGGGACGCAGAGAAACGCGAGATCCTCCTGGTTCAGCTTCTTCCTGGCGCCCGTCCGGTCGAGGAACTGCTTGTCCTTGCCGATATTTCTGACGACCATGGGTTTGCCGGTCTGGGCCACCTGGCCGGTGATGCCTTCTCCGGGCAGGTAGGTGATATCCAGGCCGTCGATGTCGACTCCGTGGGCCACATCGAGGATGGCGACACCGGTATCCCTGTCGAGGATGGAGATCATGCCCCTGTTCATACCGGTATTGGAGCTGAGGTCCTGGAGAACCTTTTCGAGCTGCATACGCAGGTCACGCGGCGAGGCGATGATACGGGCGATATCGTGGAGCACCTGCAGGTCGTCATAGCTGAACGGTTTCATTATACTCTCCTCTTGTGTGCATCCTATCGGCGCTTGCAGGTGCCATATATAACACATATTTGAAACCTATCAAGCTAAATAATTCAAAAAAGTATCATAAAATATAGTAAACAACAATATTGTGTAATAAAGGTACTGCCATCTAATCAATATCATATGTATATTCAATAAGATAATGGCATTAACCATGCTTGGCATTTCCGTTGCTATGCAGCCCTCTCAGAAACCTACAAGGAGGATTCATTATGATTAGTTCGGGAGATACAGCGTGGATGCTGGTGGCAACAGCACTCGTCATGTTGATGACACCGGGACTCGGTCTCTTTTACGGCGGCATGGTGCGTTCGAAGAATGTGCTCGGCACCATGATGCACAGCTTCATGTGCCTCGGCATCGTGTCGATGCTCTGGGTGTTCTTCGGCTACAGCCTGGCCTTCGGGCCTGACATCGGTGGCATCATAGGGTCATTGAAGTAGGTCGGGCTATCAGGCGTGGGAATGGATCCCGGACCCTATTCCGACAAAATCCCGCACCTCGTTTTTTCAGCCTTCCAGCTCATGTTCGCCATCATTACCCCGGCGCTCATCACGGGCGCGTTCGCCGAGCGCATGAAGTTCTCCGCCTTCGTCCTCTTCACCATCCTCTGGACCACGCTGGTCTACTTCCCCGTCTGCCACTGGGTCTGGGGCGGCGGCTGGCTCGGCAAAATGGGGGCGCTTGACTTTGCCGGAGGCACGGTCATCCATATCAACTCCGGCGTCGCAGCCCTTGCTGCAGCGCTCATCATCGGCAAGCGTACGGGTTTTCGGCAGGAGCCGTTCTACCCCAACAACCTCACCCTCACCATGCTCGGGGCAGGCCTGCTCTGGTTCGGATGGTTCGGTTTCAATGCAGGGAGCGCCGTTGCATCCAACGGTGTCGCCGGCCTCGCCTTCTTCACCACCCACGTCGCCACTGCAGCGGCCGCGCTCTCGTGGATTATCTTCGAGCGGATCATCAGGAAAAAGCCCACAACCCTCGGGTTCGCATCGGGTGCCGTTGCCGGTCTGGTAGCCATTACTCCTGCGGCGGGTTTCGTCACTCCCTTGCCTGCCGTATTCATCGGCTTCGTGGCTGGCATGCTCTGCTACTTCGCCATCCTTGCCAAGGAGAAGCTGGGATATGACGACTCCCTGGACGTGGTGGGCGTACACGGTGTCGGCGGGCTCTGGGGCGCTCTCGCCACGGGCCTGTTCGCTTCGGTCAATGCCCAGGGGCTCTTCTACGGGAACCCTCACCAGTTCCTGGTCCAGCTCACCGGGGCGGTGGCAGCCATCGTCTTCTCCTTCATCATGACATCGCTGATCCTCTTCGTGATCAAGAAGATCACCGGTCTGCGGGTTGAGGAAGACGAGGAGGTGCAGGGCCTGGACAGGAGCATGCACGGTGAAGCGGGATATTACCTGAGATAACCGTATGGAAGGTGGACACACCCGACGCGGATGAAGCTACTTCCACAAGAATATTGAAAGGAAAAGACCATGAAGAAGATAGAGGCCATCATCAAACCCTTTAAGATGGACGAGGTGAAAAACGAGCTCCAGTCCATAGGTATCAGCGGCATGACCATCACCGAGGTGAAGGGCCATGGACGCCAGAAGGGACACAAGGAGATCTATCGGGGCGCCGAATACAATGTCGACCTGATCCCCAAGATCAAACTCGAGCTCGTCGTTCCGGATGGACTGGTGGAAAAGGCTGTAGAAACGATCATGAACACGGCACGTACGGGCAAGATAGGCGACGGGAAGATATTCATCATGCCGATCAATGACGTGATCCGCATACGTACCGGTGAATCCGGAGACGGGGCCATCTAGGCCGCCGGGACTCCGGGTGCGGGGACCATGGACCCCATGCCCGGAGTCCATGGAGACATGCCGGGACAATGGAAGGAAAAACGCTCACCAGAGAGCTCACTGACCGTACGGACCACACCGTCATCGCACTCACCAGCGGTCTCGGGAAGGCCGATCACCTGCAGTGGTGCATGGCGGCCGTCGGGGGTTACGGGAGGAGGGAGCTATGCCCTCACTCGGACATAGACCTCCTGCTCCTCATCGACCGCAGGGCCTCCCTCGAGGAAACGGAGAAGAACCTCCGGGGACTTCTCTACCCCCTCTGGGACAGGGGCTTCACCGTGGGATACAGCGTGCGGACCGTCAAACAGGCGCTGCGGGACACCAGGGACGATTTCTTTTTCAGGACCGCTCTCCTCGATGTCCGATATCTCTGCGGGAGGCGGGATCTCTTCGACGACCTGGCGAAATCCTGTGCCGGAGACCGGCATATCCGTGACACCAAGAAGTTCCTCCAGTACCTCGAGGCACATATCGCCAAGCGTCATGAACGGTACGGCGACGCATCGTACAACCTGGAACCCGACATCAAGGAGGGCACCGGAAGCCTGCGGGATTACCACTGCCTCATGTGGGTGCTCAAGGCTGCATCGTACAATCCCAAGGCCGTTTCGGCCTCATCCTACCTGACTCCAGCTGACCGCAGGGAGCTCGAAGAAGCTGCGGACAGACTCCTCGAGATCCGGTACCGCCTGCACGAGCTCTCGGGCAGAAAGACGGACAGGCTTTCCTTCGAGTACCAGAAACCTCTTGCGGATAAACTGGGGTTCAGGGGCAATGGAAACGAGACATCCTCGGAACTCCTCATGCGCAGTTTTCACTGCGCCGCTCTTTCCATCAAGTCCATAGCCGAATCTATGCGGCTCCACTACATATCCGACTTCGGGCTCAACAGGCGAAGCACGCCCCGGGTGATCGATCCCGACTTCAGGCTCGAGGCGGGCCTCATCTCCTTTTCACACCCGGAAGAGATCAGTCCGAGACCATTGCTTGTTCTGGACATATTCGTTCACATGGCAACACTCGGCGCATCCCTGTCCGGCAGGGCGAGGAATAACCTGAGGGAATCGCACAACCTCATCTCCCCGGAACATCAGGGCGATGAAGTCAGAGAAAGATTCCTGCGCATCCTTGACGGCGAACACGCCATGTCCGCCCTGACCGCAATGCTGGAGACCGGCATCCTTGAACGATTCATCCCCGAGTTCGCAACCATCAAGGGCAGGACGCAGGTGGACATCTATCACACCTGGACAACGGATCTCCACAGCATACGGACGATCCACGAGCTCCATGCGCTTGAACGGGAGGAAGGGGATGTATTCAACCTGGTTCAGGACCGCGAAGTCCTGTATTTCGCGGCGTTCATCCATGACATCGGCAAGGGTTACGGCCGCCCCCACTCCCTCATAGGGGCATCCCTGGCCCACGATATTGCCGTCCGGATGGGATTCCCGGAGAAGAGGGCGGATCTCGTCGCCTTTCTTGTGCATCACCACCTCCTCCTGCCCGATACGGCATATCGGCGCGACCTCTCCGAGGAGAAGGTGGCGCTTGAATGTGCACGCATCGCACGGGATGAACAATCTCTCGCCATGCTCTACCTCCTCAGCGTTGCCGACTCACGTGCCACGGGTCCGCGTGCCTGGGATGGATGGAAAGCGAGTCTGCTCCTGGAACTCTTTTCCAAGGCCCTTCACGCTCTCCAGCGTGGTGTGTTGCGGGATCCGAACACCATGATCATCCTGGAGGAGCGATGGAACCGCCTCATCAGGGAGGTATCCGAAGAGCTCGGCGCCCGTCAGGGAGGGCGCCTCTGGGTCCTTCCCCAGGCCTACGTGATCCATACGGACACGGAGCTCATCAAGCGTCACCTCAGGCTCAGCGCCGGGATATCGGGGCTTGACGACATCACCGTCGACATACGTGAGCACGGGAACCATGTCCGGATCACCATCGTCACGAAAGACCGCCCAGGGCTTTTTGCCATGATGGCAGGGATTTTCGCCATGAACCACCTCGATATCCTCTCGGCCCAGGTTTTCACCTGGCTCGACGGTATCGCCGTGGACACCTTTCATGTCGTCCCGCCATGGGAGGACTATGCCCACTGGGATCGCATCACGGAGCATTTCAGGGCGGCATGCACGGGGAAGCTGGACATCGCCAGCGGTGTGGACGGCACAAGGCCGCTCAGGACCGAATCCGCCATAAGGTCGTCGTCACGCCCTCGGGTCACGCTGGACAATACCTTCTCAGACTTCTTTACCCTCATCGATGTGCACTCGCCCCGGAGGTTCGGACAACTCTACAGGACAGCCAGGACCATCTCCTCACTCGGGCTTGATATCCACCGTGCGTTCCTGTCGCACACAGGCGACCCATGTACGGATGTGTTCTACGTGGTGGACGAGTTCGGGGAGAAGATCACCGAGGCAGGTATGATGAAAAAGGTCGAGCAGGAAATTGCGTCAGCCATAGAGTGAGCGGGAAGATCGGCCCATCATCAGGGATCGTACCGGTCGTCCCCCCACCATTTATACTGTATTTCATGGTCAGGGACGGATGGATCGGGACTGAGCGGGGAGAGTGTAAGGTAGGTCAAGGCTTTATAAACGAACCTTGTTATTATGCGGGCCACGGGCTGACCTCCTTTCTCCGGTTTTCAGCTATATGTGTAGCACGGAATCGGGCCAAGGGTGCTACGAAAAGAACCCCAGAAAAACAACAGGAAAAAACTGGTACCGGAATCGGAATCGCGTGGTTCGATACCATCCTTTCAGATCAGGATCTCGACCGCATAGAAACCGCTTCGCGCTGAATAGTGCACCTCATGTCCGAGGTTGCGGAGGATATGTTCCATACGGGTGTTCCCGGGGTCCATCATGCTTGCGAAGCGTGAAACGCCGCGTTCCCTGCCGGCGGCGATGATCCTTTTGAGCAGGGATTTGCCCAGGCCCAGGTTCTGCCAGTCATCCCGGACCGCAAGGGCCAGGTCCGTGACGTCCTCGTGGGCATCGTATGCATAGCGGGCTACGGCGATGATGACCTCCCTTCCCCCCTCTTCGCTCACGGCGACCAGGGCGAAGTCGGTTTTGTAGTCGATGTGCGTGAACTGATGGACCATGGCTTCAGGAAGGACATCGAGATTTCTCAGAAAACGCAGATGAACGGTCCGGCGGGAAATCCTGTTGAACATATCCACGAGGAGCTCTCCATCGGCGGGAAGTATCGGCCTGATCATCACCTCCCGAGAGTCCTTGAGGGTTATGCGGTCTTCGTGTCCCTGTGCCTGCATGAGCATGCCTCTCTGAAGATCATCTTATCCGTCATCCTGTATGCTAGCAGGTACTTTGCCTGGTTGAAAGCACACATGTATTGGGCTATGCTTATCCGGCCTTGCATGCAAGGCGTATTACCCGACAGGAGCACGACGTCATGACGAAGGTAATGATCCATCCTGCCACTTATGCGGATGTCGCGGGCGCCGTGGACAGGGCGTTCGATCTGTTCCCTCTGGACCTGAAGGGAGCCAAGGTGCTGATCAAGCCCAATGTGCTCCGGGCGTCCCTTCCCGAAGAAGGCATAGCGACCCACCCCTCGCTCCTCAGGGCGGTGGTCGACAAGGTGGAATCCATGTATCCCGGAGACCTCATTGTGGGCGACAACCCCGGACTGTTCAACTACGGGGCGAACGAGGAAAGCTTCCGGCGGACAGGCCTCATGGATGCCGCGAAGGGCCATTATCGGAACATCGGGGACGAATCCGTCAAGATCTCCTTCAATCCGGCATTCATGCCCGAGGTGAGCGTGTCCAGGGCGGTCCTGGATGCGGACATCATCATCAGCCTGCCGAAGTTCAAGACCCACGGCCTGACCATGGTCACCGGGTGCATCAAGAACTGTTACGGCTATCTGCCCGGCGCACAGAAGGCGATGCTCCACAAGGCATCCGGCGATGCCGAGCGGTTCCAGGAAATGCTCGTCGATGTATTCCGGATCCGCGTGCCTGATCTGTTCATCGTGGATGCCGTCGTGGGCATGGAGGGCAACGGTCCTGCCTCGACGGATCTGCGGGATATCGGCCTTATCCTGGCCTCCGACAATGCGGTGGCCATGGATGCGGTCATTGCTGCCATGATGGGCATCAGCCCGGGACGGCTACGGTTTCTCCTGAAGGCAAAGGAGGCCGGCCTGGGGGATTACGATCTCCGATCCTGCGAGGTGATCGGGACATTGCAGCGGCTCGACGGCTTCAGGCTACCTCCGTCAGGCGGCGAGGCGGTGCTCCACAATGAGGCCGTGCAGTCCATGATCCACAGCCGCATGGTTATGCGGCCCAAGGCCGATCCCGAGTTGTGCACGGGGTGCGGCACGTGTGTGGACCAGTGCCCCGTATCGGCGCTGACCATGGAGGATGCAGTGCCCGTCGCGGACTTCGGTACATGCATCGCCTGTTACTGCTGCCAGGAGATCTGCCCGGAAAAGGCCATATCTTTGAGATAAAACTCGGGGGGCGATCACCGTCGCCCCCCGAAGCTATTCTAGCTGATGAAGAGCATTTCCCAGTACTTGGGTATGGGCCACAGCTCGTTGTCCACATAATGCTCGAGGGTATCGACCTTCTCCCTGATGTCCAGCATGGTCTTTTTGATTTCGCTGCAGATGTATGATGCCTTCTTCTCTTCCGACGAGATGGCATTCGCCTTGTCGATCCTGAGGTTGAGCTCGCTCACCAGCCTCTGCGTATCGCCGATCAGTGAGCTCAATGTCTTCACGAGCTCTTTCTGGGGCTTCAGCCCCCTGCCGTCACCGATGACCTCGATGGCCGACCTTACGGACCCCGCAACCACCCTCTGGTACTGCAGGGCTGCAGGCAGGATCTGGTTCTGCACCATATTGGCCAGGGTTACCGCCTCGATGTCGACTTCCTTGATGTATCGCTCCAGACGGACATGGTAACGTGATTTCAGTTCCACGGATGACAGCACGCCGTATTTTTCAAAGAGCTTGAAGGCCTTGTCGGTGATGAGATCCTTCAGCGCCTCACCACTGGTCTTCTTGTTCGGCAGCTTCCTCTTCGCGGCCTCGGCCTCCCACTCCTTGGTGTAGTTGTCTCCCATGAAGAGGATCGCCTTGTTGGCCTTCACCTCTTCTTTGATGACGTCCAGGGCTGCCTGGCTGACATTCCCGCCCTTTGCCTTGACCTTGATCTTTGTTGCAAGGATGTCAAGGCTCTCGGCGACAATGGTGTTGAGCGCCGTGGCCGGGAAGGAAATGGACTGAGAAGAACCGACGGCCCGGAACTCAAACTTATTGCCGGTGAAGGCGAAGGGCGACGTCCTGTTCCTGTCCGTGCTGTCCTTGCTCAGGACAGGCAGCTTCGAGACGCCGAGGTCTATGATGGCTTCGTCTGTGGCCTTGGAGATCTTGCCCTTCTCGATGTCGTCCAGGATCTGGGTGAGCTGCTCGCCCAGGAACACCGAGATGATCGCAGGGGGAGCCTCGTTTGCGCCGAGCCTGTGGTCATTGCCGGCCGAGGCGACGGAGGCCCTGAGAAGGTCGGCATGAACGTTGACCGCCTTGATGGTCGCCATGAGGAAAACGAGGAATTGTATATTGTCATGGGGGGTCCTGCCGGGATTGAGCAGGTTATTACCGAGATCGTCGGAAAGAGACCAGTTCAGGTGCTTGCCCGAGCCGTTGATCCCTGCGAACGGCTTTTCATGGAGAAGCAGGCTCAGCTTGTGGTTCATCGCCACCCTCTTCATGGTCTCCATGACGAGCTGGTTATGGTCAGCCGCGAGGTTTGCCTCTTCGAAGATCGGGGCTATCTCGAACTGGCTGGGCGCCACTTCATTGTGCCTGGTTTTGGCCGGTATGCCGAGCTTGTAGAGCTCTTCCTCCACGTCGTGCATGAAGGAGAGGATCCTTTCCTTGATGCTGCCGAAGTACTGGTCTTCCAGCTGCTGACCCTTGGGGGGAGCCGCTCCGAGGAGGCTCCGTCCGCTCAGGACCAGATCCTGCCTCTTGTAGTAGTAGTCCTGGTCGATGAGGAAGTATTCCTGCTCCGGTCCGAGGGTGGCGAACACCTTCTTCGATTCGTTGTTGCCGAGCAGGCGCAGGAGGTTGACGGCGCTCCTGTTGATGGCATCTATGGATCTCAGGAGGGGTGTCTTCTTGTCCAGGGCCTCACCCGTGTAGGAGATGAAGATGGTCGGGATGCACAGGGTGGTGCCGAGGCCGTTCTTTATGATGAAAGCGGGGCTGGTGGGGTCCCATGCGGTATAGCCGCGGGCCTCGAAGGTGGACCTCAGTCCCCCGCTCGGAAAGCTCGATGCGTCGGGTTCACCCTGGATGAGCTGCTTTCCCGAGAACCTCTCGATGACATCGCCTGCATCGGTGAACTCGATGAAGGAATCATGCTTCTCGGCGGTGGTCCCGGTCATGGGCTGGAACCAGTGGCAGTAGTGGGTGGCCCCCTTGTCGATGGCCCATTCCTTGATGGCGTGGGCAACGGAGTTTGCGGTATCGAGGTCCAGCTTGCTCCCTTCGTTGATGATCTCGATGACTTTACGATAGACACCTTTGGGCAGCTTTTCCATCATCACCTTGGTGCTGAAGATGTCTTCACCGTAATACTTGGAGACCTGTACCTCCTTCTCCTTTTCAATGAAATAGCTTCGTTCGTAAGCAGCGAATGTGTTACTGGCCTTCATGCGTTCCTCCATAGTTATTGATAGTGCCGTGCAATGATCCATTCCCGTAGTTCGTCCTCCCCTCAGCAAGGAAGGTGCCAAGTCGATAATGAAATAGTGTATTGATATTATAGGACATTACGCATTTCTTGCCTGATGCGCATCAACAATAATGTTACAGTTCCGATTGCTTTTCACATTATTGTTCCTTGAAGACACGTGCTGCAGACCCCGGATATGGAGAAACATGCAGGCATCTCCTGTGGCCTGTTGTCCATGCCCTGCTCCTGCCGGCATAGGCATGTACATTGCATTATGTGGTGAGGTTGATGAGAGGTCGTCTAACTGGCAGGACACGAGACTCTGGATCTCGTTATGGTGGTTCGAATCCATCCCTCTCAGCCACCTTTCGGATACGTCCTCTCTATGCATCATCTTCACGGAAGAGAGCTCTGCCAGGATTTCTTCTCTCCCTGCGAGAATAAAATGATGACCCCTCCGTCCCGCGTCGTAAGAGACGGAGGGGTTTGCCCGGCGAAGCAGCGACTGTTCCTAGAAGAGGAATATCGGGTACGTGTCCGGGTTCTTTCCGAAACACGTGATATCGTCGATCTTCTCGATCTTCGACCCTTTCAGCAGGGCGTACAGTGTCCGCTCCACGCCTATGCCTGCGCCCATGGTCTCGGGGAAGTAGGGCCTCCCCTTCTTGTCCTTCATGTGTACCGCGGTCAGGAACGGACCGTAACCGTCGAGGTTGGCGATGTTCTCCAGCATGCCGTTCTCGAACACCGGGGCCTCGGGGATGATCTTGTTGTCGATGAGCCGGCAGATGATGGGCTCATAGAGCCATTCCCTGATGGCGCCGGAGAGCACCTCCAGGGCCGGGGTGAACTTACCCGATTTTCTCAGGATGGACTTGGCGCAGATATCGTAGTTGTAGATCATGTCCGAGGAGAAGGACGAGATGGGCAGCCTGCTCCCGTCAGCCTGGATATAGGGGTAGATGAGGTCGTAGTTCTCCCTCATGAGGCCCGTGACCCAGAAGAACTGTCCTTTCACGTCCTCCCCCACCTTTGCGTCGAGGTCGACCTTGCCGTACTTCTTCAGGGCCTCGTCGTGACGGACCCGGGGGAACGGCTGCTTGGGAACCTCGATGGCCACGCCCAGGTCCTTGAGGCTGTCCTCGTTCTTCTCAGCGATGGCCGTGACGGCAGCGATGATCATCCGCTCGAAGAAGTCCACGGCCCTCTCGAAATCCTCCTTGAGCATCTTCTTCACCCTGTCCGGATCGTTCTTGTACTGGTCGAAATCGACTCCCCTGTTCCTCCTGAGCTCGACATCGATCTGGGAGAAGTCGATGAGGTATTTACCCCTCTGCTTCCTCTGGGGGCTCTCGATCTCCAGCCTGATGTTCGGCGAGTCGATGAATATGCCCTTGAGCTTCGGATTGAAGCACGCGAGGAACTTCATGTAGATCATGGAGTGCGTCGCCACGTACGGCATGCCCTTGTAGTGAATCGTGGGCACATGCTCCACATCGTGGGCCAGCGGATCCGTCACCGGGCTCATCTCAACGCGTTCCAGATTCAGGAGGCCTTCATTCACGAGATAATTATTTATGGCGGTCACGAACGTGGTGCGCACGTTCATAGCGTTGTAGATGGTGTCGTTGACCCACTTGTTCACGTAGTTGTCGCGAACGAACTCTTCGAATGTTGAACCGGATTGGCCGATGGTCGCTTGGAAATGGAACAGATCTTCACCGATGAAACCCATCTTTTTCCTCCTGGAGTTTATTTGGCCCCTTTCAAGGCCTTCTCGTGAATGGCTCTATTATAAGCAACCTACATGCCATGTGGAAACAGGATATTTTGACGGACCGGCAGATCCTGACGCTGCTGCGTCGTCTACTATACAAGGTATCGAAAGTCACGGGAGGCGATTGATACATATTCGTGCCGTTCAGGCACGGTTCAGATGCAGTACTTGTCGAACTGCTCCGGCAGAGGGGTGCTGTAGTCCCCACTGAAGCACGCAGTACAGTAATCGCCCGGGTTCTCAACGGTGCTGAGCATGCCCGGTATGGTGAGGTAGCCCAGGGAATCGGCATTCAGGTACGCCCTGATCTGTTCGATGGACTTCTCGCTGGCGATAAGCTCGGAGTGCTTGGATATATCGATGCCGTAATAGCACGGATGCATGATGGGCGGCGAGCTGATCCTCACGTGCACCTCACGGGCCCCCTTGTCCCGGAGCAGCCGCACGATCTGACGCATGGTGGTGCCCCGAACGATGGAATCGTCCACAAGGACCACACGTTTTCCGTCGAGCACGCCGCTCACCGGGTTGAGCTTCACCTTGACGTCGAGTTTGCGCTTGTCCTGGTGGGGGGCAATGAAGGTGCGGCCCACATAGTGGTTCCTGATGAGTCCTATTTCATAACGCAGTCCCGATACCCGTGCAAATCCCAGGGCAGCAGTGTTGCCCGAGTCGGGAACCGAGATCACGATGTCCGCATCCGCCGGTGAGTCCTCGGCGAGTCTCTTTCCGAGCTTGCGCCGTATCTTGTCCACCTTTTCCCCGAAGATGAGGCTGTCCGGCCGGGAGAAATATATGTGCTCGAAGATGCAGAAGCTCTTCCTCGGCGATTCCGGGAGCCAAAGGGATCTCATGCCATCCTTGTCGATGACGACGACTTCTCCGGGCTTCACCGGGCGGATGTACTCGGCGCCCATGATGTCGAAGGCGCAGGTCTCGGAGGCGACCATGAACGCATCGCCGTGCCTGCCGATGCTCAGGGGCCTGAATCCGAGAGGATCACGGGCCGCGATGAGCGTGTCCTGCGTGAGAAACACGAAACAGTATGCCCCCACGAGCTTTTTCAGGGCGTCCATGACGGACGAGACGACGTCGCCCTCCCGCGACCTGGCGATGAGGTGCAGCACGATCTCGCTGTCGGACGTGGTCTGGAAGATGGAGCCCGAGTCCTGCATGTCCTTCCTGAGCTGGGAGGCATTGGTGATGGTTCCGTTGTGTGCGACCGCGATCTTTCCGGTCCTGCACTCGATCAGGATGGGCTGGGCGTTGATGAGCGTGGTGGTCCCCCGGGTGGAGTAACGGTTGTGGCCGATTGCCGCGTGACCTGTGAGCTTGGGCATGACCGCGGGATCGGCGAAGACCGACCATACGAGCCCCAGTCCCTTGTGATGTTCCAGACAGGACCCGTCGGCGGACGCTATCCCGGCACTCTCCTGACCGCGGTGCTGGAGGGCATAGAGCCCGAGGTACACCTGCTCTGCTGCCCGTTCATCTCCGTATATGCCTACGATGCCGCATTCTTCGTGCCAGTGATCGTCCGGTTGATCCTGCATGCTCATTGCTCACCAGCCTTAGGATAGTCTGTGACTGACGGGTTCCTGCAATCACGGGGCCATGCTTAACTCATTCGGCAGGTACGGTCAAGAGGGCACTATTGCTTTGTACGCTCACCGCTTAGAAAGCCGGAATCGGAACATATTCGTGCAGTGCTCCCTAATTGATTCAATATTGTCGAAAAGACTCCTCTACTTGTAGCTGTCCTTGTGAATATCCTTCACCGCCCTTCCCGACGGGTCAGGCATCCGTGCGAACGCCTCGTCCCACTTGATGGCCGTGGGCGTGGAGCAGGCCACCGACGGGCCTTCGGGAACGCAACGGGCCGCGCTGTCCAGGGGGAAGAACTCCTGGAAGATCGACCGGTAGTAGTACGCCTCCTTGGTGACCGGTGTGTTGATGGGAAACCGGTACCGTGCGTTTTCCATCTGGAGGTCACTCACCTCGTGGGACGCCATATCGCGCAGGGTGTCGATCCAGCTGTATCCCACGCCGTCGGAGAACTGCTCCTTCTGGCGCCATGCGACCTCGGACGGAAGGTAATCCTCGAAGGCCTGTCGCAGGATGTGCTTCTCCATCCTGCCTCCCGTGCACATCTTGTCCGACGGGTTGAGGCGCATGGCCGTGTCCATGAATTCCTTGTCCAGAAACGGTACCCGGCCCTCCACTCCCCAGGCGGCAAGCGACTTGTTGGCGCGCAGGCAGTCGTATTTGCTGAGCATGGAGAGCTTCCGCACGGTCTCATCGTGGAACTCCCGGGCGTCCGGCGCTTTGTGGAAATAGAGGTAACCGCCGAAGATCTCGTCGGCGCCTTCGCCGGACAGGACCATCTTGACGCCCATGGACTTGATCTTGCGTGCCATGAGGTACATGGGCGTGGAGGCCCTGATGGTGGTCACGTCATAGGTCTCGATATGGTAGATCACGTCGCGCACTGCATCGAGACCTTCCTGGACGGTAAAGGTGAAGTTGTGGTGGATGGAGCCGATGTAGTCCGCCACCTTCTGGGCGGCCGTGAGGTCCGGAGACCCCTCCAGCCCGATGGCAAAGGAGTGCAGCTGGGGCCACCAGGCATCCTTCAACCCGCCCGTCTCCACCCGTTTGGCCGAATACTTCTTGGCCACGGCGGAGATGATGGAGCTGTCGAGCCCTCCGGACAGGAGCACGCCGTAGGGCACGTCACTCATGAGCTGGCGTTCCACGGCCTCTTCCAGGGCCCGCCTGAGATCCCTTATGCTGCTGCTGGCGCCCTCCACGGCGCCGTATTCCATCCAGTCCCGCTCGTAGTACCGCCTGGGGGCTCCTTCGGTGCTGAGGAGGAGATGACCTGGGGGAAACTCCTCTACCTGGTTGCACACCCCCATGAGGGCCTTCATCTCGGAGGCCACGTAGAAGTTGCCGTGTTCGTCGCGGCCCGTGTACAGGGGACAGATGCCTATATGGTCGCGTCCTATGAGGTAGACGTCCTTCTCGCTGTCGTAGAGCGCAAAGGCGAAGATGCCGTTGAGGTCTTCCAGAAAATCCGCGCCCCTCTGCCGGTACAGGGCAAGGATGATCTCGCAGTCGGATTCGGTCAGGAACTGGTGGGGCTCTTTCAGGGTTTTCTTGAGGTCCTTGTGGTTGTAGATCTCCCCGTTGACCGCCAGGGCCACCTTTCCGTCCGCGGTGTAGAGCGGCTGGGCGCCCTTGTTCACGTCCACAATGGAGAGCCGTTCATGGGCCAGGACGGCCCGGTCGTTCACGTAGATACCGCTCCAGTCCGGCCCGCGGTGACGCATGGTGCGGGTCATTTCCAGGGCCCGGCTGCGGAGTTCCTTCAGATCAGTCCTGATGTCGAAGATACCGAGTATGGAGCACATGTCTTGTTCCTCTTGGTGTTAGATTTTCAGGAAGAGTATATGCAAATTAGCGGCCAGGCAAGGGGGGGATATTTGTTTCACTGCATGGGTGAAAAAATAAACCTGCCGTTTCGTGCATCCCGCAGACTGCTTCAGAAATCTTCACATGCGGGATGCACGAAACGGCAGGCCGGAATTCTCAAGTATACTATCTGGCAGAAATCCTCGGGTTCTTCACCCCATATCTCTGAGTATGATCTCTACGATGCCATCCAGCTTATCCTTGAGACCATCGGAGAGCTCCTCGTCAAAGCACACCGCATCACCGATCTCGATGCCGTAGACCGCCCCGATCTCGGGCATGTCGATGCCGCAGCTCCTGCCCAGGTCGATGATCTCGAAGAAGTGCAGGCCGTGTGAGGTGAACAGGTGCATGGTCCCGGGCCCGCCCTCAGGGGATATCCTCCTGACCTCACCGGGTTCGCCCTCCCTGGTGCACATGGCATCGATGACGAAGACGCGATCATAGCCCGTCATGATATCCATGAGATCGAGGCCGATCATGGTGCTCGTGGCCACGACGGAGTCTGCCGCCTTACCTTCCAGAGCCCGTGCCACCACGAGCCCGATGCCGTCGTCTCCGAGGATGGGGTTGCCCATGCCCAGCACGAGCGTCTTCACGGCTAAGCTACCTCGTTAGCCTTCTCACCAGCACCCCCTCATGGTCGCGGATATTCACGGTCATGGGCATGGTGCCGGGCATGGAATGGGTGGCGCAGGACAGGCATGGGTCATAAGCGCGGAACGCCATCTCCACCATGTTGAGGAACCCCTCCTTCACGTCGGGCCCCTTGACGAAGGCCTTTGCCGCCTTCTTTACGGACAGGCAGATGGGTGCTGCGTTGTTCTGGGTCGCCACGATGAGGTTCGCTTTTGTCATGATCCCGTCGTTGTCGGTCTCATAGTGGTGGAACAGGGTGCCCCTAGGGGCCTCCACGCACCCGACCCCCTTGTTCCTGAGCTTGAGGTTCATGTTTCGGATGTCCTTGCTGGTCAGCAGCGGGTTGTTCGCGATCTCCACATTCTGCTCCGCTGCCTGAAGGGCGCAGATGAGGCGGGCCCAGTGGGTGGCCAGGGTCTGATGGGCGGGCTTCCCCCCGAGGGTCTCGAACATGATCTGCGACTCCTTGTGGGCCAGGGGGGTCAGCATGGAGTCCCCCACGTTGAGCCTTGCCAGCGGCGCCACGCGGTACAGCGATGTGCCCTCGCCGTCCTTGAGGCCGTGCCACCCCAGGGGTTTGAGGTGGTTGAGCCTGATGTACGTCCAGGGCTCCACCCACTCTCCGATGACCTTGTCATAGTCCCGCGGATGGAACTTCGTGTACTCCTTGCCGTGCTGGTCGACGACGCGCACCGTGCCGTCATAGAAGGTGGTCCGGTTCAGTTCGTCCACCAGGGCCATATAGTAGGTCTTGAGGCTGTAGGCGTCGTTCAGGATAAGATCCACAT
>Ga0116164_10001452_pt1 | contig 17973 bp, 16 predicted proteins | sample AD_UKC109_MetaG_FD_89888 | JGI IMG/M metagenome (GOLD analysis project Ga0116164, IMG submission 89888) | Active sludge microbial communities of municipal wastewater-treating anaerobic digesters from Hong Kong - AD_UKC109_MetaG | ecosystem: Engineered > Bioreactor > Anaerobic > Digestate... | reverse complement strand
TTCCGCCAATCAATGCATCCTGAGGAAAATTAAGCTTTCTGATTTGCTTTTGTGTAACTGGTGAATTGGGTTTGACAATAAACTCAAATACTTCGGCATCGATACCGTGCAACATTTTGTTGGAAGCAATTTCCGATTGCATGGTAAATCGGGCAATGTAACTGGCTGTTATCAGCTTTTTATTAATAACTGTGTCAATACCAATATTTTGTGAAATATCAATATAGTCAATATTTTCGACCAGAGCGATAGTTTTCCTGACACCAAATTTACGGGCATGCAAACAGGTAAGAATATTGGTTTCAGAGCTGTCAGTCACAGCAATAAAAGCATCCATTCTGTCAATATCTTCATTTTGCAACAGGTTGATATCACGTGCATCTCCATTGATGATGAGAACATTTTCCAGTTCTTCGCTCAGCTCGATGGTTCTTTGCTTATCAATTTCAATAAGTTTGATATTGTGTGTGTTTTGTAGTCGGCGACAAGTTTTTCGTCCTATACGTCCACCTCCTACAACCATCACCGAGTTAATCTGAAACTGCTCTTTACCCCCAAGTTCCAGTAACGTTTTTATTCCATCCGGTTTTGTAACTACATAAGTCAGATCATTGACAAGAAACTGATCTTTACCCCGGGGTATTATTGTTTTACCATTTCTGTGAATAGCAACTGCTCTGAAATCAAGGTAAGGAAATTCACCAGCGATTTGATCGAGTGTTTTTCCAATGACCTGTGCATTTTCGTCAAGCTTGATCATAAAAAGCAGCAACTTCCCGTTCGAAAACTCAAAAGTTTCAGTTGCAGCTGATTGCTCCAGTAATGAAACGATCTCTTCAGCTGCAAGTCGCTCAGGGCAAACCAGATGATCTACTCCGAGAGAACGAAATAGTTCTTTTTTTGCTGGTTCGAGGTATTCAGTGTTGTTAATTCGGGCAATTGTTTTTTTTGCTCCCAGCTTTTTTCCAATGATACAGGTTATCAGGTTAACATTTTCATCATGTACTACCGAAATCAGTAAATCAGTATGTTTAACACTGGCTCTTTCGAGTACAGAAATGCAGGTAGAATCACCTGCTATGGTCATCAAATCGGTATTTGATTCAATCATTTTGAGCAAATCACTGTGCGGGTCAACAACGGTAATATCGTGATGCTCATCTGTCAGCAACTTTGCAAGGTGAAAACCCACCTCTCCGTCACCAGCAATAATAATTTTCATTTTAAAAAATCAAAATTTAGTGCGAAAGTAATTTATTTCTTGGATTTTAATCTGAAAAACCTTTCAGTATAAACTCATCCCAGTCGTAGCCCACGGGGAATTGCCTGCGATAATCCTGCAGCATTTTGTAGGAAAGGGTTGCCGTGATGATATTTTCTTTCCCTGAATCAGTTTGTCCAATAATTTGCCCTAAAGGGTCAATAATGCAGGAATCACCAGCATGAAAATGGCCGTGGCCATCTTCACCAACTCTGTTTACTGCAGCAAGATAGGCCTGATTTTCGACGGCACGGGCAACAAGCAGCTGGTTCCATGCATTTTGCCTTACAGCGGGCCAGTTAGCCACCCCAACAATCAGATCATAGTTATAGGTTTCATTTTGAAAACGGTTTTTCATCCAAACCGGAAAACGCAGATCGTAACAAATAAATGGAAATATTTTCCAGCCTTTTACCAGAAAAAGCGGACGTTGCATACCTGCAGTGAACACCTGGTGCTCTTCTCCCATCCTGAACAGATGATGCTTGTCATAATAGTCAAATTTGCCGTCGGGATGCATCCAATAAAGCCGGTTGTAATATTTGCCATCCACTTTGGTGAGGATACTACCGCTAATCACACAATCCAACTCTCCGGATTTTTGTTTCAACCAGGTAAAGGAGCGGCCATCAGGTGTTTCCGCAATCTTTACAGGATTCATCGAAAAACCTGTATTGAACATTTCCGGTAGCAAAATCAGCTGTACATCCATTTTTAATTCTGACAGTTTTTCGTCGAACAATGCCAGATTAGCTTCAGCATTTTCCCAGATCAAAGATGACTGAACCAACGCTACAGTTAAATCTTGCATAATATTTTGGCTGCTTGTACCAGGGTTTCATCTTTTTTTGCAAAGCAAAAACGCAAAATTTTGTCGTCCCGGCTGTTCATATAAAAAGGAGAAAGTGGAATTGAGGCAATTTTGTGATCAATGGTCAATCGTCTGGCAAAATCAAGGTCATTCTCATCGCTGACAGCACTGTAGTCAAGACATTGAAAATAAGTTCCTTTACAGGGTACCGGACGAAATCTGGAATTTTTAATCAAACCAAGAAAAAAATCACGCTTTTGCTGAAAAAACGCAGGTAAGTTTTTATAATTTTTATCATCCTGCAACAGGTCTGCAAGAGCCATTTGTATTGGTGTATTTACGGCGAAAACAACCCATTGATGCACTTTTCTGAATTCTTTCATAAGGTTTTCGGGCGCCAGCACATAACCCATTTTCCAACCGGTAGCATGAAATGTTTTACCAAAAGAGCCGACTACCAGGCTTCTGCGCGCAAGTTCGGGAAACCGGCAAACGCTCTGGTGCTGCAATCCGTCAAAAATCAAATGTTCATATACCTCATCGCTTAAAATAACAATGTCGCTGTTGTTGGTCATTCGCTCCAGCTGAGTCATATCTTCTTCATTAATAAGACTACCGGTAGGATTATGAGGAGTATTGATGATAATCATTTTTGTCCGGTTTGTCATCAGCTTGGCAACATGCGACCAGTTTATTGTGTAATCAGGCAAATCCATCTGAACAAATTTCACATTTCCTCCGTTCAAACGAACAGCAGGAGCATAGGCATCATAAGCAGGTTCAAAAATAATAACCTCATCTTCGTCGCGGACAAATGCCGATATTGCAGTATAAAGTGCCTGGGTAGCGCCGGCAGTAATGTTTATCTCCGAATCAGGATCATAAGTTACTCCATGATCTTTCAGAACTTTTGTCGAAATAGCCTGCCTTAACCTTTCAGTACCCGGCATGGGAGCATATTGATTGAATCCTGCCTTCATGTAATAATGCACCCTTTCGATCAACTCCCCGGAAATATCAAAATCAGGAAAACCCTGCGAAAGATTTATAGCCTGATGCCCGGCCGCCAGTTTCGACATTGTTGCAAAAATGGATTGTTCAGTATTTGGAAGCTTGCTTTTTAAATTGCCGGGATAAATCATTATGAAAAATTTTTGGCAAAAATAATATTCCTTTCAACAACTCCAGGTATTTTGCGTTAGTTGAAAAACTCCCTGAAAATTGGGTGAATAACTATCTTTGCACAGAAACTAAAACATTTATATTAATGAAAACAATTGATAACATTAATTTTAACGGTCGTAAGGCCATTATCAGGGTAGATTTTAACGTCCCCCTGAACGATAAGTTTGAAGTTACCGACACTAACCGGATTGATGCTACGATTCCAACAATAAAAAAAATATTGGCTGATGGTGGCATGGTCATTCTTATGTCACATCTTGGAAGACCAAAATCCGGGCCTGAAGATAAATTTTCACTTCGTCATCTGCTGCCGGTTCTTAACTCAAAACTTGGAACAACAGTTAAATTTGCCTCAGACTGTATTGGTGAAGAAGCTGTAAATATGGCCGCAGCTTTGAAGAAGGGTGAGGTTCTTTTGCTCGAAAATCTCAGGTTCTACAAAGAAGAAACCAAAGGAGACGAAGATTTTGCACGTAAACTTGCACACCTGGCAGATGTTTATGTGAATGATGCATTTGGAACCGCTCACCGTGCACACGCATCAACTGCAATTATTGCCAAATTTTTTCCAAAAGACAAGTACTTCGGTTATGTGATGTCCAATGAGTTGCTAAATATCAATAAAGTAATGAAAAATCCCTCCCGCCCTTTTACTGCTATTTTAGGAGGCGCAAAAGTATCAGGTAAAATAGAAATTATACGTAACCTGCTGGATAAAGTTGACAACCTCATCATAGGAGGAGGAATGATGTTTACTTTCATCAAAGCAATGGGGGGTAAAACAGGAAATTCACTTGTAGAAGATGATCTGATCGAAACAGCGCGGCAAGCACTTGTTGATGCTAAAGAAAAAGGGGTTAATCTTATGATTCCTGTTGATGCTGTTATTGCGGACAAATTCGACAACAATGCTGAAAGAAAAGTTGTTGGTGCAGACCAAATACCTGACGAATGGATGGGACTTGACATTGGGGAAAAAACCGTTTCGAACTTTATCGAAACAATTGCCCGATCAAAAACCATTTTGTGGAATGGACCGATGGGCGTATTTGAAATGACAAACTTTGCTGCCGGAACAGAACAAATTGCCCGAGCCATAGCCGATGCAACTTCCAAAGGTGCCTTTTCACTCATTGGCGGAGGTGATTCTGTGGCTGCAATTAATCTATACAATCTGGGCGATAAAGTCAGTTATGTTTCCACCGGCGGGGGTGCAATGCTCGAATATATCGAAGGCAAAATACTTCCCGGTGTTGCTGCTATCGAAGAAGACTAAAATTTGAATTCACTCTTGTAGTGAAAATTATTCCCTGCTGCCATCTTTTTTGTGTATTTTTATATCTGATCATGCTTTTATTAAGTCAAAAATCAGAAAATAAACAGGGAAGATGACTTCGGTATTCATCAGCATTTAATACCCAATCAGGTTGATGGTTTTCCGCCCAACCGAAATAGTGCTAAATTTGCCAAAAATCTGATCAGAATGATAAGATTATTATCCGTTGTTGGTGCCAGACCCCAAATAATAAAAGCCGCTGCACTCAGCCGTGAAATCAGGCAGCACTTTTCCGACACCTTCAACGATTGCATTCTGCACACCGGTCAGCATTATGACCAGAACATGTCACAGATTTTCTTTGATGAGCTCAACATTCCTCAACCTGACATTAACCTGGGTGTAGGTTCGGACACACATGGCCGACAAACTGCGGGTATGATTGAAGGAATAGAAAAAATCCTGCTTGAACTTTCCCCTGATTTTGTTATTCTTTACGGTGATACCAATTCAACACTTGCTGGTGCTCTTGCTGCTGCAAAACTTGGTATTGATGTTATCCACATTGAAGCGGGTCTGCGATCGTTCAATAAAAAAATGCCTGAAGAAATCAACCGCATTGCCTGCGATCATGTTTCAACACTGCTTTTTTCGCCAACACTTACCGGAATCAACAACCTTGTCAGGGAAGGATTCTCCCGGCAAAGTAACCCTCCATACACCATCGACAATCCTGCAATATTTCATTGCGGAGATGTGATGTACGACAACAGCCTTTACTTCAGCGCTCTCGCTGAAAGCAGGTCCGGCATCCTGGCCATGCATAAACTCGTTCCCGGCCATTATATTCTTGGAACTATCCATCGCGATAGTAATACTGATGATCCTTCAAGACTGACAAGTATTTTCGAAGCTTTTCAGGCGATAGCTGAAATGCATAAAATCACTATTTTTCTGCCATTACATCCCCGTACAAAAAAATTGTTGAAAAAAAACCTTCCAGAATCTTTATTAACTGCAATACAAAAGAATTCAGCCATAAAAATTGTTGAGCCCGTTTCATTTCTTGACATGATTCTACTCGAAAAAAATGCCAGGTTGATTATTACCGATTCCGGCGGTGTCCAAAAAGAAGCGTATTTTTTCAAAAAACCTTCAATAGTGCTTCGTCCACAAACCGAATGGACCGAAATAATCGAAAATGGTGCAGCCATACTTGCTGATACTGATGGATCAAAAATCAAAAATGCATTTGAATACTTTGAAAATCAAATAACTAATAATTTCCCGCCGGTTTTTGGTGATGGAAATGCTGCAAACTTTATCTGTGAGAAAATCATTGAAACCTATAACTATAAAAACACTCAGAAAAAATGAAAATAGCAGTTCTCGGTGCTGGTCTTGTAGGAGCACCAATGGCTTTTGATCTGGCAAAAGATGAGGAATTCGCCGTAACCGTTTTCGATAAAAATCCCGCGAATCTTGAAAAATTTATCAGCAACCAGAATATTAACACTGTTATCAAAGACCTTTCAGATTCCGCAAATGTTACCCGACTTGCAGCAGAATTCGATATCGTTTTATCTGCTGTCCCGGGTTTCATGGGATTCAATACCTTAAAAGCCATTATCGAAGCCGGAAAACCGGTGATTGACATCTCTTTTTTCCCTGAAGACCTTTTCGACCTGAACGAACTGGCCATCAAAAAAGATGTGGTGGCAATTGCTGACATTGGTGTTGCTCCGGGAATGAGCAATATACTCATTGGCCATGCACACAGCCAGTTGGATGAAACTACCCGTGCGGTGATTTACGTTGGTGGATTGCCAAAAATAAGAGAATGGCCCTATGAATACAAAGCAGTGTTTTCACCGGCAGATGTGATCGAAGAATATACCCGCCCGGCACGTTATATCGAAAATGGACAACTCATAACCCGCCCGGCGCTCTCCGACCCCGAGCTGATTGATTTTCCGGGTATCGGCACCTTAGAAGCATTCAACAGCGACGGTTTGCGATCACTTGCCAAAACCATTACCTGCCCCAACATGATCGAGAAAACCCTTCGTTACAAAGGCCACATCGAAATAATGGCTATCCTGCGCGAAACAGGCTTCTTCGATAAAGAACCTATTGAAATTAATGGCTTCAGAATAAGTCCGCTGGAAGTAACTTCTAAAATCTTATTCCCAAAATGGAAACTTGACGAAAATGAAGAGGATATAACCATCATGAAGGTTTTTGTTGAGGGGATTAAGAAAGGCAGGGCTTTGCGTTATACTTACTATCTTCTCGACAACTATGATGTTGAAACCCGTGTTCACTCTATGGCCAGAACAACCGGATATACAGCAACAATGGCATTAAGAATGATTGCTCAGGGTCTCTATACCCGAAAAGGTATCTCCGCTCCGGAATTTATCGGACAGGAAAAAAAATGCGTGAATTTTATTTTGAAAGGTCTGGCCAAAAGAGGTGTGGTTTACAAAGAAACCGTCGAAAACATAGATTAAAACCAACAGTACTCGAGAACTTCAGAAGTTTATCCCTTAGTCCAAAGGGTGTATAATTTGCCGAACTTCGGAAGTAAAAATGATTTCAGTTGGATAAATGGTTTCTTTTTATTCTTTTCTTACAACCTCGATGGTGAAGTTGGCAGCAAGAGCCGCCAATGCGCCTACAGCGGCAAGAACCGGCATAATTATCGTTCCGACAACCCCGATAGTAACGGGAATTTCAAGATAGGTTCTGCCTTCATCATTTTTGATGATAATCCTGTTCACATTACCTTCGTGGATAATCTCCTTTATCTTCTTTACAAGATCGTCACCCTTGACTTTAAATGATGTATTCGTGCTCATTTGTTCCTTAATTTAATATTGATTTAAAAGAATTTTTCAGGCAAATATCAGATTACGATCCTAAAAACTCTATGGGTTGAATGAAAATTGTCAGATTGTCAATTCTTTTTCTTAAAAAATCTTTTTCATCAGTTATTCCACATTTAAAAATTTGTATCAATTGTTTGTTACGAATGATTGTCAGCATCATTCTTCATCCAGCGGTCTTGTTTCTTCCCCTTTGGCTGCTTTTTTCCTTTCTTCATGCTTCATCAGAAAATAATAAACCAGCAGACTTATTCCGCCAAAAATAAGCACCATTGAAAAATATGCTGCTTCTTCCTGCATGCCATAAACTCCTGACAACAAATCTCCCAGCAAAATACCCACTGCAACACCCACCATCAACAAACCAAACTTCAATGCTGAATTAGCATCTTTGTCGGTTTTGAGAATCGAAGCATCAACCTTGTGTTGAATAAGTGTGAGATGAACCCGCTTGCGTGCCTGAATATAGAAGATACCGAATATCGTTCCGAACACTCCTAAAGGAACCAAAACTTCTTCCATTGTTTTATTGTTTTTAATTAATTACTAAAATTTATTTCTTTCACCGTTTTTGACGCAATAAGGAAACGCAGGTTACAAAAAGTATAATTCAGAGGCATTAAGCTGAACAATTTTCTATTTTTGCTATTAATTAACAGTAATAAGTAAAATGAAACAGATACTGACCATATTATTCTTTTTGTTTATTTCAGGGCATGTCGCAAGAGCTCAGGCAGAATGTGACTCTCTTGAAGCCTCATCAGTGGAGGAAAATACTATGGGAATCCTTTCAGAAACCGGTTTTGTTCCTTTAGTTTCAGCCAAAAAAATAAGCTTTCGTGTGGAAGCCGGCAGCACTATCGGCCTGAGCAGCGGAAATCATCAAATATTTGGCATTTTCACTGCACCACACATCAGCTACAAAATATCAGACCGCTGGAAAATCAATGCAGGAATGAGAATTCAACATTCCAATTTTCTCTACTCCAACAGTCCTTTTAATCCTTATTTCCCGGAACACACAAATATTTTTGATAATAATCTCACCCAAACCCTTTTATATGCCGAAAGTGCCTTTTACCTGAATCCACGGTTGTTGATTTCAACCAGCGTATTTAAGGAAGTCTCCGTCTTCGACAATCAATCCGTTAATCCCCGTGCCTTTGACTATGACAGCGAGGGAGCAGCGGTGGGATTTAATTATCAATTGAATGACCACCTGCAGTTTGGAGCCGAGATTGGTTTCAGCAAAAACCGAAATCCACATCATTATTTTCCCGGTGTTTTTGGATACCCATCCGAAAATCCTTTTGGTGTCCGGTCACCTGCATTGTTTTACTAATATTCATAATTAATTTGAAAATATTTCTGATAATCTGTAAAAATAAAATGTATGCTCATTCTTTTATCACCAGCCAAAACGCTAAATACCGAAATTAAACCACAAACCAAATTCTACACACAACCTCTTTTTCTGGAAAAATCGGCAGAGCTTACCGGGATTTTGAAAAAATATTCCCCTTCGCAACTGCAAAAACTCATGAAAATCAATGCAAAACTAGCCGAACTGAACGTCCAGAGGTATAACGACTGGGGGCTGCCTTTCACTCCAAGAAATGCAAGCCAGGCAATTCTGGTTTTTAATGGCGAAGTTTACAACGGTCTGAAGGCAGAAACACTTACAGCTGAGGAATTAATGTATGCTCAGGACCATTTGTTTATTCTTTCAGGACTTTACGGTGTGTTGCGTCCTTTGGATCTGATGCAGCCATACCGGCTTGAAATGGGCACCAAACTCAAAAACAAAAACGGAAATGATCTATACGCTTTCTGGGGAGACCAGATCACTGAAATAGTTAATAACACCATTAAAGCCAAGAAACAAAAATACCTGATTAACCTGGCCTCCGACGAATATTTCAACGTTATCAAAAAAGAAAAACTTGAGGCTGAAATAATTACCCCGCAATTTAAAGATTACTCAAACGGGAGCTACAAGTTTATTACCGTTTATGGCAAAAATGCCCGTGGAATGATGGCCAGATACATCATCCAAAATCAGATTGATGAAATTGAAAAAATTAAACTCTTTGATGCCGGAGGTTATTATTACAATGATAAGATGTCAGCAGATCACACCTGGGTTTTTACAAGGGGATAATTTACAGGTTTGTTTTTTTTGAAAGTAAATTGATGCTATTTTTACCGGTAAATTTCCCGTGAAAAAATGGCATGAAATTCTGGAATCCATATCCATTTTTCAGACTAATTGTTCCCTTTGCGGGAGGAATTCTTTTTGTAACAACATTGGACAAGCCAGAGGGCATTGAAATCATTCATTTGCTCATTCTTTCGGTATTGCTGTTTGCTGCAGCAATTCTGGCAAATCAATATGTGGGTTATTCCAGACGATGGCTGCCGGGGGTATTTATTTATGTGTTGGCCTTTGTAGCTGGATTTACCTTAACATTAACCCAAAAAGAGATTTTCAACAAACATCATTTTTCCCGCTATTTGCATGGGGAACAGGTATTTAAGATAAAGATATCTGAACCCCCGGCCGAAAGAGCCAGAAGTGTGCGTATTTATGCAAAAGTGCTTCAGGTTATCGATTCCACAGAAATTCATCCAACTATCGGGAAAGTTCTGCTTTATTTTGAAAAAGACAGTGCCGCTCTGAATCTGAACTATGGAGATTTACTTTTAATCAGGGCCAGGCTGTCTGAAACTGAACCACCGGCAAATCCGCACCAGTTCAACTACAAAAAATTCCTTGCAAACAGCAATATTTACCATCAAACCTATGTAAACCGAAAAAACTGGTGTCATGAAGGCAGCAGATTAGTCAACCCGATTTTTAATTTCTCTTTTACAGCAAGGGACCACATGCTGAAACTTCTCGAAAAACATGGACTGACCGGTGAGGAATTTGCAGTAGTTTCGGCAATCCTGCTTGGTTACGACGAACGAATGGAGCCTGAGCTCCGCAACCTGTACGCAGGAGCAGGTGCTTTGCATGTTCTTTGTGTTTCTGGCCTTCATGTCGGAATTATTTTTCTTATCGTAAGTTTTTTACTGAAATCATTGCAAAAAAACAAAACTGCCCGGCTGATAAAATTTATCACGCTGCTGCTAAGTATCTGGGCTTATGCTTTTATCACAGGGCTTTCCCCTTCTGTGCTGAGAGCTTCTGTTATGTTCAGCCTTTTTTCCTGGCGCGAATTAAGAAAAGAAAAAGCAAATTCTTACAATGTTCTGGCGGCTTCTGCATTTCTTCTGCTGGCCTTCGATCCATTTCTGATTACAAAAGTCGGATTTCAGCTTTCTTACTCTGCAGTGCTTGGTATCATAGCATTGAATGAGCCTTTATCAAAAATCTTTGTTTTCAGAAATCCTGTAGCTGAGTATATCTGGAAACTGATTGTTGTCTCATTGGCAGCTCAAATAGGTACTTTCCCACTTGCAATATACTACTTCAATCAATTTCCGCTTTATTTTTTACTTGCCAACATTATCGTTATCCCGTTGGTTTGGCTCATTGTTTACACTGGTATAATCACACTTGTAACGGCTGCTGTTCTGGAAGTTTTTGCACCTTTAATGACCAAACTACTTTATTACCAGGTATTTATACTAAATATCTCCGTCGAATACATCAATCGGTTGCCCTTTGCAAAAATCGAAGGACTGGTATTGACTTTTACAGGTGTAATTCTTATTTATCTGATTATCATTTTAATTACCAGATTTTTAGTAAAAAAAGAGGGAAAATATGGTGTAGCAATTCTTGGACTTTCTGTAATATTCACTGCTGGTTTACTTTACCAAAAAGCGCAGGTACTTACACAGGAGAAACTTGTAATTTACAAAATCAACGGGCATTCAGCCATGGATATGTTTTTTGGCCATAAGGCCATAGCCCTTGCTGACAGCAGCTTAATGACCAACCTTTCAGCTATCAATTTCAACACTGAAGCCAATCGCATTTATTCAGGTATCAACGAAATAAAGTTCCTCAATTTCAATAAACTTTGTGAGGACACACAACAGCTATACCGATTCCCATTCGTTACGTTTTCCCCACATTTTTTAATGGCAGGACAAACGCGAATCGCCATCATTGATGCAAATTTTCCGTGTCTTCAACCAGAAAAACCGCTCACCACCGATGTCGTCATACTCCGTAATAATCCTAAAATCAACATCATTGAGTTAACCACAATTCTCGACACAGGTCTGCTGGTGTTTGATTCATCCAACGACTATTTTGAAGTTAAGAAATGGAAAAATTACTGCGATAATCATGGATTAAATTACTGGGATATAAGAGAAAAGGGAGCGTTTGTAAGAGATTTATAATCCGGCAATGAACCCGTCTGGCTAATGAACCCTTCGTCAAAATGCATAAATACTTGTCAAATAGCGGAAAACCAAATTATTTGTTCCACATGGGTTTTTCTATTTTAACCTGCTGCAACCGGTCAATCCGGTCAATCAGTTTTTCAAATTCAGTCAGACAAATCATTGCCTGATTTTTGTCACGTGTGATGCAATCATAACTGAAATTATCAACAAATGGTTTTAAGAGCTCAAGGTTATGTTTTTCAACAATCGTTTTCAGGGAAGCGATAAAATCCCGGATATTGCTTTTGTTCAACACTTTGAAAACTTCGCGGAACCGGCCTGATATATTTTTTTCGAAATCAGCAAGAAGTAAGCTATCAGCGACAATCTGATCATATAACGATTGCAGGTTTTTCATGCACGAACCGTTGCATTCGTTATAAAATGATGCATTTTTCAACGTAAAAAAGAATGTCGAGCCTTTGCCCTGAATACTTTTAACCCAAATTTTTCCGCCATTTTTCTCAACAAAATCTCGGCAAAGCAATAAACCGAGACCGGTGCCTTTTTCATTGTCTGTTCCCGGGGTTGAGACGATTTCGTTCGACGAAAACAATTTTTCGGTTAAATAATCCTGAACACCAATACCTGTGTCTTTTACGGCAATTTTTATCTGACCTTTGGACAACAGACGGCAACTGATTCTGATCTTACCGCCTGAAGGAGTAAATTTGATAGCATTGGAAACCAGATTTCTGGCAACAGTACTAATCATTTCATAATCAGCACTTACAGTCAGGTTTTCACCTGTACAACGAGCTTCCAGATCAATTTGTTTAAAAGATGCTGCCGGTTTAAAAAACTGGATTGTGCTTCTGATCAGATCATTTATATTAATTTTTATCGGGTTAAATGGTATTCTACCCGTTTGGGAACGTGACCAGAGTAATAAATTATCGAGAAGAGCAAAAGACTGGCGGGCACTTTCGAGTAACATTCTTACAAAATGCTGACGCTGTTCGTGGCTGTACGTAATACTGTCGTCCATCAACAGCTCAAGTATTCCCATCTGGGCATTGTAAGGACTTTTCAAATCGTGTGCAATAATACTGAAAAGATTGTCTTTGATCGCATTCAGTTCCCGTAGTTTCTTTTCTGAATTTTTAAGCTCGGTAATATCAGAAAATGAAGTGACCACCGCTACAATTTTGCTTCCATTCTCACCAAAAATCGGTTCCGAGTTAATAGTAATCCATTTTAGTTTCCCTTTCGTATTATGAATTCCCATAACTATCTTTTGTTTCGATTTTCCTGTTGTCAGGGTTAAAACAGCAGGATGTTGATCGAGAGGGAAAGGTTCACCATTTTCCATAATAGCATTCCACCCGGGATGTAACGAAAGTAAATTTCGTATTTCTTCGTCATTTAAATCCAAAATACGTTCTGCGGCTTTGTTCCATGCCATCACTTTTCCTTTTGTGTCGCGGAGGATGATTCCGTCATTCATTGCAGTTACCACCGAACGGTATTTTTGTTCACTGTCTTTAAGTGCCAGCTCCATATTTTTTCTGTTGGTGATATCTGATAAGACGCCGAAAATTCTTTGCTGATCTTTGAAAATATTTATTTTTATCTCAGCCCAAAAACGAACTCCGTTATTCCGGATACACTCCACCTCTACAGGCGTAGAATCCATTTTTTTAACTTTGGCAATAAATATTTCCCTGATTTCCTTTCTCTTTTCAGGCACAACAAACTCCCACACTTTCCGGCCGATCACTTCATCCATCGAATAACCAAAAATCCGGAGCAAAGGATTGTTAACCGCTGTGATAAAGCCTCGCTCGGTAAGATAAATACCTTCATTGATGTTTTCAGCTAAATCCCTGTATTTTGTTTCGCTTTCAAAAAGTTGTCTGGCAAAACTGGTCTTCAGATCTGCAATATCAGTAATAATCAAACGCAGGGCCGGATAAGCAGTTTCATCGCAGGTATTCAGATAAACTTTCGCCTGTACCTTTATCCCTGAGATTGTTTTAAATGGAATTTCGCTGGTTTGAATTTTTTTAGTCGAAACCGCTTTTTTAAGAATTGTTCTGAACTTTTCATGCCATTCAGCAGGAATAAAATCGAAAACGGAGTTATTCAAATACCCTGCTGAAAATCCTGACAGCAGGTCTCTTGCCTCCTGATTCAGATAAAGCAATTGTCCCGACGGGGAAATCAATAAAAATGGAACAGGAAGCAATTCGCATTCTTTCAACACAATCGACCTGTCAAAAAAACCGGGATTCTGATTTTTTGTTACCTTCTTTGGACGCTTGTGCGATGATGATTCAGAAGTATTTTTCATCTGCAATCAGAAGTTAAGTTCAAAAAAGCTGAAAAATTCAAGCTGTTAAAAATACTTAATTTTTCAAATATCAAACTAAATGCAGCCAAAATTCAGTCATTTTTCAGCTCAACATCCAAAAAAACCGGTAAATGATCGCTGAAACCTCCAAGATAATTGAATCCTGAATAAGTTCTGAAAAGTTTTTGTCCCAGATAACGTTCATCCTGCTGAAGTAAAAAATCATCATGGAAAATTTTTGCCTGCGCAGGGTCCACACTAAGTGAAAAAATACCTTTAAGCAATCCACCTGAAACGATAATCTGATCGAAGGTATCCCAATACTCCCTGAATTTTAATGTTCCATAGGTCCAATCTGCCCGCGGGAGTAACATGAGATTGTACAACCGGTTTTGAACGCTGTCAGAGAATGGGCGGACGGCTTTGAGAACCTCAGCCAGACTGTGATCTTCGGGACTGTCATTAAAATCTCCCATAATCAAAATAGCTACAGACGGATTGATAGTAAAAAGTGAATCTGTTTTTCTTTTCAAAATTTCTGCAGCCCGGTTTCGTTTCGGCTGAGTGTCCGTATAACCGCCATATCGTGAGGGCCAGTGATTAAAAAAAATGTGAATCATCTCCAGGTCACCGATCAAACCTTTGACATAAAGAATATCGCGGGTTTTTGAAGCAGAATCCCCGGGAAAATCCACACGGACGGATTCGGTGTGTAAAGGAGTGAATTGAGCTTTGCGGTAGATCATAGCAACATCTATACCCCGATTGTCAGGTGAGTCATAATGAATGATGCCGTAGTCATAATTCTTCAATGGTGTATTGTAAACCAGTTTTTGCAAAACATAAGCATTCTCAACTTCGCAAAAACCTGCAATAGCAGGTGGCTCCCATTTTCCAATACCCATCATTACCTTATAAATATTGTTTAGCTTGGTGTAAAGACGTTTATTGGTCCAGTGACGTGAACCACCAGGTGTAAATTCATCATCCCGTTTATCAGGATCATCGTCTGTATCAAAAAGATTTTCAACATTATAGAACATAATTCGGTAAGAACTTACCTTTTTATTCACATCAGGATTCTGGGCAGTGACAAATAATGATAATCCAAAAGAAAATTCGATGATAAACAACCATTGAAACCTGTAAAAAACTGGTTTGATTAAATTTCTGTTACTTCTCATATTTCCGTTTTCAAACTTCAAAAGTAAAATATCCGGTTGAAAAATTATCCTTGTTCCATCAATTTTCTGATGGAACTTCATCAAACGATTCCTTTTCCTACTTTTGCAGCCGTTATGGCAAATTTTATTGAAATAAAGAATAAAAAAGCGGCTTATCAGTATTTTCTTCTGGAAGAATATACTGCGGGCATTCAACTCACCGGCACCGAAATCAAATCAGTACGTGCAGGCAAAGCGAACATTGCCGATGCGTATTGTGTTTTTCAAGGTAACGAATTATTCATCAAAGAGATGCATATTGCCATTTATACCCAGGGAACCATTTACAATCATGAGCCAAAGCGTGACCGGAAACTCCTGTTGACCAGAAGAGAACTAAAAAAACTTCAGGGAAAAGTTAATGAAAGAGGATTCACAATTATTCCTGTATTACTTTTTGTCAACGAAAAAGGACTTGCCAAACTAACTATTGCACTGGCCAGAGGAAAGCATTTTTATGATAAAAGAGAAACCATCAAGAAAAAAGATATCAGCAGAGATATAGAACGAATGACATTTTGACGAGAATCAACAGACAGCCGCAATCACAACAATAGCAACCACAAAGGTTTTACTGTTACAATAAAAATTTCAATTTTCATCTATGAAAGAACGATACCAGCTAACCTTTTTTATTCTGATATCAGTTTTTTTCCTCAGGACAGTCAGTGCCCAGGAAGCTTACAAAGTAAAATGGTATTCTGTCGAAGAAGCTGTGGAACTGAACAGCAAAGCAAAAAACAAAAACAAGAAAAAGTTTTTTATTGATGTTTACACCGACTGGTGTGGTTGGTGTAAAAAAATGGATGCCAACACATTTTCTGATCCAGTAATTGCAAAATATATGAACGAATATTTCTGGCCTGTGAAGTTTGATGCTGAATCTGATGCTCCAATTATCATCAATGGTCAGCAATATGCAAATCCCCACCCAGGGGTGAAAAAGTCCACTCATCAACTGGCAGTAGCACTGCTGAACCGAAGACTCTCCTACCCTTCGTTTGCATTTCTTGATCAGGAAGTAAAATTAATCACCGTTCTTCCCGGCTACAATACTCCACAGCAACTCGAACCGGTTCTGCATTTTATTGCAAATGAAGCATACAAAACGCAAACTTTTGATCAGTTTAAAGCCACTTTCAAAAGCAGTTACTGAACTACCACAGAAATTTGTTCTTTTAATGCTTTCGGGCAACCAACATACAAGAATCAGATTCTTATCGCAAAGGCTGCAAATATTTATCTATATCTTCTCCTGTAACATTCTTATCGCAAAGAATAGCAAGCCGTTCCACCACATTTCGAAGTTCACGGACATTGCCCGTCCACTTGTATTTTTCAAGTTTTTGATAGGCTTCGTCGGAGAAAGTGAGTATTTGTTTCCCCATTTTTTTACAAATATCCTCCATAAAATGATCAGCCAGAAGCGGAATATCACCTTCACGTTCGTTAAGGTTGGGCACCTCAATAATAATGACGCTTAACCTGTGATACAAATCCTCGCGGAAATTTCCTTTGCTTATTTCTTCACTCAGGTTTTTGTTGGTTGCTGCAACAATTCTCACATCCACAGGAATGTCTTTTTCACCTCCGACACGTGTAATTTTATTCTCCTGAAGTGCACGCAATACCTTTGCCTGAGCAGAATGGCTCATATCCCCGATTTCATCAAGAAAAAGAGTTCCGCCGTTAGCGAGTTCAAAATCACCTTTTCGTTGTTTAATAGCTGATGTAAACGATCCTTTTTCGTGACCAAATAACTGGCTTTCGATAAGTTCAGAAGGGATAGCAGCACAATTGACTTCAATAAAAGGGCCGTTGGAACGGGGACTCTTTTCGTGCAACCACCGTGCTACAAGTTCTTTGCCTGTTCCATTGCTGCCCTGTATAAGAACACGAGCATTGGAAGGGGCAACCTTATCAATCAGTTCTTTTACCTGCAGCATTGCCGGCGACTGACCGATCATTTCCCAGGTCTGTGGAATATCCTGTTTCAGGGATTTGGTTTCTTTTATCAGATTGGACTTATCAATAGCATTGCGGATTGTTACCAGCAGGCGATTCAGATCCAGTGGTTTGGCAATATAATCAAAAGCTCCTTTTTTAATTGCCTCTACCGCTGTTTCGATGGTCCCATGACCCGAAATCATCACCACAGGTGTATCCGAAACTTTCATGATATGCTCCAGCGTTTCTATTCCATCCATTCCGGCCATTTTGATATCCAGGAGAACCAAATCATATTTTTTACTGTTTACCAGCTTAAGTCCTTCAATACCACTTTCTGCATCATCTACTTTATAATTTTCGTATTCCAAAATGTCGCGTAAAGTGTTGCGAATGCTCCGTTCGTCATCAATTACCAAAATTTTTGCCATATTAATCAATTGAGAATATTTACAAGATTACATGCCTGCTGCCAGTTGCATAGATATTTTTATTCAGTAAACCTTCGGCAGAAAATGCAAAAATAACTCAAATTTGCCGCAACCAGAAAGTATTTACTGGAACAACAACCTTACTGCAAATTACTCTTGAACGATCTTAATCGAAATAATTAACAGAAAAATTTCAGCAGGCAAATATGAATATTCTTAAATTTGCTCGTTTTCTATTATGATACTTTTTTATG